>Ga0079226_10001930_pt1 | contig 15934 bp, 9 predicted proteins | sample Poulit2014_FD_76345 | JGI IMG/M metagenome (GOLD analysis project Ga0079226, IMG submission 76345) | Agricultural soil microbial communities from Georgia to study Nitrogen management - Poultry litter 2014 | ecosystem: Environmental > Terrestrial > Soil > Agricultural land | place: USA: Georgia...
TATTCCCGGAAATTCGAATTTATATCTATCAGAAATGGAAAATCCTTGGACCTTGAAAGGAAAACAAACTTTATTGAGTATACCTGAGTATGACTGGGAAAAAATTGGTTATAAAGTGAATGAAGGAGCTGCCGCAATTGTCCGTAATGGTAAAGTTTTTCTTACTTATTCAGGAAGCGCAACAGATGAAAATTATGCGATGGGATTATTATGGGCGGACGAAACGAGTGATTTATTGGATGGGTTTTCTTGGCATAAATCTGAAACGCCGGTTTTTACCTCTTCGGAGCAAAATTGTTTATTTGGACCTGGACATAATTCGTTTACGCGTAATGAAGAAGATGATGCCGATGTGTTGATTTACCACGCTCGACCTAAAAAAAATGACATGAACAACCCGTTAGATAATCCTGATCGACATGCAAATGCACAACTGTTCACTTGGAATAAAGATGGATTTCCTAATTTTGGAGAGCCTGGTCAATTAAATGAACAGTGACACCTATCATTTTACGAGGAGGTTATTATGAGAAAAATGGCTAATAAAAAACGAGGTATAGGCTATGTATTAAATTTTATTTTTTTATTTTCTATTGCCAATGCTCTATTTTTTAATATAGATGCTTATGCAGATAATACAGAAAAAGATTATCCTACTTTTCTTGAAGAAAATTCGACAACCAACTTTTTTAAAGGTGAAGAAAAAGTTAAAGACGATGAGTTTACAGTCAAAAATCAAGAAAGTATAGACGTGTCTTTTTCAGTTCCAGAGACAGCCTTATATTTTATAAAGATAGACTACTCTTTAGAAGGAGAAAGTGTGTTACCAACTCAGATCTCTTTGGAAGTTAATAATCAAATGCAATTTCAAGAACTGAGTAACCTCCAATTTAAAGATCAATGGCAATTAGAAGAAGAAATAAAAAAAGATCGCTATGGTAATGAAGTTGCTCCTAAAGCAAAGGCTCTCCATGCGAAACAGACCATGTTATTAAAAGATCCTAATTATTATACGGAAGATCCACTTGCAATTTTATTACAAAAAGGTGAAAACCAGTTGACCTTTACGAGTATTGAGGGAGATTTGACTATTTATTCAATCACACTTCAAGGGAAAGAAGAGACAGATCAGTTTGAATTTACAACAGATCCCAAAGAAAAAGTTACGGGCGATAAAACGATATTGATAGAAGCTGAGAAAACAGATTATCAAAATACTTCATCGATTCACCCAAGTGCTGCTTTTGACGATAACTTAACTCCTTATAACTCAACAAAACGTGTGTTGAACTTTTTAGATGGTACTTCTTTTTCTAGTGCAGGAGATGAAGTCGGTTATTATATTTCCGTTGAAGAAAGTGGCTATTATTTTTTAACTATGAATTATCGTCAAGATGCAAAAATTGATTTTCCGGTTTTTCTTAATGTTTCGATTGATGGAAATATTACAAGTGAAAGTTTACAAGCACAACCAATTCCTTATCAAAATTCTTTTGGTGAGTATACTTTACAAACGAAATCTTCAAATAAATCTTTACCTGTCTACCTTGAAGAGGGAAAACATCGTTTAAGTTTTGAAATAACTACTAGTCCTACTGGAAAAATATTGTCTCGAGTAGCTAATATGATCAAGGAGATGCAAGCTCTTACTTTACAAGTAGATAACTTATTAGGGAGCAGTGCTGATAAAAATCGTGATATTAATTTAGAAAAATATTTACCAGGAACATTGGACAAATTGGAAGCTTGGGAAAAAGAATTAGAGAGTTTTGAAAAAGAGACTCAAAAAATTGCTGGAGTAAAAAAGACACCAGGAGCATTTTCTCAGTTAACGATTTCTAAAAATCAATTACAAACGTTACGAAAAGAACCAAGAAAATTGGCGAATCGTATCAATGAATTATCGAAAGATAGTGGTTCAGTGACTGCGAATTTAGCCACTTTGTTACAAGAAGTTACAAATAATGGTGTTTCAATCGATCAAATTATCTTACATCAATCTAGTCAAACTGAATTGGATAAACCTGGAATTTTTAGCAAAGCAACAAATTCCTTTAAACGATTCGTAAATTCATTTGGAAAGCAAGATTATACTGCGGACGCTGAATCAGAAAACATTCAAGTATGGGTTAATCGCCCTCGTCAATATGTAGAAATGATGCAACAAATGGTTGACCAAGAGTTTACCAACGAAACTGGTATAAAAGTAGATCTCTCATTGATGCCAGATGCCAATAAGTTAATTTTAGCAAATGCTTCAGGAACAGCTCCTGATGTTGCTTTAGGAGTTAATTATGCGATGCCTTTTGACATGGGAATAAGAGAATCATTAGCGGATTTGTCACAATTTGAGGGTTTTGACGATTTGATGAAAGAATATCCTACGAAGTTATTAAAACCGGCGATGATTGGTTCTCAGGTGTTTGCGATACCTGAAACAATGAACTTTTATGTTTTATTTTATCGAACGGATGTTTTAAAATCTTTGGGGCTTGAAGTTCCTGATACCATGGAAGATCTAATTGAAATGTTACCTGCTTTAAATCAACGAGGGATGAGCGCTTTTTATCCAACAGCAACTTTGGGAACCTCATTTAAAATATTTCCTTGGACAATGCCTGTTGTTTATCAAAATGGCGGTGACTTTTATACCGAAGATATCACAAAGTCAGGCTTAAATAATGATGTCACAATTGATGGTGTACGAGCTTTAACAGATTTATTTACTATTTACAATATGCCAAAAGATGTTCCGAGTTTTTATCAACAATTTCGTGACGGATCAGTACCTATAGGTGTCGCTGATTATGGCAACTACAATATGATCGTTAATGCTGCTCCAGAAATTGCTAATGTTTGGGATATATCCTTAATGCCTGGATATAAAAATGATGAGGGTACAGTCGAACGATGGTCCTCAGGTGGAGCAGAGAGTGCCATCATGTTTGAAAGCTCTCAGCAAAAAGATGGCGCTTGGCAATTTATGCAATGGTGGCTTTCAGATAAAGTACAGCAAGAATTTGGGACGAATCTTCAAATGACATTTGGAAATGAATATATGTGGAATACCGCTAATTTAAATGCCTTTAAAGAACTTCCGTGGCCTTCAAAGGACAAAGAGGTAGTACTAGCACAATCAGAATGGATCGAAGAAGTTCCTCGAATTTTAGGATCCTATATGGCTGAACGTGAAGTAAGTAATGTTTATAATTCAGTTGTTGTTGATGGGAATAATTTAAGAAAAGCAATTGATCTGTCAACAAAAAGAATCAACCGTGAGACCATAAGAAAACTTGAAGAATTTGGTTATTATATCGACGGCGAAATGGTAAAACCATACCCAATGCCTGAAGAAAAGGAGGAAGAGGAATAGATGAAAAATTCTAAAAAAACACCTTACCTATTTTTACTTCCTTATTTACTGATGTTTTTAGTATTCATTATTGTTCCGGTAGGAATTGCCATCGGGCTTTCATTCACAAATTTCAATACTATTCAAAAACCAGAATTTGTCGGTTTTTTAAACTATATCAATTTGTTGACTCAAGATGAAATATTTATGCAGTATGTTTTACCTAACACGGTAGTTTTTGCAGTAATAGTTGGCCCAGGGGGGTATATTCTTGGATTTTTATTAGCCTGGGTCTTAGCACAATTGCCTAAGATACCGCGTACAATTTTAGCGTTGATCTTTTACTCTCCTTCGATGACATCAGGAGTTGCTATGACTGTGGTCTGGAGAATCTTATTTAGTGGGAATTCCACTGGTTATATTAATAGCTTATTAATGCGCTTTGGAATCATTGAAAATCCTATTATATGGACGACTGATTCTAGATTTATTTTACCAATCATGATTTTGATTGGTTTATGGGGAAGTATGGGGGTTGGATTTTTGGCTATGATGGCTGGGGTTTTAAATGGAGACGAAGAGTTATACGAAGCTGCAGCTATCGATGGTGTAACGAATCGCTTTCAAGAATTAATTTATATTACGATACCATCCATGAAACCACAAATGCTTTTTGGTGCAGTCATGGCTATTGTAAATGCCTTTTCAAATGGTTTGATAGGGACGCAGCTAACAGGAGCAAATCCAGTTACTGGTTCATATGCTGGACAATTAATTGTAAACCATATTGAAGACTATGGATTTTTACGCTATGAAATGGGCTATGCTGCTGCTGTTTCTGTTGTCTTACTTTTAATGATCTATGTATTTTCTTATTTTGCGAAAAAATTATTTGGATAGAGAGGAGTTTTTATCTTGTCTGTAAGAAGAAGTGGTATCAATCCCAAAAAATTTGATAAAAGTCAAATCAAATTTTACATCATCTTAGCTCCTTTCGTAGCTTTCATGTTGTTACCAATCATTTTTATTTTTAATCATGCATTTAAACCAATGCAAGAGTTGTTTGCCTTTCCGCCACGTTTTTTAGTACAACGTCCAAGTTGGGAAAATTTTAATAATTTATTTAAGGCTGCTGAAATTTCTAATATTCCTCTAAGTCGTTATATTTTTAATTCCATTGTTGTGACAATTATCGTTGTTTTCTTTTCGGTATTTATTTCCGCATTAGCTGCTTATGCCTTATCTAAACTTGATTTTAAATTTAAAAATTTAGGCATGGAAATTAACAACACAGCTTTAATGTTTGTTCCTACAGCAGTTATGATTCCACGCTATTTAGTAATTAATTTTCTTCATTTGGAAGATAATTATCTGGGTCATATCTTACCTTTAATTGCGATGCCGGTAGGTCTATTTTTAATCAAGCAATTTATTGATCAAATTCCAAATGAATTAATAGAAGCTGCAATTATTGATGGTGCAGACCAATTCACGATTTTTAGAAAAATCGTATTACCATTAACGAAACCAGCAATAGCTACGGCGGCGCTATTAGTTTTTCAGGGAGTTTGGAATAATATCGAAACTTCCCAATTATTTATGACAAGTGATTCCTTGAGAACATTAGCTTTTTATTTAAACACATTTGCTTCACAGACAAATAATGTTGTTGGACAAGGAATTGCAGCAGCAGCGTCATTAATCATGTTTTTACCAAATTTGATACTATTTATCATTTTACAAAGTAATGTAATGAATACTATGTCACATTCTGGACTTAAATAGGGGGGGTTCTTGTGAAAAAGCAAAACTTTACGAATGTTTTTCTTACTTCTTTGTTCTTCCTTCTTTCTCTAATTATAGGACCAATGGATGTGCAAGCAGAAGATGTATTTAAAACTTTTACTGAAAATGGCTACGGAGAATTAGTTCAAACGCAAGATGCCTACACTGCGTTTAAGACGCTGTCGGTATTTGATACTGAAACATTAAATAAACCTTTGGATATGAAATTTGGTATGCAAGGAGAAATCTATATTGCTGATTCTGGAAATCAAAGAATTGTTGTAGTAGATAAAAATGGGAATTTTCTTAAAGCAATAAAACATCCAGAATTTGCGCATCCTTGTGGGTTGTTTGTCGACCAAGAAGGAAATGTTTTTGTGGCTGATGACTCTGCAAATAAGATATTTTTATTTGATAAAGAAGATCAACTTATCCATACTTTCGAGAAACCGACAGCACTTTCCTTTGGGGAAACAGCTCCTTTTTCACCTACAAAATTAACGGTAGACAAGCGAGGGAATGTTTATGCTTTATCAAGAGGAAATAACAATGGCTTAATCATGTTGAATAAGGATGTTGAAGGGGAGTTTCTTGGTTATTTTGCTCCCAATGCTACTTCGAATAGTTTATTGACTTCTTTTCGGAAAATGATATTTTCAGAAGAACAATTAGACAAAATGCTAAATACCACACCAGATAGCGCAGCTAATGTCACTATTGATGACCGAGGACTCATTTACACTATTACACCTAATGAGAATTCAAAAAACGTAATAAAAAAATTGAACATGGGGGGGACGAATTTATTAAAAGATAATTATATGTACTTTCCGAGTAGTATTGCAGTGGGAGAGCTCGAAAATATCTTTGTTTTAGGCGAAGACGGTTATATCTATGAGTATACCAGTGAAGGAGAATTTCTTTTTATGTTGGCTGGTAAAGACGATGGAAAACAAAGACGGGGCCTTTTAGGAAAAGGAGCCGCAATTTTAGTTGACTCATCAGATACGATCTACACACTTGATGAGAAGAAAAATGAGATCCAAGTTTTTCGCCCAACGGAATTTACCAATACGCTACACCAGGCTTTAGACTTATATCAAAATGGTCGTTATGTCGAAAGTAAAGAACCGTGGACAGATGTTTTAAATATGAACTCTCAATTTGATTTTGCAAATCTTGGAATAGGAGAATCTTATTATAAAGAAGAAGATTATCCAAAGGCAATGACTTCTTTTAGAAGAGCAAAAAATAAAAATGGATATTCAGATGCTTTTTGGGAAGTTCGAAACGTTTGGATCCGTGAACACATTATTCAAGTGGTGGGATTCCTAATTGTACTAGCAATCCTATTTAAAATAATCAAACAGTTATTGGTAAAAACAAACGGTGGTAAAAAAATAAGAGCAGCTTGGAATAAAGTGATTTCTTTTAAACTAATTCGAGAAGTAAGATATTTAGGTTATTACTGGCTACATCCACTTGATGGTACTTACGGAATTCGTAAAGAAAGAAAAACAAGTAATTTATCGGCTTTTATTATTGGGATACTGGCGACTGTTATTTACGTAGTGAATAAATACTACACCGGATTTACTTTTCGTAATACTAAAGATGGTGTTTATACCTTGGCGCAAGATGTCAGTAGTTTAGGGATTGCTTTTTTTGCCATTGTGATTGCCACTTACTTGGTTTGTACGATCTCAGATGGATCTACGACTTTTCGACAATTAACACACGGCATGGTTTATTCTTTAGGTCCTTATATTTTTATTAAGCCATTTGTGATTCTACTAAGTAACGGTCTAACGCTGAATGAAGAATTTATCCTACAAATTTCTAATGTTGTCATTTATACCTGGATTGTTATTTTAATTTTTCTTTCGATTAAAGAATTAAATGAATATTCTTTTGGACAAACTGTACGAATTATCTTTTTAAGTGTCTTTACTTTATTTATTGCAGCTTTGTCGGTATTCATTTTATATTCTTTATTCCAACAACTCTTTTCTTTCATAGCATCTTTATATGGAGAGGTGGTGCATCGCTTTGAAAGCTAAAACATTTTTAAAAAACAATTTTCGCTTGGTGTTATTTGCAGCATTGGTTATTGGTGTGATCGTCTATTTATTTATAGCTACTTCATCAAATGATTCAACAGCAGCTAAGCCCCCAGTAAACAATGGAAACCCAAATGAAGCGATGACTGTTGAAAGTCAAGATGAAACTGCTACTACTGAAGAATCCGGCGAAGAAATTGTTGAAGAAGAACCAGTAGAAAATTTTGTAACAGAAGACGTTAAAGTTGAACATCGGCCATCTATTGTTGAGGGTGATCCTCAACAAATTGAAGAACATAATAAAATTTCCGAAAATGAGAACTATCAACTTTTCTTAAATGAAGATAATTTATCGATTATCATCCGTGATAAAAAAAGTGGAGCAGTGATGTATTCCACCGTTGATAATCCTGAAAAAAGCAATGAGAAATGGAGTAGTTTTGTTCAATCGGCAGTTGTCGTAGAATATCTGGTCGGAACGAACATTGTTTATAGCCAAGCAGACATGATGAGCAAAGATTTTAACAAAACAGTCGATCAAACAGATGAAGGATTTATTGCCCATTTAAATTTTAAAGAACTAGCTATTTCACTAGATTTACACGTTTCATTAAACGATGAAGGATTGCTTGTAGAGATTCCAGAAGCTTCTATAAAAGAAGAAAATGACAAATATAAAATTGGAAACATTTATCTCTACCCATTTTTGGGATATTCAAAAATGGATGAAGAAGAAGGCTACCTATTGATTCCTGATGGTTCAGGTGCTCTGATTTCATTAAAAGATCATTATGGACAATATACGCAACCTTACTCAGAACCAGTCTATGGAACAAATCACGGAATTGATGATCCCTATGTTCTTTCATTAAAAGAAGGGCAAGTAACGACTACAGAACCCAACACAGTGACTGCACCGATCTTTGGTATTGTCCATTCAAACAAAAAAATGGGCTTTTTAGGAATTGTGGAAGGAGGCGACTATAATGCAACCATAGAAGCCTATCCAAATGGTGCGATATTGCCTTACAACTGGACGACAAGTAAGTTTACCTATCGACAGTTCTTTAACCAATCGACCAGTAAAGATAAAGGGACTATGGTAGTTCGTCAAAAACGACGGAATGTTTTTGATGCAAAAGTTCAATATTCTTTTGTTTCTGGAGAAGAAGCAAGTTATGTAGGACTCGCCAAAAACTATCGTCAGTATTTGATTGAGCAACAAATTATTCCACCAAACGAACAAATCGAACAATTTGATATGAAAATAGATTTTTTAAATGCCGATTTAAAAGAAGGATTAATAAAAGATTCGACTGTGGCAATGACTTCTTTCGACGAGGTTGATTCTATCCTTTCAAAATTACAAAAAGAAGGAATTGATTCTCTTAACGTGGTATTAAAAGGTTGGCAAAAAAATGGAATTTATGGTGGTTATGCCCAAGACAGCTATGAAGCTGAATCAAAACTAGGTGGTAATACTGACTTGAACCAATTATTGGAAACTTATAAAGGAAAGATTCCTATTTATCTTTATGATGATCCGCTACGCTTTAATCCTGAAACACAAAATAGCACTTGGTTTAATCTGGTAACCAAATTGAATAAACGAACGCTAGTCGAAGAAGTTCATGGACAACGATTTGATAGTTTCAATTATTTAAATCCAAATGATTCAAAAAAACTTTTACAAAATCGGTTAAAAAGTCAATCACTGACTGACTATGAAGGAATTGCTATAGATGGAATAAGTAATCATCTATTTTCTTATTCAGTCAAAGGAAAAGAATATGGGAGAGACCAGACCTTAGAAAGCTATCAACAGATGATTCAAAAAGCAGGAGAAAGTAAACAAGTGCTTTTGCAAAACCCTATTCAACCTTATTGGCAATATGCAAATGGTTTAACTGAAGTTCCAGTATATTCTTCAAACTATGTCTTTCAAGATCAATCAGTACCATTTTTTGCTATAGCTTTAAAAGGATTAATTCCACGTTATGCTCCGTATACGAATTTTATAGCGAATCAACAAGAATACAAATTAAAACTAATTGAACAAGGCGTCAGTCCAAGTTATTTATTGACTTCCGAAAACCCAAGTGAATTGAACAATACAAATTCTTCAGGAATATATAGTTCTCAATTTAAAAACTATGAAAAAGAAATTGTAGATTTATATAAGGAATTAGAAGAAGTGAATGAAAGTATTGGTCAAACCTTAATTAAAGATTATGAGGTTGATGGTGACCAAGTTGTCGTTAGCTATGAGAATGGGAAAGTTCTTCTATTAAACTATAGTGAAGAATCAAAAAATATTCAGGGTCAGACGGTCGAAGGTTATTCTTATAAGGTGGTGTCACAATGAAACGTAAAAAAACATTAAAAAGCAGAAAAGCAAAATACGGATTATTGTTCATCTTGCCTTGGCTGATTGGTTTCTTGGTTTTTGTATTATGGCCGTTGATCCAGTCCCTATACTTTAGTATGAATGTTATTCGCATGCGTCCAACAGGAAGAGTCTATAAATTTGTAGGATTTGGTAACTATCAAAATGTATGGCTAAAAGACATGCAGTTTGTTCAAGAGTTGATTGGCTTTTTGGTAAGTACACTGTTAAGATTGCCGGTCATTGTTGTCTTTTCATTGATTATTGCTCTATTGTTAAATGGAAAAATAAAGTTCAAAGGAACTTTTCGAACTATTTTCTTTCTACCAGTAGTTATAGCCAGTGGTCCTATTATGGATCAACTAATCAACCAAGGAGCCACCAGTATTCCTATGATCGATCAAGGAACCATCAGTAATTTATTGAACTCCTTTATGCCAACTTGGCTCGTTACACCTATTTCTGATTTGTTTGCACAAATCATTGTGATTTTGTGGTATTCCGGTGTCCAGATACTGATTTTCATTGCTGGGTTACAAAAGATTGATAAAAGTCTTTATGAGGCAGCAAAAATTGACGGTGGGTCAGCTTGGGAATGTTTTTGGAAGATCACGTTACCAATATTAAAGCCAATGATTTTATTAAATGCTATCTATACTTTAGTAACCTTGGCAAATAGTGGGCAAAATAACATTATTAATCTTATTTATAGTAATATGTTTTCCGCAACTAGAGGCTATGGTTTTGCCTCGGCGATGGCATGGATGTATGCCCTAGTTATCTTGATTCTTTTAGGTGGTGTAGGACTGCTTTTGGGAGGTTCTTCAACATCGGATAAAAAAAGAAAAAAGAACAAAAAACGAAAAAAGAGGGTAAATTTTAAAAAAATAAATACAAAAAAAGTAAAGGGGGTATAGAAGATGGAACAAACTGAAAAAAAGATAGATGACAAGAAATTCAACAAACAATTATGGAAACAGCGTTGGTTAAAAGTTAAGAAAAAAATAATGGGCACCAATGATAAACAAGGATTTCTTATCCAAGGAATCGTGTACTTATTATTGATTACGATTGGTTTTATATATCTGTACCCTTTGATCTATATGTTGTCAACTAGCTTTAAATCTTTGACAGATTTGTTAGATACCTCCATCAAATGGTTGCCTTCTGGATTTTATACAGGAAATTATAAACAAGCATTTGCGGTTATGAATATTAAAGAATCCCTATTAGGAAGTATTGTGGTTTCCTTGATTCCTACTATTTTCCAAGTAATAAGCACCGGATTAGTAGGCTATGGCTTTGCACGTTATGATTTTCCGTTTAAAAAATTATTGATGGCGCTTATGATATTTAGTTTCATTGTGCCACCTCAAGTATTGATGATGCCAACCTATGTTCTTTATAACGATTTAGGATTACTTGGTTCTTTGAAAGCTTTCATCATTCCGGCTCTTTTAGGTCAAGGGATAAAAAGTACGATTTTTGTTTTGATTTATTATCAATTTTTCAAACAAACACCAGATTCGTTATACGAGGCAGCTGAAGTTGATGGAGCAAGTGAATGGACCTGTTTTTTCAAAATCGGGATCCCAATGGCAATACCAGCAATAATCATTGTTTTTCTATTTTCCTTTGTCTGGTATTGGAACGAAACCTATTTGGTAAATCTTTATCTTGGTAATGGAAGTGGCTCTAGGACATGGACTACGATGTTGACCCAATTGCAACAATTTCAAAGTAATTATGAAGCCTTATATCCTGTAACTGAAGCAGGTTCAAATAAGCTGAATGAAGGAGTTACAATGGCTGGAACAATGATTACGTTGATTCCATTATTAATTACTTACTTCTTTTTACAAAACTATTTTGTTGAAAGTGTTGATCGTTCAGGTATCACTGGGGAATAAGAAAAAAGGAGGCGTAGAAAAGAGGTATTTGGTAGTACACATGTAGTGAAAAATTATGACGTGCAAATATGAGGAGGAAATAATTATGAAGAACAGAAAATGGCTCAAATTAGTAAGTAGCTTGGCTTTAGCAACTCTCGTGATTACAGGTTGTGGGAAAAGTGGAAATGATACTGGCTCATCCGAGGAGAAAGAAGGAGCTAAAGAAACCACCGAAACTTTAGCTGATATGACAGATGAAGATATTACATTAACCTTCGCCTCATGGGAAAATCCTGATTTACAAAAACATTTGGCAGATGAATTTATGGAAAAATATCCTAACATTAAAGTTGAATTAGTGACAGTTGATCAAGAAAATTGGAATGATGGGTTAAGTAACTTAGCCAATTCAGGACAACTACCAGATGTCTATTGGTATCAAGGAAATGTTGATATTCCTATTGTTAATGGTTGGCTAGGGGATATGACAGAGTATTGGGAAGCAGATCCAGAATCCAAAGAAGTTTTAAATAGTTTACAACAAACTGGTTATATCAATAATGAACAAAAAATGGCTGCAGCTGTTTTCTATCAACCATATACGGTCTTTTTGGATAAAAATGTTTTTAATAAATTAAATGTTGATATGCCTGATGCTGACTGGACTTATAGCGAAATGATTGATCTGATGAAAAAGATGACTGTTCCTGAGCAAGAAATTTATGGATACAATGACTTCACTAAATTAGTGACAATGGCTCCAATTGTTCAACAGGATGCTTTAGGTGAATTTGGTTGGGATGGCGAAAAATTTGATTTGACCAAAGATTGGGCAGACGCCATGACAACACAGGCTGAATTTGTTCGTTCTGGTGTACATGCACCATACTTTGATAGCGATGAAGCAGAAGCTGCTTTTGGTGATCGTACTTTGTGGGCAGCAAGTACTGGAAGAATCGCGATGCAATTAGACGCATGGTGGACAAAAGATTTGTTTGCTACTGATGAATTTGTCGATAAGGGAATCGAATGGGTTCCATATCCCGTTCCTCAAGGAGATAGTAAAGATACGACTCATAAGCCAGGATTTATTGATTTTGGTAGTTTTAACTCAGCAACGGAACATCCACGTGAAGCCTATGAATTATTAAAATGGATGGGTTGGGGCAAAGAAGGCTATCAATCTAGACTAGAAGCGTATAAAACATTGACTAATGAAGATGGTAGTCAAATGTTTACTTATCCCAATGGACTACCTCTTACTCAAGATCAAGAAATTTGGGATGCTGTAGCGACAGAATTACCTGATTCTGATTATTATAAAAATTTCCTGGAACTCGTGAAAGAACCAGTTCCCTTAGGTGGCGCTGTTATCCCTGGGTTCCAAACATTTTTGGATGAAATTTACTTTGGTGGCGAATATGGAGACGTTGAACAAGCCATTATTCAAGGAGAAGTAAATGCTTCTGATATTGCGGCTGATTTGACTGAAAAATTAAATCAATACCATGAAGACGCTATGAATGAAATCTTTTAAACATTAAAAAAAGCTTGGACGCTTGAGTTTATCCTTAAGCTCCAAGCTTTTTGAAAGGAGTGTTACTATTAAAATAAAAAAACTCTTTTATGTATTAATTTTTTTAGCACTAGGAGGTTCTTTAACGGCTTGCTCAGAGAAACAAGCTCAAAATACTTTGCAAAAAATCGACTCACCAGTTTTTAAAAATGGCGTAGTACACGATCCTTCAGTTATTAAAAGTAACGAAAACTATTATATTATTGGTTCTCATTTACAAATGGCAAAAAGTTCAAATCTAATGGCTTGGGAACAGATTTCAGAAAGTGTGCCAACCACAGAACTGTTTGAAGACGTTTATAAAGAATTTGCTGAAGAATTTGAATACGCGAAATCTGATACGATGTGGGCCGGAGATATTACACAGTTGGAAGATGGTAGATATTATCTATATTATTGTCTTTGTGAAGGTGCTAGTCCGCGTTCTGTTTTAGGAGTTGCGGTATCTGATTCTATAGAAGGTCCTTATACGAAAATCGAGTCTTTTCTATGGTCTGGTGGTGCAAAAACACCAAACGGAAAGCCTTATAATGCTAATACGGATCCCAACGTAATTGATCCCCATGTTTTTTATGATAAAGATGGTCAACTTTGGATGGTTTATGGTTCCTATTCAGGAGGTATTTTTATTTTAGAAATGAATAATAAAACCGGCCTTCCAAAAGATCGAACAACTTATGGGACAAAAATTTTAGGTGGTAATCATGCTCGCATTGAAGCTCCGTATATTTTATATGTTCCTGAAACGGATTATTATTATCTTTTTACTTCATATGGCGGACTTGATTTAGATGGTGGATACAACATCCGAGTAGCACGTTCGAAAACTGTTAATGGGCCTTTCAAAGATATGCAAGGAAATGACGTTATCAAAGCAAAAGGACGACCTGGCGTGATGTTTGATGATGAAAATATTCAAGATATAGGAACAAAAATGATAGGAAATATGATTTGGGATTATGGAGATAGCCTATTAAATCGTGGGTATATGTCACCAGGGCACAACTCAGCAATTATTGATGAAGAAAATAATCAGACCTTTCTTTTGTTCCATACTCGATTCCCGGGACAAGGCGAGAACTATGAAGTGCGTACGCATCAACTCCTTTTTAATGAAGAAGGGTGGCCGATGATTGTTCCTCGTCCGTATTCTGGAGAAAAAGAAGAGGATTTCCGGACAATTGACTTATCAGGAAAATATATGTTTGTCAAATTTAATAACGAAATTTCTGCAGAAAAAATCCGATCTGAAAACCTTTTGATCGATAATAAAAAAATCTCAGGAGCTCTTTCAGGAAGACTTGATTATCCTGAAAAGGTCGATCAAGATTTTAGCATTTCATTAAATGATGGCAGTTTGATAAAAGGAAAATTTATATCTGTTTGGGATGATTATATGAAACATCAGACAATAGCATTTACTGGCTACTCTCAAGATGGTGATGCTGTTATGTTGGTTGAAGAAAAGGATTAAGAGTCTATCTACATTCTGTAGGTTTTTATACTCTTACAGATAATTAAGAAGTAGGAAAACAGAGTTGAAAACAAGCAAGTTTCTAATGTTTGATTAGTTATAAACTTCAAGCAATTTTCTATAGAAAATTGCTTGAAGTTTTTTTCTAATTAAAAAAATTGATTTACAAAAGTTCATGTTCATAGGGTGATGGTTAATTACATAGAAAATTTATATCAAAAAGATAGAATAGTTAATATAAAAATTAACAATGGTAACATTTTTTAAATTATAGTAAATATATTACCTGTTGACAAGGCGGTTAAATAGATTTATAGTTTATATAAAGATGAATTGTGTTTTTAATTGATTCTTTCTGTTTTGAAAACGCTAAGTTGAAAACGAATCAAAGATACAATTAGCGGAAACAGTTAACATTTTTCTTTAAACAAATTTATCAAGAATTATTTTTGTTTAAGTTTATAAAATAAATTTTCATAATTAGGAAAGGAAATATGAAAACTAAAACTTAAACAGTATTGTTCAAAATGAGGAGGAGTAATCATGCAAGTAAGGAAAAAATGGAAATTTGGAATTATTATTTTTTTGTTAGCGTTTATGTTAACAGGATGCAAAAGTAAAAAAGAAGACAATACGATTATTTTCTGGAACCCATTGACAGGTGATGATGGGGTCTACATGGATAACATGGTAAAAGATTACAATGCGACTGATCCTGAATATCCGGTAAAACCTATTGTAACATCTGACATGTATACAAAGATTTATACGGTACTAACTGCTCAAGACGGAGTCCCTGATTTAACCTTGATTCATGCGGATCGGGTGGCTGGTTTTGTGAATTCGGAAATGTTGGAACCTTTGGATGATATTATAAGTACCCAACCTGAAATCAAAGCAGAAAATTATTTACCACAGGCTTGGTCTGCAGGAACAGTCGATGGACACCAATATACCGTTCCATTAGATATCCATTCAAGTGCCATGTACTACAATAAAAAGTTATTAAAAAAATACGATGTTGAATATTTTTTAGATGATGATGTAGTGACTTTCGATGAAATGATGTCTCTAGCAGGTAAAATGGAAGATGGCGATTTTGTGGTAAATAATGCGCTATTATCTTGGTGTATTTTAGCACAAATTGTTAATTTAGGCGGCGACATTGAAAATAATGGGCAACCTACTCTTGACACCCCCGAAATGAAAAAAGCTTTTGAATCCTTAAAAGAAGTAGCTGACGCGGGATTGATGACACCTAATGGAGAAGATGGCTATTTGATGTTCCAATCAGACAATGTTCTTTTTTCAACAGATGGTACGTGGACGTCAACGGCTCATGATGCGGTTGAAGGCTTGGATTACGGCGTAACAAATATCTATGCCTTTAGTCCTGATAAATTTACCAA
>Ga0079226_10001931_pt1 | contig 15927 bp, 15 predicted proteins | sample Poulit2014_FD_76345 | JGI IMG/M metagenome (GOLD analysis project Ga0079226, IMG submission 76345) | Agricultural soil microbial communities from Georgia to study Nitrogen management - Poultry litter 2014 | ecosystem: Environmental > Terrestrial > Soil > Agricultural land | place: USA: Georgia...
CATACTGGGGGCTCCTGCCCGCCGCCCCTCCCGGAGGACCCGATGGCCCGCATCCTCGTGGTCGAGGACTCCGCGGACGTGCACGCCCTGCTGGTGGAGACGCTCGAGGGCGCAGGGCACCACCTGCTCTCCGCGCACGACGGTCTCGAGGCCCGCCGGCTCCTGACGGCCGACGCCCCGACACCGGGCCCGGGCTCGGACGGCGACGGTGCCCCGGAGCTGGTGGTGCTGGACCTGATGCTCCCCCACGTGGACGGCTCCGTGCTGCTGGCGGAGCTGCGGCGCCGCAGCCAGGTGCCGGTGCTGGTGCTCTCGGCGAAGGACGCCGTGTACACGAAGGTCGATCAGCTGCGCCTGGGGGCCGACGACTACGTGACCAAGCCCTTCGACCTGATCGAGCTCACCGCCCGCATCGAGGCGCTGCTGCGCCGCGCCGCACCGGAGGAGACTGCGCCGGGACCCCTGGTCCACGGGCCGCTCGAGCTGGATCCGGCCCGCGCCCACGCCACCCTCGACGGCGTCCCGGTCTCTCTCACCGCGACCGAGCTGCGACTGCTGCATCTGCTGCTGGAATCCCCCGGCCAGGTGTTCTCCCGGCCGCGGATCTACGAGGCGGTGTGGGAGGAGCCCTTCATCGGCGACGACGCGGCGGTGAAGACCCATGTCTCGAACCTGCGCGCGAAGCTGCGCGAGGCCGCCCCGGCGCTGGACCCGATCGAGACCGTGTGGGGGCTCGGATACCGGCTGCGCGCGCTGCCGTCGGCGTGAGCCGGCACCCCTCGCCCCTGACCTCCCGCTGACCTGTCCTCACCCACTCCTGACCTCCTGCCGCCCGGACCACACACTTTCCCGACCTTCTCTCCGTAGCGTTCGAGGCCTCGGACGGACCACGGAGGAGGGACGGGAAGTGAGCGATGACGTCCTGGTGACGCGCGATCTCACCAAGCGCTACGGCGCCCATACGGCCGTGCAGGCGATGAGCATCCGCCTGCAGCGCGGCCGGATCTACGGGCTCATCGGCCGCAACGGCGCCGGCAAGACCAGCCTGATGCGGCTGGTCTCCGGACTGAGCACCCCCACCTCGGGGAGCATCGAGCTGTTCGGCTCCGGCGCCGAGCGCCCCCGCACCCAGGAGCTCTCCCGGATCGGCACCCTCATCGAGTCCCCGTCCCTGCACGGCGGGATGACGGCGCGGCAGAACATGCATCTGCACCGGCTGCTGCGCGGTGTGCCCGATCCCGCCATCGAGCAGCGCCTGCTCGAGCTGGTGGGCCTCGCCGGCACCGGCCGGAAGAAGGTGCGGGACTTCTCCCTGGGCATGCGCCAGCGGCTCGGGATCGCGCTCGCGCTGATCGCCGATCCCGAGCTGCTGGTCCTCGACGAGCCCGTCAACGGCCTGGACCCGCAGGGCGTGGTCGAGGTGCGGCGCCTGGTGCGCTCGCTGGCCGAGGAGCGCGGCATGACCGTGCTGATCTCCAGCCACAACCTGCCCGAGCTGTTCCAGACCGCGACCGACTACCTCATCGTGGAGGCCGGTGAGCTGCGCATGACCCTCACCCTCGACGAGCTCGAGGCGCAGACCCAGCAGTACCTCGAGGTCGAAGCCTCGGACCCCGCCGCGCTGCTCACCGCCCTCGAGGAGGCCTGGCCGGACGCGGAGCCGCGGGTGATGCCGGGCGGCACCGTGCGCCTGCCCCATCAGGCCGACCGGGCCGAGGAGGTGCTGCGCGCCCTCGTCGGTGCGGACGTGTGGCCCACCCGCCTGGCCCGCGAGGGCGAGAGCCTCGAATCGTTCTTCCTGTCCGTCGTCGGAGGAGACCACTCATGATCAACCAGCTTCGCGGGGACCTCTACGCGATCCCCCGCACCGGCCCCGTCCTGCTCTGCCTCGCCGTCAGCGTGATCGCCGCGGCGCTGTACACCTGGCTGCAGCACAGCCTCGCCGCCGGCTCCCTCGGCCCGGAGGCGGCCAGCGGCGTGCAGGTGCTCAGCGATGCGCTGATGGTCTCGCTGATGGGACCGCTGCTGTTCGGGGCGCTGGTCGCCCAGCCCTTCGAGACCAAGTCCGTGCACAACTCGCTGCTCGCCTCCGGGCGCGGCGCGTTCGTGGGGGCGAAGACGCTGCTGACCGCCCTGGCCGTGACCGCCCTGTCCCTGCCTTACGGGATCGCGGCGCTGATCGGACTCGCCACCGGTGAGGAGTTCGCCCCGGCGATCCCCACCGCCTTCTCGCTGCTGCTGGCCGAGGGCGGCGGTGTGGATACCGCCCGCGTGGGCGAGGTCCTCGCGCTCACCGTGACCATGGCCGTGCTCACCACGGCGAAGCTCTCGGTGTGCCTGCCGCTCGCGTTCCAGCTGCGGCGCCCCCTGGTGGTGATGGCGGTGGGCTTCGTGTGGGGCTTCCTCGCGGACCTGATCGGCACCACCGCGGCAGACGTCGACGGGTTCGACGCGCTGGTGCGCCTGACCCCCTTCGCCCGGGAGCACGTGCCCACCCCCGACTCCACCGGCGGCGACCTGGTGGGCACCCTCGTCGTCTCCCTGGTGTTCATCGCGCTGATGGGAGTGCTGGCCTGGCTGCTGTTCCGCCGGGCCGACGTGAAGTGAACCGGGCCGCCGACGGCGCGGACGGCAGGCCCGTCGGCCGTGCGTGGCCCGTCGGCCGTGCGGTGTTCTGGGATCATGGCCGCACCCGCCCCGTCGACCAGGGAGGCCCGATGGTGGTCCTGCTCGTGGTCCTCGCCGCGCTGTGGCTGGCGACCTGCGCCTATCTCGTGGTGGTGCTCCGGCAGATCGGCGCAGTGCGGCGACAGCTCGAGCAGCGGGCCGGGCGGGGCTCCCCCTCGGCCGTGACCCTCGCGCTGGTGGTCCCACAGCTCGAGCAGCTCACCGCCCGGGTCAACGAGACCGTGGAGCAGGCGCGGCAGGCCGCCACCCGCACCCGCGCCGAGGAGCGGCGCATCCGCTCCTTCATCGCGGACGTCTCCCATGACCTGCGCACTCCGCTCACCTCGGTGCGCGGCTACCTGCAGCTGCTGGAGCGGACCGAGCTCGACGCCGTCCAGCGCGAGCGCCTCGCCGCCGCGCACCGCCAGACCGTCGAGCTGGGCGCGCTCGTGGACCGGCTGTACGAGTACGCGTACCTGCTGGACGTCGAGCCGCGCCAGGAGATCGAGCACGTGGACGTCGGGCTGCTGGTGGGCGAGGTGCTGCTGGGGATGACGAGCGAGATCGAGGGCGCGGGGCTCGAGGTAGAGCTCGATCCGCCGACGGGGCTCGTGCTCGCCACCGACCGCGAAATGCTCACCCGCATCGTGCAGAACCTGGGTCGCAACGCCGTCCAGCACGGTCGGGGCCGGCTGGTCGTCGAGGTCGAAGAGAGCTACGACGGTGTGCTGCTGCAGGTCACCAACGATGTCCCGGACGGGCAGCGGATCGATGCCGAGCGGCTCTTCGACCGCTTCTACACCGCGGATCGCTCCCGCTCCGGCCGCACCAGCGGGCTGGGCCTCTCGATCGTGCGGGTGCTGACCGAGCAGCTGGGCGGTGAGGTCACCGCGCGGCAGGACGAGGCCGGCGGCGCGGTGACGATCAGCGTGCGGCTTCCCCGTCTGGCCCGTGCCTGACGGCGCGGCCGCTCAGCTGCACTTGCGGAAGGTCTTCCCTCCGGGCATCCCATATCGCAGGCCCGTGTAGCCGCCGTCCTCGGAGTACGGGATCTCCGGGCCGTAGGGATGGCATCCCTGCGGGCCAGGCCCCTCGGAAGAGCCGCCTCCCGAGGACTCGCTGCCGGACGCACCGCTCGAGGACCCTCCGCTTGAAGACCCTCCGTGCGAGCCGCCGCTCGAACTGGAACCGCCCGACGAGGGGGACGGAGGAGCCGCCGGAGTGCTCTGTTCCTGACGTTCACGCTCCTCGCGTTCCTCGCGCTCCTGACGCTCCCGTTCCTCGCGTTCCTGTCTCTCCTGCTCCTCCTTCTCAAGACGCTCCTCCTCCTTGCGGCGCTCCTCCTCCAGACGCTCCTGCTCCTCGTCGTAGGCCGTCTTCAGGGAGTCAAGTGCGGTCCAAGCGCCCTGTGCGTCCTCCTGCACCCGATGCGCCTGCTCGCGGAGACCCGTCAGGTACGGCACGACGAGCGGACGCGTCATCACGTCGTTCCCGAGGCCGGGCAGATCTCCGGCATCGAGCGCGGCGGCGAAGACCTCGACATCCTCGAGCACTCCCTCCGCTTCGGACAGCGCCCCGGCCGGATCCCCCTCGACCGTCGTCGGCACCGCGTCCACCGCGGCGCTCTGCGCCTGCAGCTGTCCGGGAAGAGTGCAGTCGCTCTGCTCCGAGAACAGTCCGGCCGCTGACTCCCGTGCCCGCTCAGAGGCCTCCTCCACCCCGCGCAGGAACCGCTCATTCGGAGCGAAGTACACCGGCACCCCCAGGCCCGCCTCGGCGATCTCTGCGTTGATCAGCGACGCCGACTCGTAGACCCCAGCCAGGGTCCGGTCATAGCGGTCCCGCCGCTCCTCGTCGTACTCGAGCTCGATCTCGGTACCGGCGGGCAGCCGTTCAGTGAGGAACTCCGTGGCCTCCGGTCCCAGGCACTGGACGGGCTCATCGGGATCCTTCGTCTCAGGAGTGTCGATATTGAGCAGGCGGATGGTCGTCTCCTCGCCGTCGACGAGCGCCACGAGCGTGTCCCCGTCGATCACGCGCACCACCTCACCGTGTCCGTCCCCGCTACCGCCCAGAGGCTCGCACCCGGTCACCACGACGAGCAGGGCGGCCATCAGCGCCGCCGCCCCGAGAAACCCTCTGCGGATCCCGCGTCCAGGGACGCGCAACTCTGCCCACTTCTTGCCCATGGCCACCTGTGATGCTCCTCAGGAACGTATGCCGATCAGATGACCGAAGTATGGCCCACAGGGCGGACAACTCGGACATCGTGGGGCCCACGGGCAAGATTCCCGGCATCATGGTCGCCATGCGCTCTGCCGAGGACCTGATCGCCGAGGCCGCCGTCGCCGACGTGGACGGCTGGGGCTTCGACTGGCTCGCCGGGCGCGCCACCGAGGAGCGTCCCGAATGGGGCTACGCACGGCTGCTTGCGGAGGCTGTCGCCGGGGCCGACGTGGCGATCGACCTCGAGACCGGAGGCGGCGAGGTGCTCGACGAGTGCCCGCACCTGGCCCGTGACCAGCACGTCACCGAGTCCTGGCCGCCGAACGCGGCGCGCGCCCGGCAGCGGCTCGGACCGCGCGGCGTCACCGTGCACGAGACCGCGCCGGGCGCCCCGATCCCGCTCGTCGACGGGGCGGCGGACCTGGTCACCTCCCGCCACCCGGTCGCCCCGGATCTCGCCAAGATCGCCCGGGTGCTCGCGCCCGGCGGGCAGTACCTCGCCCAGCACGTGGGCCCCTCGTCGGCGTTCGCGCTGATCGAGGCGGTGCACGGCCCGACGACGACCGCGCAGCGCCGAAGGCGGCACCCCGATGACGAGGTCGCGGCGGCCGAGGCGGCGGGCCTCGCGATCCTCGAACGGCGCGAGGCGCGGCTGCGGATGGAGTTCTTCGACATCGGCGCCGTGACGTGGATCCTGCGCAAGTGCCCGTGGTGGGTGCCGGGCTTCTCGATCGACACCCACCACGCGCAGCTGCTCGCGGTGGACCGGATCATCCGCCGGGACGGCGCGTTCGTCGCCCACTCGACCCGGCACCTGCTGCGGGCCCGGAGACAATAGAGTGCCGTCATATCGCCGACGAACGAGAGAGGTGGCCTTGTGTCCAGCGCCTACGGGGCATTCCGCTCGAGATGCCTCCAGAAGATGATCGCGGGCGCCGCCATCATGCTCGCCGGCATCGCTCTCCTCTTCTCGGAGATCCGCCTCGGCGACCTCACCGTGCCCGGGAACCCGTGGCTCGGCGCAGCGCTCGTCGTGGTCGGCGCGCTCTATGCGGCGGCCGCTGTCGTCGCGCTGCGGCGACGGAAGAAGCCCTCCGTCAGACGGTGACCGGGGTCAGCGCGTCCTCGCCCCCGCACCGAGGGTGGACTCCCCCGGGGCGAGCGCACCGGAGACGGCATGCGGCACGTACGGCTCCTCGAGCGCGGCGATCTCTGCGGCGGTGAGCTCGAGGTCGAGCGCGCCGAGCGCGGCGTCGATGTGGGAGGTCCTCGTCGCGCCGATGATCGGGGAGACCACCGGATCCTTCGCGAGCAGCCAGGCCAGCGCCACGTGCACCCGCTCCACACCGCGGTCCTCGGCGATCCGAGCGACCTGCTCGACGATCGCCCGGTCGGTGTGCTCGGTGGTGTCGTACTTCGACTTCGCCGTCCGGTCGGTGCGCGCCCTCTCGGTGTCCGCGTCCCAGTCGCGGGTGAGCCGGCCGGCGGCCAGCGGGCTGTACGGGGTGGAGGCGACGCCGAGTTCGCGCAGCAGCGGCATCATCTCCCGCTCCTCCTCGCGGTAGAGGAGGTTGTAGTGGTTCTGCATGGAGACGAACTTCGTCCAGCCGTTCACCTCGGCGACGTGCTGCGCCTGCAGGAACTGCCAGGCGAACATGGCGGAAGCGCCGATGTAGCGGACCTTCCCGGAGCGCACCAGGTCGTCCAGCGCCCGCATCGTCTCCTCGATCGGGACCGTGTAGTCCCAGCGGTGGATGAGGTACAGGTCGATGTAGTCGGTGCCGAGCCGGCGCAGGCTCGCCTCGGCCTCGGCGAGGATCGCCTTGCGGGAGAGCCCGCCGCCGTTCGGGCCCTCGTGCATGCGCCCGTGCACCTTGGTGGCCAGCACGATCTCGTCGCGGTTCGCGTAGTCGACCAGGGCCTTGCCCACGATCTCCTCGCTGCGGCCGATCGAGTACACGTTCGCTGTGTCGAAGAAGGTGATCCCGGCGTCCAGGGCGTGCTTGAGGACCGGGCGCGCCTCGTCCTCCTCGAGCACCCACGGGTGGATCCACCTCTCGGCGCTGCCGAAGCCCATCGTGCCCAGGCACAGGCGCGAGACCTCCAGCCCGGTCCTGCCCAGCTTCACGTACTCCATGGGATTCTCCTTCGCTGCGATGCTGCGGGCGTCGCTCGCCCGATGCCCCTATGCTCGCCCGTCCTGCGCTGCCGAGGGAGGACCTGCCAGGGCACCCCACCGCTGGCCAGGACGAGACCAGTAGATCGACGTCCCGTACCGGGAAACTGGTATGGGACGTCGATAAACTCCGGGTGCGGGCCGACGTGCCATGCTGGATCCCATCCCCCGACGTCGGAAGCAGGCCCACCATGCCCACCACCCGCGACCTCGCGACGCCGCTGGGCCGCGCCCGGATGCTGTTCGCCATGCTCGCCGCACCGAAATTGCGAGCGGGGATCGGCCGGCTCCTCACCGGGCAGGACGCCTCCGAGGCCGCGGACGTGCGCGGCCCGCTCGCCCGACTCGACTGGCTGGTGGCCGACGGGCAGGTCGATGCGACGGCGCTGCGCGAGGTCACCGAGGCGCTGACCCTGCTGCGCTCCGACGCGGCGATCCTCGAGGTGGGCAGGCTCGACGGCATCCCGGTGAAGACCGAGGAGTCCCGGGAGGTCAGCTCCCGGATCGCCCGGATCGTGTTCGAGCGGGTGGGGACGACGCGCACGCTCACGGAGCCCGAGCTGAACGCTGCGATCGCGATGCTCGCGAAGGATGTCGCGCTGGTGCGGCGGGACGCCGTGGACGCCGGGGTGCTCACCCGCTCCGCGGACGGGACCTCCTACCGCCTGGCCGCCGGCTGAGCGGCCTCAGTCCGGGCGGTGCTCCGCGCCGGGCGTCATTCCCCGAGGTGCTTGCGGATCATGCGGACCAGGCGGCTGAGGATCGGGATGCCGATGAACAGCAGGATCCACCAGCTGCCGAAGCCCCCGAAGCTGAACCCGCTGAAGAATCTGATGAAGAAGACTCCGAAGATCACCAGCACGAAGATCGGGACGACAGCCCCGAGAATGCGGGAGAATCCCGAACGGCGATTGCCGGAGCCCTCAGACTGCTGACCGGTGAAGCTCTCCAGCCAGGGCGAGTCCGAACCCTCGGTCCGTGCGTCGTCGCCCACGGAATCCCCGAACTGGGGCGCCATCTGCTCCGCAGCCCGCGCATCCCTGCCGCCGCCGAAGTCTCCGCCCCCGAAGTCGGAGTCGGGGCTCTGCGCACCGCCCGCGAAATCGGAGGACCAGCCGCCGGAGCTCTGTGAGCCCCCGTCACCGCGATCCTTGCCGCCCAGCCAGGACGGATCCCCACCCGGTCCGTGCTGAGTGTTCCCCCACTGATTTCCCATGGGGCAATGGTAGCCAGTGCCGCGGCGGGCCCGCACCGAGCGCGCACAGCGCTATCGTCGACATGTGCTCCATCTCGCCGACACCCAGGTCAGCACCCTCCTCCCCGCCCCGGCCGAGCAGGTCGCCCTCATGCGCGAGACGCTGCTCGCCCTCGCCGACGGCTCCGTCTCGGTGACGCCGAAATCCCAGGTCTCCCACGAGGAGGGCGGCTTCGCGAACGCGATGCCGGCCGCCTGGCCCGAGCGCGGCCTGCTCGGCATGAAGTGGGTGACCATCACCCCGTCGAACCGGGAGCACGGCAGGGAGATGATCGACGGGCTCATGGTGCTCTCCGCGGCCGACGGGTCCACCCGCACCACGATGGACGCCGCCGAGCTCACCGCCCAGCGCACCGCCGCGGTCACCGGCGCCTCCCTCGCACTCGACGACCGTCCGATCGCCTTCTTCGGGACCGGCGCGCAGGCCCGCTCCCACGCCCGGGTGATCGCCGCCCTCGATCGGGGACCGCTGACCGTCTGGGGCCGGCGGCTGGAGGCGCTCGAGGAGCTCACCGCCTGGTGCGCCGCGCACGTGCCGGACCTCGAGCTGCGCACCACCACCGACCGGACCCACGCACTCGACGGCGCGGGGGTGGTGATCTCCGGCCTGCCCATCGGACTGAGGGGTCTCGAGCTCTCCCCAGGGGAGGTCTCCGCCGACGCCACGCTGCTGCCGCTCGACTACGCCACGATCGCGGGGGCCGCGATCTCCCGCACCGGCACGGTCGTGGCCGACGACGTCGCGCAGTTCGAGACGCTCCGCCCCCTCAAGCACGGCGAGGACTACCCCGGCGCGACGGGAGCGACCGGCGACCTGCTGCGCAGGGGGCGGCCGGACGGGCTGGTCGTCGTGCAGAACCTCGGTTCGGGCCTCGGCGACGTGATGCTCGCCGACCGGGTCGCCCGCGCCGCCGGCGCCTGACCTCCGCTCGGGCCCGTCCCCGTCGGCTCCGCCCTCTCCCGTCCGTCGGCCCCTTCCGAGCCGGCACGCCGACCCCTTCCGCACCCGGTTCGTCGGCCCCTTCCACGCCCTCCCTCCCAGGCGTATCCTGAGGTCCACGGCATCGAGCGGGATCCCCGCCAGGCAGCCGTGCGGTCTGTACGACCATCCCGCCGGCAGGCCGGTCGAGGCTCCCGCATGGAGCAGACGGACGGAGGGAATGACATGTTCACCGACGGCCCGGTCGACCCACCCCTGACCCGCGCGTACGACGATCCCGCGCGCGCTCCCGTGAGATGGGCCGCGATCATCTGCGCGATGTTCTTCCTCGCGATCGGCTTCGCCGGGTTCTACCCCGGCGTGACGCTGAACTTCAACTCGATCGAGATGGGCTACGGCTCCGAGGCGATGGTGCTGGGGATCTTCCAGGTCTCCGTGCTGCACAACGTCATCCACCTGCTCCTGGGGGCGGCCGGCCTCGCGCTGTCGAGGTCCTCGCACTCGGCGCGCACGTATCTGCGGACCGCCGGCGGCATCACCGCTCTGCTGTGGCTCTTCGGCCTGCTCGTGGACCCGACCTCGATGGCGAACTTCGTGCCCCTGAACGCGGTCGACACCTGGACCTACCTCGTCCTGGCGATCGTCCTGGTCGGGCTGTCGTTCCTGTCCGGCGAGGTCAAGGCCTCGAAGGCGGGTGACGACCCCCATCTCCGGAGCTCCACCTTGAGCTGACGCGGAGCGCTCGCCGATACTGCTCGCGGAGCGGCGAGCACGGCGGCGCACGCGGTCGGCCGAGGAGAAGCGCTCGCACGGCCGGCCCGCCGCCATCTCGGTCACCTTCGCATGACGTCCGCACCGTCCCGCGATATGATGTTTTCATCATGCCATTATCCCAGAGTCAGCGACCCCTCTACGAGGTCAAGGCCAACCTCTTCAAGGGCCTCGCCCATCCCTATCGCCTCCGGCTCCTCGAACTCCTGGCCGACGCCGACGAGGTCTCCGTCGCCGCGCTCCAGGCCGACACCGAGCTCGAGGCCTCGCACCTGTCCCAGCACCTGTCCGTGCTGCGCCGCCACCATCTCGTGGTCTCCGAGCGCCGGGCCAGCCACGTCTACTACCGGCTGGCCGATCCGCAGATCCGCGAGCTGCTGGCCGTCGCCCGCGCCCTGCTGCTGTCGATGCTGAGTGAGGACAGCGCGCGCCTCGACGCCGCCCAGAGCCTCCCGGAGATCGGAGGGGAGGGCCGGTGACCCTCCCGTCCGCTCCTCGTCCCTCTTCGTCGGCCGCTGCGGCGACCGCCCCGTCCCTGTCCCAGCGCGTGCGCGGGGCCATGGTGCGCTCGCGCAGTTTGTGGCCCGCCCGCGAGGACTACCGCCTGCTGCCGAGGACCTGGCGCTCGGACCTCGTCGCCGGCGTGACCGTCGGCATCGTGGCGCTGCCGCTCGCGCTCGGCTTCGGCGTCAGCTCCGGGCTCACCGTCGAGCAGGGTCTGATCACCGCGATCGTCGCGGGCCTGCTCGCCGCCGTGTTCGGCGGCTCGCACGTGCAGGTCTCGGGGCCGACGGGCGCGATGGTGGTCGTGCTGCTGCCGATCGTGGCCAGCCACGGCGCCGGGGCGATCGCCGCGGTGACGCTGCTGGCCGGACTGATGGTCATGGCCACCGGGATGCTGCGGCTGGGGAAGGTCATCTCGATCATCCCCTGGCCGGTGATCGAGGGGTTCACCCTCGGCATCGCGTGCATCATCTTCCTGCAGCAGGTTCCCCTGATCACCTCCGCGGACCCGGCCGAGCCCGGCGAGTTGAGCACGAACGCCCTGGTCGCCGCCGTGCAGTCGCTGGTCGCGGCCGATCCCGCGCACCTGCTCTGGGCGCTGGGCGCGGTGGCGATCGTCGTCGCGGTGATGGTGCTGGCTCCCCGGATCCACCCCTCGATGCCGGGTTCGCTGATCGGGATCGCCGTGGTCGCGGTGCTCGCCGCGCTGCTGCCGACGCCGCTGGCGAGGATCGGGGCGATCCCCGCCTCGCTGCCCGCCCCGTCCCTGCCGGCCGTGGATCCGGCGCTGCTGGGAGTGCTGCTGCCGGCCGCCGCCACGGTCGCGGCGCTGGCGGCGATCGAGTCGCTGCTCTCGGCGCGCGTGGCCGGATCCATGGCGGACACCGGCGCCTTCGACCCGGACCGCGAGCTGGTGGGGCAGGGCGTCGCTTCCGTCGGTGCGTCCCTGTTCGGCGGCATGCCCGCCACCGGTGCGATCGCCCGCACCTCCGTGTCCCTGCGGGCCGGGGCCCGCACCCGGGTCGCCTCGATCGTGCACGCGCTGGTGCTGCTGGCCGTGGTCTACGTCGCGGCCGGCCCGGTGGGGAGCATCCCCCTGGCCGCGCTCGCGGGCGTGCTGTTCATGACCGCGATCCGGATGGTGCGCGTCGCCACCGTCCGCTCGATCATGCGCTCCACCCGTTCGGACGCCTGGATCTTCGTGGTCACGGCGCTGATCACGGTGTCCTTCGACCTGATCTGGGCGGTGCTGATCGGGGTGGTGCTCGCCGCAGTGGTCGCGCTGCGCGCCGCCTCCCGCTCGACGGGCGTCTCGCTCGAGCGGATCGACGCCGAGGAGCCCAGCACGCTGGACGACTCGATCGTCGCCGTCGACTTCCGCGGCCCGCTGTTCTTCGTCTCCGCCGAGCGTGTGCTCGAGACGGTGATGGCCGTGCGCGGGGCGCGCGTGGTGATCCTGCGGCTGGCCAGGCTCGAGCGGGTCGATGCCAGCGGCGCCCAGATCCTCGCCGAGATCGTGCGCGGCCTCGAGCGTCGCGGAGTGACCGTGCTGGTCAAGGGCGTGCAGACCGTGCACGAGCCTCTGTTCCGCCGTGTCGGCGTGCTCGCCGCGCTGCGCCACCACGAGCACCTGTTCGTCGACTTCGAGGGGGCGCTCGAGCACGCCCGCAGCCACGTGGAGCGGGCGCGGCTCGCGATCGAGCCCTGACCGCGGGCCGCGGCCGCCTCGTCCCACCGCGCCGAGACGTGGCGAGTCGTCGGAATGTGGGGCCATTCCGACGGCAGGCCACGTCTCGGCGGGCCGGGCGGCGCGCGGGAACCGTCAGGGCGGGCGCGGGGCCACCGGTGTCAGGCAGCGGGGAGATCGGCGGCGCGGCGGTGGTCGAGCTCGGCGGCAGTGGCCCACCCGGTGAACAGGGACCGGCCGGGCTCGAGGTCCCGGCCCGCGGCGAGCTCGCCGAGGAGGACGGGGTCGAAGCCGAGACGGTCCAGGAGCGCAGCCACCCGGTCCGCGGCACCCGGATCGTCGGCGGCGATGGCGAGCGCCCGACGCTGCGGGTCGCCCTCGTCGCGGCCGTGGTCCTCGACGTCGTGGTAGCCGATGTGGTTGAGGGTCTTCACCACGTGCGTCCCGGGCAGGCGCGCAGCGAGCAGCTCGCTCGTGGACAGCTCTTCGGCGAGGTCGCCGACCTCGCGCCGGGCGGCGGCGATCGCCTCGGCATCCGCCGCACCCCAGGGATTGGTCGCATCGATCACGACGGCGCCGTGCAGCGTGGCGGGGTCGAGGCCGAGCGCGATGTGGAGCGGGACCGTCAGGGCGATGACGTCGCTGATCGCGACCAGCTCGAAGAGTTCGACCGGGGCCGCGCCGGGCAGGCGTGCGGCGAGCGTGCCGGGAGCACCGCGACCGGTGACGGCGACCTCGAGGCCGCGGCGCAGCGCGGTGCGGGTCAGGGCGCTGCCGATCTTGCCCGGGCCGAGCACGCCGAGTCGCGGAGAGCGTGGCAGGAGCGCCGCCGGGGTCGGGCGAGGCGTCTCGCGCTCCGGCAGTGCGCCCGTGCGTCGCGCCTGTCCGATCCGGCCCGCGGCCTGCAGCAGATCACGGGCGAGGGCGTCGTTGCGGCGGTGGCAGGGAGCGTCGGTGCGCGGTCTGGCGAAGGCGCCGATGGGCAGTTCGGAGGTCCAGGGCCCCACCGCCCACAGGCCCTCGCGGACGGACCCGTCGGGGCCGATGACCCGGTGTCCGGCGTCGACGTCGAGGCTTCCCGGGGAGGTCGCGGACTCACGACCGATCGCCGTCGGCCCACCGGTGACGAGGCCGCGCAGCACGGGATTGGCGGACTCGGCGAGGGTCGGAGTCGGCAGGAAGGCGTCCACGAGCGCCGCCGCGGTCACGTGCACACCGGCGGCACCCCGGGCGGTGAAGGCCCCGGTGGACTCATCGGCGGTGACCGTGAGGCGAGGACCGAGGAAACGCACCTCACCGGCGCGCTCGAGGGCGAGCAGCTGGTGCAGGCGGTGCGGCGGCGGACCGGAATCGACGAAGCTGAACAGCGAGTGCCACCAGCGCGGGTAGTCGGCGCGGGCGCTGCCCCGGAGCCGGTCGGCGGGCAGCAGGTCCACGAGGGTGCCGTGCAGGCGCAGCAGCAGCTGGAACAGGGTGCGGGCCGAGGTCACATCGCCCTGAGTGCGCGAGCACAGGTCGTCCTCGATGTGGCGCACCACCGCGTCACGGGTCACCTGCGGGTGCGCGTCCCCGTGCAGCCAGGACAGGGGCTCGTCGAGCCAGTCCAGAGGTGGCTGGCCGGGCTGCGGTGCGGGGGCTCCGGGCACCCAGCGGTGGATCTCGGCGGCGATCAGCGGGAGCACATCGGCGCGGAAGTCGAGGCGGCCCTCGGCGTCCTCGCGGGCGGTGAGGTTCTCGGCGGTGACGTGCTCGAGGGGGCCGAGACCTGTGGGAGCCCCCTCGTCGCGGACCTTCGAGTGGAAGGGCACGCCGCGGCGGGATCCCACCCACAGCCGGGACTCGTCCCCGGAGGGCCGGTAGCGGAGCCTGCCGGGATCCCCCGGCCGTGGGTCGGGAGTGAAGCGGCCTCCGCGGCCTTCGGTGAGCAGGGCCAGCAGGTCGATGAAGCCCAGCCCCATGCCGCGCATGATCACGTCCTCGCCCGGGCCCAGCAGGTCCAGCGGGGCGTCGGCAGCCTGCGAGGGCGGGAGGTAGACGGCGCCGTGGCGACGGGCGAAGGCGGCGAGCTCGTGGCGGGTGGCCGAGGGGCGGGAGTCCGTGTGCCCGGCGGCCAGCAGCAGCAGGTCCGCGCACAGCGGCGCGCGGTCCTCGAGCTCGACGACCCAGCGGACCCCGGACCGGCTCGCGCCCCCGACCGTCTGGTGCACGGCCGTGGCGGTCGTGCGGTGCACGGCGACGGTGACGGTCTCCGGCAGCGCGGCGAGCACCTGGCCGAAGAACCATTCGAGGTAGAGCGCCTGGACCCGGCGCGAGGCGAAGTCCGTCGGCCCGAGCGCGTGGATCTCGGCGAGGCGCGCGGTGCCGGCGGTGGGGGCCGCGATCTCGCCGCGACGGATCCCTTCGGCCCACTCGGCCAGGGACGGGCCGGCGACGGTCGGGCCCGCGCAGGTCACGGTCTCGTCGGTGAAGATCGAGACGTCCGCCGCGCGGGAGTTCATCAGCAGCAGCGGGCTCTCCTCGGCGCGCCAGATGCGGCCAGCGCCGGGCATGTGCGGATCCACGATGTCCACGTGCAGCGGGGTGCGCGCGAGCTGGGCCGCATGCTCGGGCTGCGCGGAGTTCGCGGCGAGCCGCTCGAGCACGCCGATCGCGCGGGGGCCGCCGCCGACGAGGACGAGGCGGGTGCTCGCGTCCGCGGCGCCGCCTGTCGTCCCACGCGCCGAGGTGCTGTGTGCCGACGTGCTGTTCACCGTCGGGCCGGCCGCTGACGTGCTGGTCGCCGCCGGTCTGGTCGCCGCCGCGCCGAGGGAGGTCATCCGTCGGTCTCCCTCCTGAGGTGCGTCTGTGTCGCTCGATGACGGGGCATAGCGTTCGCCTTGCATCTTCATTAGATTGGCTTATACCGTCGAATCCTGCAAGCGAGGACCGCTCCGCGGTTCATCTCCCGTCACGGAAGGCAACCCATGACCTCCTCCGTCGTCTCCCCCGAGACCACCCGACGCTCGCCCGAGGCCCACCCGGCCACCGGGCGGGCCCCGGCGCACGGAGCACAGGACATGTCGTGCCGAGCCCTGGGGGAGACCCCGGAGGACCTCTCGCACCTGCGGGTGGTGCCGGCCCGACATCCGGGGCGCGTGGTGCTCGCCGTGCTCGTCGGCCTCCTGGTGGCCGCAGTGCTGTTCTCCTTCGTCACCAACCCGCGCTGGGAGTGGGGGATCGTCGCGCAGTGGTTCCTCGCCGAGTCGATCATCCGCGGCCTGCTGGAGACGCTGAAGCTCACCGCACTCGCGGGCGTGCTGGGCTTCGGACTGGGCCTGGTCCTGGCGCTGATGCGGCTGTCCCCCTCGGCCCTGATCTCGGGGGTGAGCTGGACGTTCTCCTGGATCTTCCGCTCCACGCCGCTGCTGGTGCAGCTGCTGCTGTGGTACAACCTCGGCTACCTCTACGAGCGCATCACGCTCGGGATCCCGCTGACCGACGTCACCCTCCTCGACGCCCGCACCAGCGACCTGATGACCCCGCTGCTCGCCGCGATCCTGGGCCTGGGCCTGCACCAGGCCGCCTACGCCGCGGAGCTCATCCGCGGCGGCATCCTCTCGGTGGACCAGGGCCAGCTGGAGGCGGCGAGCGCGCTGGGCATCCCCGCCCGCGACCGCTCGCTGCGGATCGTGCTGCCCCAGGCGATGCGGGCGATCCTCCCG
>Ga0079226_10001933_pt1 | contig 15918 bp, 18 predicted proteins | sample Poulit2014_FD_76345 | JGI IMG/M metagenome (GOLD analysis project Ga0079226, IMG submission 76345) | Agricultural soil microbial communities from Georgia to study Nitrogen management - Poultry litter 2014 | ecosystem: Environmental > Terrestrial > Soil > Agricultural land | place: USA: Georgia...
TAAACGACTGCTCCGGAAACATAGCCTCCCGTGCCGATAACGACATCCGGCTGAAAGTCTTTTAATAATTCTTTTGCTTGCTTCACACTATTAAAAAACAATTGCAGTGTTTTAAAATTTTCTAAAGACAATTTTCTTTTAAATCCTTGTATTTCTAAACTAACAAAAGGAATGTCTGTTTGTGGTAAAATTTTATTTTCCATTCCTCTTTTAGCACCTACATATAAAAATTGAGAAGCAGGCTCTATTTTTTTTACGTATTTAATGAAGGCCAGTGCTGGATAGATGTGACCACCTGTACCACCACCTGTAACAAGTACTTTCATTTATTTACTCCTTTTTCATTTGCGTAATTGATCAACCGCTGCAATAAAGCGGTCACCGCGTATTTCAAAATTAGGGTATTGATCCCAGCTGGCATTAGCCGGTGATAATAAAATTGTATCATCTGTTTGGCTTAAAGAAAATGCAAGAGGAACTGCCGTCTCAACATCTTCTGTAAATAAAATTTGGGAAACACCTGCTTTTTTAGCAACTTCAGCTAATTTGTCTTTCGTTTGACCAAATAAGATAATCGCTTTAAGTCCTTTAAAAGATGGCAATAACTCATCAAAGCCGTTCCCACGGTCCAAGCCACCAGCTAATAAAATTAAATGTTCCAAATCAAAACCAGCCAAAGCCTTTTGAGTAGCTAAAATATTAGTAGCCTTAGAGTCATTATAAAAAGCCACATTCTCAACTTTTCCGATATATTGGGTACGATGTTTGACCCCGGAAAATGCTGTCAGACTCTTTTTAATTGTTTCATTTTCAACACCGCTTAATTTAGCAGCTGCAATTGCAGCTAAAGCATTCTCGATATTATGAGATCCAGGTACGCCTAACTGGCTTGCAGCCATAATGGCTTCACCTTTATAATAGAGCACTCCTTTAGACAAATACGCCCCCTCAACTGCATTTTCAGTTGAGAAAGGAACCACTGTTGCCGCAGTTTTCTGAGCCAATTGACGAATTTCTTCCTGATCCCAATTCAAAACCAGAAAATCATCCGCCGTCATATTCTCTTGAATGCGCCATTTAGCTGCGACATAACTCTGGCGACTACCATGGTAATCAAGATGAGCGGCATACAAATTGGTTAAAACTGCAATATGAGGGTGAAAATTTTTAATACCCATTAACTGAAAACTGGAAACTTCCATGACTAACTGATCATTCTGAGCTACATTTCTAGCAACCGTACTTGCTGGATAACCGATATTTCCTGATAACCAGGCTTTATGGTCTGACAAAGAAGCATTCAAAATATGTTCGATCATCGTAGTAGTAGTAGTTTTTCCATTGGTCCCAGTAATAGCAATAATAGCTGCTTCAGAGATCTGGTAAGCCAACTCAATTTCTGTAATAACGGGTAAATTCTGTGCTAATGCCTTTTGTACTAAAGGATGACTATAAGGGATCCCAGGATTTTTTACCATTAAAGCAAAATCTTCATCCAATAATTCCAAAGGATGACTACCAGTGATCACTTTAATACCTGCATCCAATAAGTCCTGCGCTGCAGGATTTTCACTAAAAGGCTTGCCATCATTAACAGTCACAAATGCACCCAGGTCATTTAACAGCCTAGCTGCACTCACTCCACTTTTTGCCAGTCCCAAGACAAGAACTTTTTTATTTTGATACATATTTATTTTCTTCAATTCTTTCATCTCCATAAAAGTCTAATTAAAGTAAATGGCTAAGGTAATCACAGAAAACAATAAACTGACCAGCCAAAAAATAAAATCGATTTTCCATTCTGACCAGCCGCTCATTTCAAAATGATGATGGATCGGCGACATCTTAAAAAGACGTTTGCCCGTGAGCTTGAAAGAAGCCACTTGTAAAATGACACTGGCAGTTTCAATAACATAGATGATCCCGATCAACAGTAACGTCCATTCTTCATGAAGTAAGATGGAAATGGCGGCTAGTATTCCGCCTAAAGCTAGAGATCCTACATCGCCCATAAAGATTTTGGCTGGTTTATGATTATATAAGAAAAAACCGATTAATGATCCAATAATACTTACACAAATGATGAGAATATCATAACGTGCTTGATGCCAAGCTATAATAGCATAAGTCGCAAATGAAATCGTAGCTAGACCGGCAACTAAGCCATCGATCCCATCAGCTAGATTAACAGCATTAGAAAAACCGACTAGCCAGAAAATAACAAAAACACCATATAGATAGGACAAGGGCAGATCAAAGCCAAAAAGATTAATTACATTAGGATTTCCTTCATATAAGAAGACAAGATAAAAAGCAATCGCACCGACAATCTGGCCGAATAATTTTTGTAAAGAAGTAAGTCCCATGTTTCTTTTTTTAAAAATTTTTATAAAATCATCTAAAAAACCCAGCAGACCATATAATAATAGAATAAATAATAAAATCAGTAAAGCTGGTGTTAACTGACCTTGCCAAAGACCAACCCAGACCGAACTAACAAAAGCACTCAAAAGGAAAACAAAACCTCCCATTGTCGGAGTACCTGCTTTTATATTATGCCATTTGGGTCCTTCTTCACGAATTTCTTGACCATACTTTCTCATTTGAAAATAATGAATAAAAAACGGCATTACCATCACAGTAAGCGCAAATCCACTGGCAAAAGGCAAACACATTGTTGCTAAGCTCATCTCTTTCTCTCCTCACCAATCATTAGTCATTTTCAGCTAGCTCAAAAGTCATTTTATTACCACTTATTTCTTGATAAGGTTCAATGCTCTGACTAGTGCAGTAGCCATCTCCTTCAAAACTAACATCTATTTTCAATAAATCACCTAATTTAACGATATCTGCTTTAGACCAGCCAGTCACATCCGGCATCAAAGGATTTTTATCATCAGTTAATAAAATTAACTTTTCGGCAGCTAATACCCTCTCACCATTTTTGATTGATTGGGCAGTTACTTTACTGCCTTTACCAATCACGATTGGCGTCAGTCCTCTTTTCTGTGCATCATTAGCAGCTTTATTAGTCCCTAAATTACGGTAATCTTCAACTTTAACTTTCTCATGCTGTTCTTCTTCTGCTGTCTTTGCCACATCTACATCAGATAGATTCATTGCTCTTTCCAATAGCGGATTGGCAATATCTGATAAAATATCCGTTGAATCAGCCTCGGGACGCTTTAAAGTCAAATACATCACATACTGAGGGTCTTCTGAAGGAGTCATTAAGACAACTGAATAAAGATAGTCACTTGCTCCACTTAAATAATTTCCATCTTTCGCAATCTGAGCCGTCCCCGTTTTGGCAGATACGTGGGCATTAGGCACTTTATATTGATCATATGCTGTCCCGAACTGTTCACTTTCAACCGTATCACGCATATACTTACGCACATTTTGTGCCGCTTTTGCCGAGACTGGATGCCCGACAACTTCTGGTTGATTTACAACTGCATCACTAGTTTTAGTGTTTACAATTTTTTTAATAAATTGTGGTTTGACCATCGTTCCGTCATTTGAAACAGCTGTAAAAGCCTGCAGCATCTGAAGTTGAGTGACCCCCACTGCCTGACCGAAAGATGACATTGCCTGACTGACAATATTATCCTCGGGTAAAGTTCCAGTTTTTTCGCCGCCAATCCCTGAATAAGTACTGCGGCCAAAACCAAATTCTTTCAAGTAACGTTGCCAGCGGTCAGACATTCTTTGTTCTAAAGTTACCATTCCTACATTACTTGACCAAGAAAGAGCCTGACGCATAGTCAGAGATGGCTTAGCCCCTCTTTCATAATCCCAGTCTCTAATGGTAGCATCTGCTAATTTTATTTCTCCTGGTGTATAAGTTTCGTCAGGATCAAAAATTCCATTATCGATCGCACTAGCTACTGTCATTACTTTCATAGTAGAACCTGGTTCATAGGTATCTTCTGCAAAGAGATTATACCAATTATCTGTAATTCCTTTTCTTGTTTCAGGATTAAAAGTGGGTCGCTGTGACATAGAAAGAATTTCTCCTGTTTTAGCATCCATCAAAACAGCCGTTAAATCTTCAGCCTTATTCTTTTTCCATGCCTGATCCATCAAATTCTCTAAATAACTTTGTAAACGGGCATCTAATGTTGTATAGACATCTTGACCATCAATAGCCGGTTCGGATTCAGCAACTGTACCTGGCAGCGGGTTTTGATAGTTATCCTTCTGATAAATAATTTTACCATCTCTACCTTTTAGAATATTATTATAGGCTTCTTCAATGCCCATTTTACCAACCAGATTTTCCTGGTTTGTTGTTTTATTTGTCTTGCTATCTGCATAACCAATCAAATGGGAAGAAAAAATCCCATTAGGATAAATACGTGAAGGATGTTCGGTAAAATAAATTCCTGCAATATCAGCTTTTTTCATTGCTTTCTCAATATTTTGTTTCTTTTGTAAGCTAATATTTTTAGCGTCGGGTAAATCTATCTGATAGACTTTATCACCATATTTTTTAGCTTTTTTATTTTTGTCTGCATTACTTTTCAAGATTTTTACCACATCTTTTTTATTAACTGCTTTGACATTGTCCGCTAAAATTTCAGCCAATTCACCAAAATGTTTTTCTTGTGCATAAAGAATTTTATTTCCACTGACGTAATTTTCATCTAAAATTGCATAAGCTGAATAGGAAGTCGCATCTTCAGCAATAGCTTCTCCATTACGATCATATATCGTACCTCTTTTAGCTTTTACAACTTGTGAACCTTGATAGAGGTTTTGTGTTTTTGTCTCCAAGGAGACTCCTGCTACATTGCCTACGACCACTACATAACTTAATCGGGCAACAAATAAAAAGAACAATCCAATACTCGTAGCAAAGAGAATTATTCCTACTTTTTTGCGATTGTTCTTTGTAGACAAATTTTTCTTTTTAAAGTGTTGCCGGATTCTGCTCTTTTTACGCATTTATTTCACTTTCCTTAAATTTTCACTTTCAATTTTCAAACCCTTTTTCTCAGCAATTTTTTGAATTCTTTCACTCTTGGAAAGTTCATTTTTTTCTTGTTCTAATCTTGCAGCTTCCGTTTCTTTTTGATTAACCTGTTCTTGTTTCGTCGATACATTTTGTTCCACTTCACTAATAGTAGTACGCAAACTGATTGTAAGTAAAGCCAGTGCAATTAAAACAATCAGCAAAGCTGCCACAACAATTTTCTCCAGACGTGAGACTTTTTCCAGTTTACGGCTAGGAGACAAGGGTACAACTACAACATCAGGACGAGAAGGAGTATCCGTTGGCTGAATATTTGTCTGTTCTTGCATTGTCTCATTTTCAATTTCATAGGGTAAATTTTGAGCTTTTAATTCTGCCACGACTACTCCTCCTTAATTTTTTTGGCAACACGCAGTTTAGCACTGCGTGATCTGCGATTCATACTTATTTCTTCTTGGCTTGGAAGAATCGGTTTACGATTAGTAATAGCCAGGATCGGCTGAAATTCAGCTGGAATAACTGGTAAACCTGCTGGCAGATCTTTCACTTGACTATATTCTTTGAAAATATTTTTGACAATACGATCTTCTAAAGAATGAAAAGTGATCACACTGACTCTTCCTTCTAAAGCTAGCAAATCAATTGCCTGTTCTAAAGAAATCTCCACTGCTCCCAGCTCATCATTTACAGCAATTCTGATTGCCTGAAAAACACGTTTAGCAGGATGCCCGCCTTTTCTTCTAGCAGCTGCTGGAATTGCCTTTTTGATAATATCAACTAATTGACCGGTGGTTTTGATTTCTTCTTTTTGACGGACTAGTTCAATCTTTCTAGCAATTTGCTTAGAAAATTTTTCTTCGCCATAACGATAGAAAATTTTTACTAATTGATGATAATCATAATTATTCACAACGTCATAAGCCGTGAGTGTCTGGCTCTGATCCATACGCATATCAAGTGGAGCATCCTGCTGATAGCTAAAACCTCTTTTAGCATCGTCTAGCTGCGGTGAAGATACCCCCAGATCGTAAAGAATACCATTTACTTTTGTTACTCCATGTTTTATTAATTCTTCCTTTAAATAGCGAAAGTTACTTTTAATAAAAGTAACTTGATTTTTTTTTACAAAAGAGTTTAAACGTTCTTTAGCAAAATCAATGGCAGCCTGATCTTGATCAAAAGCATATAAATGCCCGTCATCAGCCAACTGTTCTAAAATATATTGGCTATGTCCTGCCCCACCTAAAGTGCAATCTACATAGATGCCGTGAGGATCAACAGCTAGACCAGCTACAGCTTCTTTTTTCATCACTGTAAAGTGTTGAAACTCTATCATTTAATTTCCTCTTTCTATAAGCCAAAATCAATCATTGTTTCCGCAATTTCATCAAAGTTTTCTTCTGTTTCTTCAGAGAAAGCCTCCCAACGAGCTTTATCCCAAATTTCAATTCGGGTAGAAACACCCGTAATCACACAGCTTTTTTCTAATGAAGCGTGTTTGCGTAAAGTAGTAGGAATATTGATACGCCCTTGTTTATCAATCTCACATTCAGTGGCAGCAGAATAAAAAAAACGAACAAAGCTTCTTGCATCTTTTTTAGCAAGCGGCATTTGATTTAACTTTTCTTCTAATTTTTCCCATTCAGCTTGAGGATAACCAAATAAACACCCATCTAAACCACGTGTCACAACAAATTTTTCACCAAGTTGGTCACGTAGCTTTACTGGGATAATTAAACGGCCTTTACTATCGATCGAGTGTTGAAATTCACCCATCAACATCTTTATCTCCCCCAATTACCAGCTGATAAACACAGTCTACCACATTCCCCCACTTCCTACCACACTTTGACCCAAATTCTGAAAAAACTTTTTTGACTTTTATTTACCTTTAATAAAAAACAGTAATTAGAGATTCTTTAAAAACTTTTAGAAAATTTTTTCGCTTTTTTAAATGAATTGAAGGATACTCAGAAGTACCAAAAGCAGATATAAAACCATTGTCAAGAGAAAGACCAAACGCCAATACATTTTAAAAAAACGGCCATACAAGATCTCTTCAAAAACGTAAGCTTGATAAATTGCGACTACAATTCCCAGCAATAATAAGGTGATTAAAAAATAGGGAAATACCGATATTCGAAAGCTGATTTTTGATAGACGGTGAATTCCCAACAATAGAAAAGGAACAGCTAAATCTGGAATTTTCAGATGAAATTTTTCCTTTAAAGGTATTATTTTCATCAGTATTGTAATTAAAAATAAAATTAAAATCGGGTAAAAATACCAAAAAACATAGGTCCATGAAAATGAATGCATAATAAAATCCTTTCTTTTCTATCTATAAATAATTTTGTGGTAAAATAATGCTAAATCCATTTACTCAATAAAGGAGATAACATGTTACATTTTTATACACTTAGAGAACAAAGACTCAGCCAGGAAGATCAGCTTACTCAAGATACTTTATGGATCCATGTAGAACATCCGGATCTGGCTGAAATTAATCTATTAACAAAAGATTATCAGTTGCCCAGAGATTATCTGACATCAATTTTAGATGATGCTGAAAATTCTCGCAGCGAAGGTTTGCAGCAAAAGCAATTGGAGCAGGCAGTGTTATTACTTCTACAATTTCCTTATGAAACAACAAGCCCTTCTGATTTTCCACAGCTGCACACTTATCCTCTATCAGTTATTATTACACCAAACAAACAGCTGATTACAGTAACTAACTATCCTTTACCTTTTTTTAAGAGCTTGATGGACCACTCTTTTACACAAAAAAGCTTGCAAGACGAAATCATCGTCTTATTGGAAATTCTCTGGCAGTTGACCCTTTCTTTCAATCTGTATTTGAAAGAAATCCAAGCACAACTAGATCAATTAGAAAAACAGATCAAAACCTCGATTCAAAATAAGCAGTTATATCAAATGATGGATATTCAAAAAAGTCTGGTCTTCTTAGATGCAGCCACCAAAGCTAATCTTAAAACGCTCATCACCTTAGCAAATACTAGTCTTTTTAAGACTGATGCGGTGTTTAAAAATCAGCTGCACGATACTTTAGTCGAAACCAGACAGGCAATGACTTCAGCTAATATTCATTTAAAATTTGCCAATTATATGAATGATACTTTCTCTGCTGCAGTTTCAAACAATCTTAACATTGTAATGAAATTTTTGACTTCCTTAACTTTGATATTGACGATTCCAACGATTATTGCCGGAATCTACGGAATGAACATAAAGCTGCCTATCGCTAAAAATCCTTATGCTTTTGTAATTATCATATTTTTTACGGTTTTCATCTGCTGGATTGCTTTTAAAATTTTAAAGAAAAAAGATTTGATCTAGTTTTCCTTGTTTTATTATTCATTTGGTTGTAAACTGATTTTAATCAAGCTAAAAGGATGAATTAAATGAATGATAAAAAACCAAGCACTTTTGCTAAAATAACTAAGGTAGTCATTTGGATCATGCTGATTGCGACTATCGGGACAGCAATCATTAGTGCAGTTGCAGCCTTAATTTAAAAACCCGGCAAACAGCTTCTTATATAAGAAGCTGTTTTTTTATGTCAGCTGACCGGCATTGACCAGCATCTCCTTTGCATTTTCCATTGCTAAAGGAGTAATTTTTACGCCCGATAACATACGAGCGATTTCTGTGATCCGCTGACTTTCTTCCAGTTCTTTTACAACTGTTTGCGTGCGTCCCTGACTGACTTGCTTTGAAATCAGGTACTGATACTTTGCACATGCTGCAACTTGCGGTAAGTGGGTAATACAAAGTACTTGTGAACTGGCGGCAATTTTACTGATTTTTTCTGCAATCGCTTGAGCCACACGTCCACTTACCCCTGTATCCACTTCATCAAAAACAATACTCGTTTTTTCTTGAGATTTTGCAAAAATCGATTTTAAAGCTAACAATATACGCGACAGTTCTCCCCCAGAGGCTACCTTTACCAAAGGTTTTAAGGGCTCCCCGGGATTTGTTGTCAGATAAAATTCCAGTTCATCAAAACCTCTTTCATGTAGTTGACGATTTTTAGTAAAACGCACTTCAAATTGTGTATTTTTCAAGTAAAGCTCAGCTAGTTCCTGCAAAATTGCTTTTTCTAATTCAGCAGTAATAATTAATCTTTGAGCATGTAATTTTTCTGCATCTTTTTGTAGTTTCAACTGTTCTTTTACCAGCTCTGCCTGTAATTTTTCAAGCTGGTCGACCCCACTTTCTGATTGGGCTAATTCCTGACAGATCTTAGTGTAATAGCTCAAAATATCAGTAATAGACTCGCCGTATTTACGCTTTAACTGATGAATCGTATTCAAACGATCGTTAACTTCTGCTAAGCGTCTTTCATCAAAAACCAAGCCATCCAACACGCTAGAGATCCCTGCAGAAACATCTTGTAACAAATAATAGGCGTTCTGAATATTTTCATTAATATGTTCATATTCTGGATCCAGATGGCTAATATCTTGGATTTCCTGAGCTACAATTCCAATACCGTCTAAGCTATTACCAGTATCAGCAGTCAAGATCTCATGACTTTTCATTAAAACAGCCGAAATTTTTTGAAAGTTAGCTAATTTATCACGCTCTTCAACCAAACTTTCTTCTTCTCCCTCAATCAAATCAGCCGCTGCAATTTCTTTTTTTTGAAAATTTAACATATCAACACGCTGGTTATAGAGCTGTTCATTATCACGAATTTCTGCGATTTTTTTTTCTAACTTACGGTAATTATGATAAGCTTGCTGATATTCAGCCAAAAGTTTTTTAAAAGACTCTGAACCGAAGCTATCGACTAATTGGAGATGCTTGACTGACTGTAGCAAGTCCTGGTGTTCATTTTGTCCTTGGATATCTACTAGAAAAGAACCGATCCGTTTCAGATTCGTCAAATTAACCAGCCGCCCATTGACCCGACAAATATTTTTAGCTGAAATTGATATTTCGCGCTGGATGATCAGCAGCTCATCTGTACTTTCAATTCCCAATTCATTTAATATCTGCAGCAGTTCTCTTTGTTTGGGCAGTTCAAATAAGCCTTCTAATACGCATTTTTGACAGCCTTGGCGAATATAGTCTGTTGATCCTCTGCCACCAGCTAACAAACTCATGGCGTCAATGATAATTGATTTGCCTGCGCCTGTTTCACCCGTTAAAGCAGTCATACCGGAATGAAAATCTAAATGCAGTTTTGTAATAATGGCAAAATTTTCAATGTTCATTTCTAATAACATGAAAAAAACATCTCCTTATTGAATATAGCGTTGCAATGACTGAAATAAACGACCTCTCAATTCAAGTGAACGAGCAATCATTAAAATATTATCATCATCATTTAAAATCGCAAATAAAATATCCGAAAATTGCCGATCAATCAAATTTGCAATCGCGCCAGAATTTCCTGGCAAAGTTTTTAAAATAACAAATTTATCCATTTCATCGATCGAAACAAAGGCGTCTTTTAACAGCTTAGCCAATTTCTCCCCCAGATCCTCATCTGATTCGACTGGGATGCTATAGCAGTAAGTACCAGATGCAGCGGGTACTTTAACTAACTTTAATTCTTTGATGTCACGTGAGATCGTTGCTTGAGTCACCTTGACATTATTTTTTTCTAAGGCTTCTACTAATTCTTCCTGTTTTTGAATATTATAGTCTGACAAAAGTTGCACAATTAATTTTTGTCGCTCTTGCTTTCTCATTTTCTTCCCCCTTGACTATCTGTTTATCAAGTCTTATACATCATATCCTATTTTTTTGTATATTAAAAGTGACTATGCAAAAAGACATAGCCACTTTTTGAATTTATTTATGATTTTTATCTAACTCATGATGGGCATGTGCAACTATTTCATTTAAAGAAAGATTTTCTGCCATTTGCCCCTCCTGTTCTTGTTTTCTCAGATGGGCAATAAACTCAATATTACCATGACCACCAGTAACCGGAGAGTAATCAAGAGCTCTAAGATCATAACCAGCTGCTAAAATAAAATTACTAATATCTTCTAAGACTGCCCGGTGAACAACCGGATCATGGATAATGCCATTTTTGCCGACAGAGCTTTTGCCCGCTTCAAATTGTGGCTTGATCAGAGCCATCACATCGCCGCCTGCACATAAGATATCATGTAAAGCAGGCAGTATCTTCTTTAATGAGATAAAAGAAACATCGATTGTCGCGATCTCAGGAATTCCTGAATTAAAATCAGCAGCTTTACTATAGCGAAAATTCGTTCTTTCCATCACAATTACCCGAGGATCCTGACGAATTTTCCAGGCCAGCTGATTATAACCCACATCTAAGGCATAACTCTTTTTTGCCCCATTTTGTAAAGCACAGTCAGTAAACCCGCCGGTAGAAGAACCAATATCTAATAAAATTTTATCTTTCACTTGAAAATCAAACACCTGCAGTGCTTTTTCTAATTTCAAGCCGCCACGAGAAACATAAGGTAACTTTTGTCCAATAATTTTTAGTACGGTATCTTGAGCTATTTTTTCTCCCGGCTTATCCAGACGCTGATTTTTTTGTGTATAAACCAGACCTGCCATAATTGCTCGTTTAGCTTTCTCTCTAGTTTCAAAAAGGCCTTGCTGAAAAGCCAGTACATCAACTCTTTCTTTTTTCATTACACTTTTCCTCTTTCCAGGCTTAGTTGATCTACGATTGCTAAAAGAAGAGCAGTATCGCCGCTGATTTCTGCCAAAATTTGTTTGCTGGCAATTAACTCTTGTGCCAAAGTCTTATAAGCTTGGTCTAAACCCAGTAAAGCTGGGTAAGTATTTTTGCCGTTAGCAGCATCTTTATGCGTTTTTTTCCCCATTTGTTCAGTCGTCGCTACCACATCCAATAAATCATCTCTGATTTGAAAAGCTAATCCTAAATGCTGAGCAAATTGTGCTAATTGTGCTAAAACCTGCTCACTTTGATCCGCTAAAATTCCTCCAGCTAAAACTGAAAAACGGATCAAAGCACCGGTTTTCTTTTGATGGAGTTGCTGTAATTCAGAAAGAGTCAGTTGCAGCTTCTCTCCTTCAATGTCCATTGCCTGACCAGCAACCATGCCGTTTATTCCAGCTGCTTTAGCCAGTTCTTTGACCAGACTCATTTGTTTTTCAACTGGTAAGTCCGTTTGTGTGATCAGCTCAAAAGAAGCTGTCAATAATCCATCACCCGCTAAAGTTGCCATAGCCGCACCAAAAACTTTATGATTGGTCGGCTTGCCGCGACGTAAATCATCATTATCCATCGCCGGCAGATCATCATGAATCAAAGAATAAGTATGGACCATTTCTAAAGCTGCAGCAACTTGATAACAAGCCGGCGACATTGTCACGCAAAAAGTTTGAATGGTTGCCAGCAGTAATAAAGGACGAATCCTTTTACCTCCAGCTTCAACGGAATAAAGCATACTTTTTTTCAGCTGATCCTGGCCGCTGTGCTGATTAAGAAAGTCACTGATACTGGCTGTTATTTTAGGACCTTCAGTTTTATGAAATTCAGTAAATAGACTCATCCTTCTTCCTCTTCAAAAGGAACTTCTTCATCATTTTCAGTCATGATTTTCGTTAAAGTTTTTTCAGCTTGGGTTAAAGTGTCCTTGCATTGCTTGCTCAAGGCCATGCCTTTTTGAAAAGCTTCCAAAGCTTTTTCCAGAGGTATATCTCCTTGTTCCAAACGACTGACGATCTTTTCTAATTCATCCAAGGATTCTTCAAATGTTTGTTCACTCATCTTCATGCTCCTTTATATTAGTTATCTGGGCTTGTATTTGACCATCATAATAATGGACAGTGATCTCATCTTGTAGCTCCAATTCTTTTACCGATTTAATGATCTGTTCTTTTTTAGTAGTAAAATTATAGCCGCGACTCATAATTTTTAAGGGGCTTAATAAATCTAGAGAGGCCACTGTATGTTCAAATTTCTGCTCTTTTTTCTGCAATAGCTGCTGCATATTTCTGGTTAAGCCAGTCTGTAAGAATAAGAGTCTTTGTTTTTCTTGGTTCAGCTGACTGGCTGGATTTAATTGTCGCAAGCGTGTATTCATTTGACTATAGGCTTTTTCTTTTTCATAAAAAGAATGTTCCAAAGTCTGAGATAATCTTTGCTTCAACTGATCTAACTGTTGTGACTGAGCTTCATACAGGCGTTGCGGCTGACGAAAAACATAAGAGTTCTGCAGACGTTTAAAGCGTTCGAGCTTACTTTGTAATTGATATAAGTAAGCCTGTTGTAGACGAGCTTGTTTTTCATCGATCCGCAGAATTTCTTCAGAAAGTACGGGTACTGCTAATTCGGCAGCTGCTGTGGGGGTAGCAGCCCGTACATCACTGACTAAATCAGCAATCGTAGTATCTGTCTCATGTCCCACTGAAGAGATAACAGCTAGCGGACAGTCTACGATCGCCCGTGCCACTCGTTCTTCATTAAAAGGCCAGAGATCTTCTATCGAGCCACCGCCACGACCGATGATCACTGTATCAAAATCGGCTTGTTGCTCAACTTTTTTTAGATTAACCACTAAATTATCAGCAGCCTGATCGCCTTGGACGATCGTAGGAAAAAGGACCAACTGAACAATCGGATAACGCCTTTTTACCGTCGTGATTATATCGCGGATCACGGCTCCACTTGGACTAGTCAAAACTGCAATTTTTTTAGGAAATCTAGGCAAAGTCTTTTTGGGTAATTGGAACAAGCCTTCTGCCGCCAGTTTCTTTTTTAATTGTTCGTAGGCCTGATATAAAGCGCCTATTCCATCTGGCTGCATTTGTTCGACATAGATTTGATAGTTACCGCTAGCCTCGTAGAGTGAGATACGCCCGACCACCATGACCTTCATGCCCTCTTCCGGCATAAAGTTTAATTTACTGAAGGAATTTTTAAACATCACTGCCGAAATTTTTGCATGATCATCTTTAATACTGAAATATTGATGGTTCGGCCGTAAACGAAAATTAGAAATTTCACCCGTTAAAAAAACTTTTTCCAAATAAGGATCTGCATCAAATTTACGTTTTAAATATTTTGTCAGTGCACTAACTGTTAAGTACTCCATTTATTTATCAAACTCCTGTTTTTGACAAGCCCTCACTGTCTGTTCCATTAACATGGTGATCGTCATGGGACCGACACCTTTAGGAACTGGTGTGATGAAGCTGGTGACAGGCGCTACTTGTTCAAAATCAACATCACCAGTCAATTTGCCGTTAGCATCACGATTTATCCCCACATCTACCACCGCTGCCTGTTCTTTGACCATATCACGCGTGATAAAATCAGCTCTGCCAACTGCTGAGATCAGTATATCCGCTTGAGAAGTAAGCGCCGTTAAATTATGCGTATTCGAGTGAGCAATTGTCACAGTTGCATTTTCACTAAGTAATAATTGGGCCATCGGTTTTCCTACAATATTACTACGGCCAATGACTACTGCTTGCTTACCCGCTATCTTCACTTGATAGGCTTCCAGTAATTTCATGATACCATAAGGCGTACAAGGAATCGTCTCAGGTTTTCCTAAAAATAATTTACCCATATTGAGCGGATGAAAACCATCCACATCTTTTTTAGGATCAATCGCCAATAACACTTTTTCTTCATCAATATGCCCAGGCAAAGGCAGCTGTACTAAAATACCATGATAACGATCATCGTGGTTATATTTATTGACCTCTTTTAAAAGGGCTGCTTCTGTAATACTACTAGGAAAATGGATAGTTTGTGAATTTATGCCAAGTTTTTCAGCAGTAATGCTTTTATTTCTCACATAAGTCTGACTTGCCAGATCATCTCCTACAAGTAGGACCACTAGCCCTGGAACAAGTTGCTTTTCCTTTAATTGTGCTATTTTGAGACGTAATTTTTCTTGCATTTCTTCTGCCAATAAGCGCCCGTTCATAATCGTTGTCATTCACTAAATCCCTCCACTTTTAATTTATCTTAAGGAAAAAGCTAGCTGAATCAGCTAGCTTTGATTTTCTGTATTTACCGCTGATAAAACACCATTGACAAACTTACGTGACTGATCATCACTAAATGTCTTAGCCAATTCCAGAGCCTCATTTAAAGCCACCGCATTGGGAATTTCATCAACATATAACATTTCAAACAAAGCTAAACGCAAGATGATCAAATCCATTTTAGCCAAGCGGTCGATCTTCCAGCCTTTTTTCAAGTGAGCTTTGATCTTTGCATCAAGTGTTTCTTTATGAGTGCAGACACCTGTTACGAGAAAATCAAGATATTCAGGAACAAAACTTGCCTGATCTTCAGCCACGATCTCATCATGTTCTAATTCTAAGGCGGCATTAATGGCATCTTTTTTAGTTAAATCCTGATTAATGTCGAGAGGAAATAAAGCTTGTAATGCTTTTTGGCGGATCGCATGTCTATTTAACTCATTCTTCATTTTTTTCCTCATCATCATTAAAAAGTTTTTCGATATCTAGTTCATCTGTTTTTTCTGGCACAACAGCCACAACATGAACATTTACTTCCGACAATTCGATATCTGTCATAAACAAGACCTGCTGCTTAACTCTTTTTTGAATGTTCATAGCCACTTCTGGAACAGAGATGCCATATTTTATATAGGTGTAGATATCCACTTTGATCGCTTCTTCATCCATTTCTAAGCGAACGCCTTTCCCATAGGCAGAACGGCCTAAAAATTCCGTCACATTATTAACCAGATTTCCCTGCATACGATAGACACCTTCAACTTTAGAAGCTGCGATGCCAATAATGACTTCAATCACTTCAGGAGCAATAACAATATCACCTAACTCCTGATTTGCATCAAGCACTAAATTTTTTTCATCAGTCATGTAAAATCCTCCATTTGGAAATTTTCTTCTCGTCTTTTCAGCTTAGTTTATCATTTTATTGATAGTTACGCTAGCAAACTCTATAA
>Ga0079226_10001934_pt1 | contig 15914 bp, 8 predicted proteins | sample Poulit2014_FD_76345 | JGI IMG/M metagenome (GOLD analysis project Ga0079226, IMG submission 76345) | Agricultural soil microbial communities from Georgia to study Nitrogen management - Poultry litter 2014 | ecosystem: Environmental > Terrestrial > Soil > Agricultural land | place: USA: Georgia...
CCTATCTCGCAACCTTAAATCCGCCTCCGACATCTGATCTGTTTCTCGGGGCCATCGGCCTGCCATAAGTGAAATTTCTTGGCTACGGCTAATTGCACTCGCCTGAATAGTTCCTTCCTCAACCGCATCAAGCAGTAAAGCCACACGTTCACGACTGGCCATAAAAGTATTCAGTGCAACATTGCGAATATGAGGCGTTAAGTTCGACCACCGTTCCAATACAAATTGGCTCACTGTTTCACCCGGAATCATGCTTAAGCTGTTCAAGGCAGCTAATTGAACCGCTGGTGGTTCTCCCGCTGCAATACGTTTTTGTAAAAAAGTACTAAACTGAGAAGGAGATAAAAGGCCAAGAAACCGTAGTGCTAAAGCCCGCCGTTCCTCTAAATAGCTTTCATTGCGTGCAATTATTTTTGCGCGTTCTATTAAATTTTGTTCTTGTATTGACTTTAGGGGTCCAACAATTTCCAATAATTCTAATGAAGCTTCCCGAACTTCATTAGAAGAATGCTCAAAGAAAGTATTTACAAGCAATCTTTCATTATCTTCAAGCCCGGAAGATGATACCTTACCACTACGTAAAGCCGCTGCAATACCTTTTAATAACGGCGCTTGCCAGCCTTCTTGTGTTTTCAAGTCGGTAGCACGTTTTAAAAAGACATCTAAATCAGTATTATTCTCACTTACGACATACATGCTTGTCAAACGCTTTAAAAATGAACTATATGCCATATCTTTAGAATCAAAACGATCAATAACTGTCTCCAGCAACCTTTTATATTGCAATGACTTAGCGGTAAGGGCAGCTGTTTGCACCCATCGATCATCAATATCTTGAAATAAAAGCTGGCGTCGCACTTTATTTGCATCGGGATTATCAACAAATCCGAGGGTGCAAAGTAATTGAAATCGAACCCGCGAATTTTCATCACCTTTGAGCTCCAGAAGTGAAGGGCCTAAGGTAGAGTCAGTCATTAAATGAAGCTCAGCCAACTTGATAGCATTTTCGCGAATACCAGGATTGGAATCCTTAAGAGCATTTTTAATCAAATCAACAGATAATTGTCCCATTCCCTCTAATGTCCATAATGCATGTAACCGCCCAAATGGAGATGTAGTATCTTGAGCCATTTGAGTCAATTGAGGGACAGCAGAATCATCGTTCCTGTCAACCAGTAACCGCTGGGCATTGCGTCTCCACCAAATATTAGGATCTGCTAACCGTTTAACCAATTGCGTATTAGTAATATTACCCAGACCTAAACTCATGCTCCAATCAACTGGTCGGACGTCTTTTGCACTAATGCGATAAATTCGTCCTTTATCTATCCCATTATAAAGATCTCCGGAGTTTACTGCTTCTTCAGCCATCCATTCCGGATGCTCAACAATTTGACGATAATAGTCTACTACATAAAGTGCTCCATCAGGCCCTATATATAAATTAACCGGGCGAAACCATGAATCCGTTGACGCTAAAAAATCCTGTTCTTCAGTTACCCTACTTGCAGTAAAACTTGTCCCATCTGGTTTTAAACGATCTGTATGTACCAAGTTACCTACAGACTCAGTCACAAACGTGGTATTTTCATTGTATCCAGAGGGAAAGGCCCCGCCCAAATAGGCAGTCAATCCAGAGGCGGAGGTAAAAACCCCCACATTAGTAAGTAATTGATATTCAGGATCTTCAGTAATAGGATAAACTTCTGCTGCACTGCCATGATCAGACAGGGATTGAGTAGCATCAGAGATTAATAGATCCGGATTTCTATTTAAATAACGAGCGGCTATAACTTCTTGATATATATGATTTGAATTTGATACTTGTAGATGATGCCCCCAAGCGTCAAAGGTATGACCAAATTGCGTCGTACTTGCCAGATTTTCTAATTCTAAAGAATCAGGGCGGAAACGGACATTAAGACCACCAGCATTAACAGGTAATTGCGGGCCATTCGGCTGATCGGGATAAAATACCTCACTCCCCTGATCTCCAAATTCTTCTTCATAGAGTGTTGTTGAAACAACCCCTTCATTAGCCAAATAAATCCAATTATTTAACCCATATAACGGACTATTTAAATTGTGTTGGGGGTTAGAAAGGGCAAACCCGGTAAGCATTACCTTTCGAAGATCAGCCATACCGTCCCCATCTGTATCTTCCAGATATAATACATCTGGGGCATCCGTCACTATGACCCCTTCTTTCCAGCGCATTATACCGGTAGGTAACACCAAAGAATCGGCAAAAACAGTACTTTTATCCATCCTACCATCACCGTCAGTGTCTGTAAGCAACTTTATTTTTCCACTACCGCTTTTATCTAACGGATAACCATGCATTTCTACTACATACATACGACCAGCTTCGTCAATCTCCATATCTACTGGATCTGATATTAGAGGCTCGGCAGCCACTAATTCAATTTGGAATTCCGGCGGCAGTTCGAAAGTAGAAAGAGCTTTCTCTGGAGTTCTGGTTTCAGAATTATTTTGGCAACCCGCAAGTACTGCCAGCAATAAGTAAATTAATAGACTGAATAAATGCTGCGAAAAAAAGTAATTAATCCTCATTTTAATAATAGTAATTTTAAATCATCAAGACTTTGGATTAGAAATAATAAATCAGTATCCAAAATATTTATTCAGTAATAGGATTAAGAGTCGTCTCACGCATTCTTTTTACATAACTGGCAACTGTACCAATAGGCGCAATCCAAATATTATTATCAGGATCATTTGCATATTCACTTAATTTTCTTAAAAAAGTTAATCGGGTTGTCTGTTTCCCAGATACTCCTGTATCATGCCCGGCTAAAATAAGCCACTGTCCCTTTTCTGCTGCAGATTGTATAAGTGGAAGCAATTCCTCGAATTCCATATCGTCCATTTTCATACCTGTTAACTGTGCCATATCGACATATGCAGGATCTACGGGCGCTTCATCTAACCAATCTCTGCCAGCTAAAAAGAGTTCTGCCACCAAAGGAACATAACTCTTCTTTTCATAACCTCTACCAATGAAAGTTTGCCCACAAGGATATGCAAAAACAGTAGGCCTAACTCCCAATAATTGCTCAATATTTTGATTAGCCTGTACCATTTCCGATTTCATATCTTTCAGAGTCATCTCTTCAAGTGCATGTTCTCGTGACCATTCAAAATTACCACTACATGGGTGATTCATTGTATGATTCGCCATCTCATGTCCTTGTTTTGCTGCTGATTTCCAGCCCTCCAAGTTTTTTTTAACTCTTGATGGTACTAAGAAAAAAGTTGCTTGAACTCCATATTCATTTAATAAAGGAATTCCATTCTCTAAATTACTTGTACGGCCGTCATCAAAACTTAGGCTCAATGCCATTGTATTTCCTTCCGGCCAGGAAAATTTCTCCGATTGAGCTAAAGCTATTCCATACCAACACAACAAAATAAGGCCTTGTAAAATTATACAGCGAATTTGTTTATTTAACATAGATCCATGATTTTTATTCATACAATATTATTTACTCTTCAATTCTCCTCGCAAGTAAGCCGAGACAGCTTTTATCAATTCTCTCCCGGCAGAAGGAATATAAGGTGATACAGAAGGTTCATATCCACCATATTCAAAAGCCTGTTTAGTAGGCATATAACCTAACCATCCATTGGTATATCCATAATAAAAAGTATATGGGAAGGGAGATTTTTCTCGTATCTCATTTGATAACTCACAAAACAGTTCTAAGGGAGCATTCCATATTGCGATATCTTCATTTATCTTTAAAAATTGAATAGGTAATTTTATCATATTCTGATTGGCATTATTTTCATATGAATAATCATATAAATCGGATGGCCACCCAAGCTCTTCCCTACGCGGTGTCCTCAGCATTAGTTTTCCAAAATTCAGTGTCACTTCATTTGTTTCTGTGGCAATTTGTTGTTGTGCTTTGATGATTTTATCTCCAAGCATAACTTTAAATTGACTTAAATGTCCTGCCTGAGGACTGGGATATACACTATATATTGGAGCTATATTTCCGGCTGCACCATTAATAAAAAGTATGGGAGCTCCAAGTTCTTTTTCTAAATACTTAGAAACAATCCCAGGTGCATCTCCACTGATCAAGGTATTACCAGGCCCCATAACCGTACCATGAATTGGATAATTTGCAATTAAAGTGAGCAAGCTATTATCTGATTCTTTCGTAATCTTCAGAATTCCAATCCTTCTATCAATTGGTCCATCAGGATTCATTCCTAAGAAAATCGAACCATCAGCATCTCGTGCACGACGATTAATATTTGCCTGGGAATATCCCCATCCTACCCCTAATTGTGCTGGTTGTAACTCAGATTTAGCTTCTTCTATGCCTTCCACTAATTTATTTACTACTTTGTTCGTATAGGTAGTGTCAATACTATGGTCATATCTCTCACTCAGGCTCGAAAATACTGCTGGTAATCCAGGAGGGCCAACCTCCGGCGCAGAGTGAGTATGAGTCACTGACCACCAAAAATTAGATGGTTGAATGTCATACTTTTCTTCAAGCAAATCCGCTACCCGATCATATAGAGAGGGAGATATTAAACCCAACTCACTGGATATTAAATAGAAGTGGGATTGTCCGTCATTCAACGCCACAATTCTATGATAAATGCGGTCATGAACTCCAGTTGATTTTCTTGGTCCGTAACCTAACAGATATTTTGAACTTTCAGAGGTAATATCTTTTTTTACTGCAGCAGCCTGAAAGTTTTGGCTATAAACTCTTGTTGGTATGAGAGTTCCAGAAAATAAAACAAAGAGTAAAATATATAGTTTACTGCATGTTTTCATTTATCTATTACTTTTAATTATGTATTTTATATTTTTTATTAATAAATATTATAGTTGCTTAAAATATTTTTTAAATTACCTTTAAGTATTTTTTCTTTTTCCTGGGTGCTGATTCTGGCAAAAAGTATAGGTCCTAAACTCCATCCAATTGGCAAATCCAATAAATCTGTTCCAAATAATAACCGATCTGCTCCTATAACTTCTATCACCTTTTCACAAGCACGAGGTTCTAACAATGGAACAGAACAAACATATAAATTGGAATATTTATTCATTACTTCAGCATACTCGATAGTCGTATGTGCTGTTACAAAACAAGCATTGGGATACGATGATACCAGCCTTTCCATTTGCTCCGCTGATCCCCAATTGTGGTTGATAATAATTTGCCGGTGATCATTTGCCCACTTACAAGCAACATCAATTAAAGGATCTTCAATAGGATATCCTTGATAGGTTGGAATCAATTTTATCCCACGCAGCCCCATAGAAACCCCTCGCTTAAGCTCATGTAACATTGCCGCCTTACCTCTATGGGGATTAAGTAGGGTAAAACCAATGAACCGATCTGGATAACCTTCTACAGCTGAAGCAACTATATCATTACCATAAATCTCATCACTGTAGATACCAGCAAAGCTAAAAACACAAATCTTAGTTAATCCATAATATTTAGTATCAGCAACTACATTTTTTATGTTAGATTTAGGTACATGGTAATGTGCATTATATTCCCCTAAGTGCCCATGGACATCGTAGAAAGTCAACCCATTGGTTCGAACGCCAGAGCGGCCATATTCCACATATTTATCTGTCGGCGGAGGAAAGCTTACTTGTGATGATGTTATAGGTTTATCCCAACTGACCAACTTACGTAAATTATCTCCAGCAATTAATCTTTTATCTTCATCACTTATTTGTGCAGTTGTTAGATTGGCCAAAGTCATATGTTGTCCATATTTAGGCCATCCTGAGCCAAATAAGAGGCGCTTAGCACTCCAATGTTTAGTAATGTATTCTATCCCTCTATGTAACCAATAAGCACTGATTTCTAAATGCAAATTAGAACAAGTATCCAGTGCCCTGTAAAGGATCCGTTGGGATCGTCTTATCCGTCGTTCACTTATAATTATAGGCAATGAAGGCCATCGTTTACAAAGAGCAACAATATCCTCCCAATCTGTAGCGTCTGAGCTTCCATTTCCATTTGCTTCAACCGGATTAATGAATACAGGTACTTTCTCTGCTGATATAGACTCTAATAATGTATCGATACTCCAATCTGAAAGCTTAAAAAAGTACTGATTCGGGTATAAGAATAAAGCCCGAATCTCTTGACGACGCATATTCTCCAAAAATTTATAGGAAGAAAGCTGATCATTTTTTATGTCAGTTGGCAATATGGACCATGCTTTATGAAGACGTGGAAATTCTTTTGTTGTTTTAAGGATACGCTGGTTACCATCCATTGGATGATTTTCTCGACTAAGGCTATCAATTACCAAAGCATCTGATATTCCGTAGTGATCCATTTCTGATATAAGATCCTGTGCACTATATAAACCATTTGTCTTCAAATGAAGATGGCGGCCTATCATACAATGAGCATCAAATATATTCCAATATTGCGGATTAGACTCAATTATACCATTATTCCCCCCATAAAATTGCGTTGAAGGACGGCCCAAAGTAGCAAATCCTAAGCTCGCCTTACCCAATTGTCGAATAAATTTGCGGCGATCTATTTCGTTTTTCATAGAAATAAAAGTATCTGTCTTACCATGGCCGTGTCCTTGTGCAGCCATCATATCTTCCTGGCACAGGATAGTAGTCAGAAAATTGGGTAGCTCCGATCTTTGAAGAAAGATATCCCGAAGTAATCAAATTCTTTATCTTTTTAAATTCTTCATTTCCACCTTGATCTAATTGCTCTGTAATTTGGGTTCGTTGTTTTTTACTACAATCAAGAAATTGTTTCCCATATGCTTTCTCACATAAACTATTTATCTTCTTTATTCCATTTTTGAATAAGTTCTGTTGATCCTTGGAATAACAGTCTTGGACAATAAAAGCAGCAAATTCTCCGGTTTTTGCTTCTTTACCCCCAGGGGTATCGGTCTTCGGAATAATTATTCCCGCCAGTTCATTCAAAAGTTGAACCTCATCCAAGGAAAACAACCTGTTGAACATAACAGTATTGGAGGTACAGCCACACAAGTAAAACATATTAACTCCAATCGTGAGTATACCCACAATCTTACCACCCTCGATCAAAAAATCTTTTCGTTTCATATCGGTAACTAACTTAAAGTTGAACAGTAAATAGCTATATATTACGCTTGTTGAGTTCTCTAACCGCATAATCTACTGCCCTTGCCGTTAAAGCCATATAGGTGATAGATGGTCCTGGGGTTGTTCCCGAATTACACATGGCCGAGCCATCTGTTATAAAAACATTCTTCACATCATGCATTTGATTCCACTTGTTCAAAACGGAGGTTTCGGGGTCCTTTCCCATCCGGGCCGTACCCGTCTCATGTATACACGAGCCAGGTATCATATTCCAATTATGGGTTTTAATATTTTTTAGTCCTCCCACTTCGAGTATTTCAGCTGCACTATTCATCATGTCATCCACCATGGCTGCTTCATTTTCTTTAAATTCACAGTCGACACATATTACAGGCATACCATATTTATCCTTTTCCTCGTTATGTAAATACATCTTATTTTCATAGTAAGGAAGGTGGGATCCCCACGCTGTTATACTCATAGTCCAATGATCTGCCGGTTCTTTCAATCCCTTTTTAAAATTTTTCCCAATTCCACTACTTTCTTTTCTTCCTCTTCCGGCACTCCCCTGATAGGTAAATCCCCGAACATAATTTTTTTGCTCAGTCTCCTTACTAATATTGCGAAACTGTGGGACAAATATACCGGTAGGACGTCGTCCGAATGTAAATTTATCCTTAAATCCTTCAAAAACACCACTTGCTCCCAGACCATACTGCATATCCATTAAGTTATGGCCTATATGACCGCTACTATTCCCTAACCCTTCAGGAAAAGCATCTGACTTAGAATTAAGTAAAATAGCGGCAGTATTTAAGGTAGAGGCATTCAGGAAAATAACTTTTGAATAAAATTTATATTCCTTCATAGTTTCTGTATCTACTACTCGGACTCCCGTTGCCCGTCTCTTATCTTTGTCATATAATACCTCTTGAACCATAGAATACGGGCGTAACGTCATATTACCCGTTTTGGCAGCAGCTGGTAAGGTAGCCGAATTACTGGAAAAATAAGCTCCAAAAGAACAGGCATGTCCAGCTCCACAGCTTCCCTTATACTGGCAAGGACCGCGATCACCTATTTGTTCGGTTAAATTGGCCGTTCGGCCATGAATAATCATTCGATTATCAAAACCGTTATTTACACGTTTCGCTACTTCTTTTTCCACACAATTCATCGGCATGGGAGGCTGGAACTTACCATCAGGCAAATGAGGCAAACCTTCCAGAGATCCAGCAACTCCTACAAAAGGTTCTACACAATCATACCAAGGAGCAATATCTTTGTAGCGTATTGGCCAATCTACCCCAAATCCATCCTTGGCATTTGCTTCAAAATCAAGGTCACTTCTTCGGTAGCACTGTCTTCCCCATATGAGACTTCTACCTCCCACCTGATAACCACGTGCCCATTGAAAGGGTTTAACTTGTTTATAAGGGTTTTCTAAATCATTGACGAAATACTTCTTTGATCGTTCATTATAATTATATACTTCACTTTGAATAGAACTAATCCGCCGATCCTCTAAAGTTATACGCCCACGATGTGGGACCTCCCATGGATTTTTCATGTCGTCATAATCCTTGATATGCTCTACATTCCTTCCTCGCTCCAGTACCAACGTCTGTAAGCCTTTTTCACAAAGCTCTTTTGCAGCCCATCCACCACTAATACCTGTACCAACTACTATAGCGTCGTAGTAATTATTTTTCATGGCATATATAACTGTTTAGAAAACCTCCCAAGATCAAGAGCTAACGCTTTTTAAATCAATAACCGGGGTTCTGCTCAAGCTTCTGATTTCTGTCCATTGCATTTTGGGGAATTGGAAATACATAGTTCTTTTCAGGGTGAAAAGTAACAGAACCATCAGTAGCAGGAACTACATTATAAATCCATGAACCATTTTCCTGTTCAATAACCATGGCATGTAAGTGACCATTAAGTTTTTCCTCAGCCTGCTTAAGTCTTAAAAGATCAAAGTAACGTTTCCCTTCCAAGGCTAACTCAACCCTTCGCTCTTGATGTATAGCCTCTCTCATTTCTTCACGGTTCATTTCATTCTGTAGAGGAGGAAGATTTACTCTATCACGCACTTGATTAATCGCGTTGTAAACTGAAAGATCAGGTCCAAAAGCTTCATTATATGCTTCTGCATAACCCAATAGAACTTCAGCATAGCGAAATATGATAAAATTTGCGCTACTAAGTTGATTAGGACCATTTACTGCATACTCTGGATGTAGTCCCTTACGGTAATAGTATCCCGTATTAGTTGCCTCATTTACCGCACCTAAATCAGTAGCATTATCACTACCAACTCCCTGTTTCATAATTATTTCATGTCCCAACCATTCCGATCCATCATATATGATTGATTGATAAAATCTTTCACTACGATCTTCATACGGGTTTTGTGGATCATATCCAGATTCGGGATGATCAATTGATAGACCATTAGACATATAATATGAATCTACCAGTTCCTGAGTTGGATCAACACCTGACCATGCATATTGATTTCCATCTACTTTCCATACTCCCTGTAACCCTTCCCGACTTCCTCCCAGTCCAGTACCCCCTACATATGTTTTTGCAAAAATTGTTTCTGAATTAAAGTTGTTATCTTCCATAAATTGCCCATTATAATCAGGGAAAAGCTCATAAACTCCTAAATCCATAACTCTTTTATAAGTTGATGCTGCTTCTTCCCATCGGGACTGCTCATTGTTTTCATTGTATAATGGGCTTGCCCAGTATAATTCACACCACCCCTTCAATGTTAATGCGGATCCTCGGGTAACTCTTCCTTCCTCTGCCTCTAAGGGGAGATTGTTTACAATTTCTCCCAATTCAGTTACAATAAATTGGTACGTCTCTTCTGCTGTATTTCTAGCTTTGAATATCTCTTCTCCCTGTTCTTGTTGATTAAGAACATCTGTGATAATTGGTACGCCCCCATAATGTGTCCATAAAAGCATATAATAATACGCTCTTAAAAACCTAGCCTCTCCCAGACGTTGTTTTTTCCAGTCTTCTGATAAGCTTGATTCATTTACTTTTGATATAAATAAATTTGTTTTTCTGATATTGCTATAATGACCCCATTCGTTTGGCGCATTTTCTGAAGTATAGGCTGCCTTAGCAATAGTGGTAGTAGAAAACCCCCAACTATGTGCACTCATTGAGTTGTCTGACCAATTTTCCTTTGGATCATGTGTGTTAAAAGGTCCTGGCAAACCCGAATAGATATCATTCAAAAATAAGTCCGCATTATCAGTACTGTTCCAAAGTGTTTTATCAGAAATTTGTGATGTAGGCTCAATTTGCAAAAAATCACTACAGGAAAAAGTAACCAAACTAATCATTGCTACAGCTATAACAAATTTCAATCTATTTGAAAATAACTTATACATTATTATTCTCCTTAAATTTTATTAACGTCATTGTAGGTATCTTTTATAAAGTTAGGCTAATACCTATCGTAAATACTCTCTGTTGCGGATAGTTATATCCACCGCTGCTAACACTTTCAGGATCTATTCCCATTTCTAATACTTGACCAGACCAAGTATGAATATTTTGTCCACTCAAATAAATCTGTGCATTATTTATCTTAATCTTTTCAGTTATACTGGTAGGCAAAGTGTATCCTAACTTGGCGCTCTTTATTCTTAAATAACTTACATCCCACATCCATTTCGATGAAAATTGTGTATTATTAGGTCTCGGAGCGGGGGTGAGCCTTGGGAATTCAGCATCTGTATTATCAGAGGTACAATGATCAAAATGTTGTACCAACGCATTCCTGCCATTTTCGAAAGGCCAAACAGCAGATTGTTCAAAATAGTGATCAGCATCGCTCACTCCCTGAAATAAGACGTTAATAGAAAAGTTTTTATAATTTATATTAGGAGAAAATCCATAGATAATTCCAGGAGTTGATGAATCTCCAATTGGTACACGGTCCTCAGCATCAATTTGGTTATCTCCACTAACATCTTTGTAGCGAATATCTCCCGGCTGTATCTCCCCCCAAGGTTGATTAGCAATTCCTGACTTTAAATTACCATCAGAATTAAAATCCTCAATTTCAAAATAGCCAACTGCTTGCAATCCAAATTGTGTCCCCAAAGGACGACCAGTTCTTCTTCGGTTAGGATTATTATATGTTATTTCAGACTCATATATATCTAATACTTTATTTTTAGCATATGTAAATGTACCATTTAAACCTATATTTAAATCATTTGAAAAATCATAGTTGAATCCCGCTGATAATTCCACACCTCTATTTTCCATGATAGCATCATTTACTTGACTTAAACCGATTCCATATTCAACAGGTGTTACTACATCAGGTGCAATGAGCATATTTGAACGCTTTTCATAAAAATAATCTGCTTCAATATTAACTAACCCACCCCATAAACCTAACTCCAACCCTATATCTGTTTTTTTGGCTCGTTCCCACGTAATATTTGGGTTCGGTTCTGAACGCTCAAAAACTGCTTGTACGCCACTACCACCCAGAGCATATCCAGGTCCATAAACTCCATAAGTACTTAAATACTGGAACGGCCCTCCTGCTAATGCTCCTACCTCTCCATAAGATGCTCTCAATTTTAAATTATCTATCCATTCAATATTTTCTCTTACAAATTTTTCTTCAGATAAGCGCCACCCTAAAGAAAAAGCAGGAAAAAAGCCCCAACGCTCATCAGGTGCAAAATAATAGTGTCCATCATAACGTCCACTTACTTCAAAAAGATACTTGTCATCATAATCATAGGATACCCTATAGACTAATCCTACATGACTAGCATCTGAGGAGCTTCCACTTGTTGTCATATCAGCATTATTAGAACTTCCCATGCTAATTTCATCTATATAAAGATTATAATTCCGTCGAGAGGCACCTAAACTAAATCCATTATTCTTGATTGCTTCAAATACCCCTGTCAAATCTAAATTATGTTTACCACCAAATGTATTGCTATAATTTAAACTTGCTTGATATGTTAATTGATAGGAACTACTATTACTCTGATGTAAACTCGGTTTAGTCTCTCCAAATATACCCTCTCTAAAAGTATATGGATCCGTAGTAAAATCAACATTTGCCATTGGAACCGGAGTTGACCACAATTTCTGATTCGTAAAATTAGGATCATAAGCGATGGTTCCTTTTAGCTGGAGACCTGAGATAAAAGGCACCTCTTGGTCTAGAGAAAGTTGAGAATAGATTCTAGTGCTATTTATCTTTCTGCTTCCACTGTCATGTATAGATCCCATTGCAGGTGCTCCATACATACCATTACTATAAACCAAAGGCCCCCACTCAGGATGCGCATATTTAATTAACTCAAAGGCTCTAATTGTTGAGGCTCCAATTGTACCAGTTCCTCTATCCGTTGGTGGATATTTTGAATTCCTAACATTCCCATTGATTCTAAAAGCAATATTAGTTGTATTTGTAACATCAGCATCTAAATTAAGTGATAAATTAATTTTTCTTGAATTAGTTACATGCCACATGCCTTCTTGATTCTGATATCCTATATTAGCATAATAATTAGTTTTATCCGATCCACCACTAATTTCAAGGTTGTGATAATTTAACATTGCATTTTCATTCATTACCGTCCCCCATACATCGTAGTATGGAGGATATCTATCGGGATCACTGCCATCTTTAAATTTTTGTACTGCTTCTTCAGAATATGGCTTGGGCTGTCCTACATTTTCAGCAGCAATATTTTTTAAAGTTGCATACTGATAGCCATTTACGAAGTCAGGAAGAGTAGTAGGATTTTGGAAACCCATATAACCGTTGTATGTAATAGTTGGACTACCTGACTGCCCCTGTTTAGTTGTTACTAAAATAACTCCATTTGCACCAGCTACTCCATAAGGAGCTACAGCAGCCGCATCTTTCAGTACCGTAAATGACTCAATAGAGTTAGGATCTAAACCTTGAAAATTTCTTGGAACACCATCAACAACAAGCAAAGGATCCGACGCACCAATAGTAGAAACACCTCTAATATTGATATTAGAACCATCCCTCCCAGGTTGACCAGATGTTTGTTTTACCATTACCCCTGATAACCTTCCCCCAATAGCGTTACTTAAGTCAGTTACAGGCACCGATTCTATTTCTTCTCCTCCTATAGTTGAAACAGATGAGGTAAGGGACTTTTTCTCCTGTGTTCCATATCCAACAACCACCAATTCCTCACCAGCAATAGCTTGAGATTGTAAAGCAATATCAATCTCTGTTCTGTCATTAATAGGCACTTCTTGGGTCTGATACCCTATGAAAGAAAATATAAGCGTATCCTGTAGTGACCCCACAGTTAATTCAAAACCGCCTTCACTATCTGTTGAGGTTCCGGTAGTTGTACCCTTTACCATCACATTTACTCCAGGCAGAGTCTCACCGGATAGTGCGTCGCTAACCGTTCCGCTTATCTCTTCCTGAACCTTTTGCAGCTGTTGCATCGGTCTTTTTTTAATAACAATCACTTTTCTATTTTCAGACAATGTGACATATAATCCCGTTCCTTTCAGTGCAATATCCAGAACATCATATACCGACTTATTTTTGCCTTGATAAGTAATCAATTTAGACGGTACCGTTTCGGTGTCGTATGAAATACCTACATTCACTTTGCGAGCCAGTCTATGAAGCACATCAGACAATGGCTCATTTGTAAAATTAACTGAAACAAGGTGCTCTTGATCATCACCCGATATATCTAACAGTGACGCTGTTGCCTGGGTCGGATTTACCTGACCGGCAATGGCTATCTGTCCTAATAAGACAAATCCAATAAACAAAAAAGGTACTTTCTGAATGATTCTTTTTTTCCTATTAATTTTCCTATATCCATTTCTCATATCATAACTCCTTTCTACTCATTCATTGCATAATTTGCATATACTGGGTTACATCTTGTATCTATTTCGTCCAGATTATATGATCTTCATTGTTATTAAAATTTATATCAAAGGTATTTGAAATCGTGGTTAATACTTCTTCCAAATCAACCTTCTCCATATCTGCAGTTAATTGCAGATCTTTAAGCATGTTATTCTTAAATGCAATATCCACATCATAGAGTCGCTCAAGCTGGCGACTGACCTGATCCATCGTTTCTCCGGAGAATATTAACCGATTCTTAAACCAACTCAGATAATTTTCCGTATTTCCCTTCTCAATCGTAATCTGGCTGTCAGACAGCCTCAGTACTCCAAAATTATTAGAAGTCAGAAGAGCACTTGCCGCACCATCAACATCTCCACTTTTCAATGCTACTTTTCCCTCTATTACCGCAACCTGTACATTATCGGCAGCTGAGTCGGCCTTCACATTAAATTTGGTCCCCAATACTTCGACCACAGATTCCGCCGTTCTTACTAAAAAAGGACGCTCTTTATTACTTTCGACTTCAAAATAAGCTTCCCCTTTTAATTCCACTTCCCGCTTATCACCACCAAATTTTTCAGGCACAATTAGTCTTGCCCCTTCATTTAACCGTATGCGAGAACCGTCGGACAGCGTTAATACTTTTTGTTGATCCGACCCGGTTGCATAGGTGATATAAACCGGATCTGAATTTTCATCGCCGATTGTTGTTATAACCCCACTCCAGTACAACAAGAAAGAAAGGACGCCAACCAACAACAGCATCGATGCTACCCGAAGTCCTATCCAGCGATTCCTTGGGTACTCTTTTTTCTTACTCAGCTGAATACGATTAAATATTTTTTCGGTTTCCGCTTTTGGGTATAAAAACAGACCGCCTTCTTCCCCAAAGTGATCCCCCAGCTGTTCCATATCCTTTTCCAGGAATGCTTGTCCCTCCTCTGTTTGAAACCAGTCAAGCACCTTATCCAACTCTTCTCCCGTGCATTCGTCCCGGAAATATTTATTTAATAGATTGCGATCCATTCAGCTTACATCATTACAGTTCTTGCCTTCTTTGTTAGTACTACAGATGCCAATCGCAAAAGTATTACGCTGAATATGATTTTTCTTAGAAAAAAATAGAAATGCAGCTAATAATCTGTATCCTGTATCAGCAGGAGCCCCTATCTGAAAAAAATTTGCTCTCTTGCTGTGTGGAGTGCAAATAAAAAACCAAGCTTAAAACTTTCAGCTCATTCTTTGTATATTTTAAGCAAATAGATATAACCTGAATCAGTGAGTTATGAGTTTACATTACGTTCTTTGATTTATTTTGTTGAATGTGCTCTGTTCGTTGCCCGCTGAGGTCTTTAAAGGCAACCTTATGGCCCTGTTAAGGGTTTTTCAGCTGCCGGCGGGCCCCTCCCGCAGACAGGTAGCTGCCCGGGGAGCTACTACTTCCTCGTTGCCTTCCGGCGAGAGAGCTGTTGGACTCGCAAGTACCCCACATGTACCTTAATCGGGGGCCAGCGACATCGCCGCTTGCGCCCAGCCGTGGTCCTCGAAGATCCGCAGGGTCCACTGTCGGGCATGGGAAATCCACCGGCCGGCCATATAGATCAGGTTCTGCATGACGGTTCGCAGCCGCAGGCGTTTGCTTTCGGCCTTACGGCCCGGGACGAGTCCGGAGCCAAGCATTTGCTGGCCAAGCAGCCGCAACAGGTTGTAGGCCATCATCCCCAGATCAAGCACGTGCTGGTTTCCCTGAAGCTTCCCCGAGGGGAGCCGCTCCAGATTCAGATCCGTTTTAAGTTCGCTGTGGAACTGCTCGCTGGTGCCCCGCTCTTCGTAGAAGTCCTGGATGGTTTGGGGCGACCAGTCCAGGGA
>Ga0079226_10001936_pt1 | contig 15899 bp, 11 predicted proteins | sample Poulit2014_FD_76345 | JGI IMG/M metagenome (GOLD analysis project Ga0079226, IMG submission 76345) | Agricultural soil microbial communities from Georgia to study Nitrogen management - Poultry litter 2014 | ecosystem: Environmental > Terrestrial > Soil > Agricultural land | place: USA: Georgia...
AATAGTGCCCATAGGCCCGGAACACTGCAACCATATCCGGTGACAGTCCTTGGTGGAGCACCAATTTGTTAAAGGAGTCTGCTTCGATATCGCCAACGATGGCTGCCGCGACAGTATCTTCCAGCAGCTGCCCCACGCTGCCGATATTTACCTGTTCACTGGCAATGAGGCCCACATCATAGAGATAGTAACTTTGTTGGTTGCGCGGAGTAATTCTAAACGGATATTCGTCAGTTACTTCAAGTCCAAGTTCACCTAAAATCGGCATCAGTGTCGTTAAGGTAATGGGCCTCGTCGAATAAATCTTCATCCGCGCCCCAATAGCCGCCGGCACCAGATAGATGGCGGGACGTTTGCCGGTTAATGCGGTAAAACGTGAAATGTCTTCCATCGCGTCGTCGATTTCAAAGCGCACACGATAGTTTGGCGGGAAGGCCTCATCCCATACCTGTGCAGCTTCTACCCCAGAGTTCTCACCAAAAACGGTGACCGCCTGGATATCCACACCCTCTTTCCAGGAGCGCACAGCCATAACGAGGTCGTCTTCGATCGTCTGATGGTCCACCGAATCGTACCCACGCCAACCACTTGGCAGTTGAATTCGGTAAAACAGTCGTGCTACCACCGACTCATCCAGATGGACGTGATAATCCAAGGATTCGGCTTTCAGGTGCTTGACCAATACATCTTGGATCCGTAACCGCACAGATGTGTTGTACCGATCGCGCGGCAGATACACCATAGCGGTCATGAACCGTCCATAAATATCGGGGCGCAAGAATAGCCGGGTCTTTCGACGTTGGCCCAGCGATAGAATCCCCAGCATGGTGTCAAGGATTTCGCTGGGATGCATCTGTAACATCTCATCGCGCGGATAACGTGCGAGTTCTTGGTCTAGAGCCTCTGCCGAGTGAGATGCCGGTGCGAAACCAGCATCGGCGCGTACTTGAGCGGCGAGCTCCCGAGCATAGGGCACGTCATCGATTGGTGTGGCCTCAAGTGCTGGCCGCCACAGCCCAATAAAGCGCCGCTCCCCGACTACCGTGCCAGCTGTGTCATATTTTTTCGCTGCGATGAAATCCATATATGCATTGCGATATACCCGCGATCGAGAATTCGTTTTCGTAATGATCAACGGGTTAGGTTTGTCAATTTGTTGTTGGCCCAATTCTGTGAGCGGCTGGGCACGAGACGGTCGATCTCGCATCACTCCGAGCCCGGTTTCGCGATTGGCATCCAAAAATCGTTCGCCATCACGATTCGTGGCCAAGCTGTATTCGCGATATCCCAAGAACACAAAATTGTCATCCCGCATCCATTCAAGTAACTGCGCTGCCTGCTCAACTCCCTGGGCTGATTGCGGACTTTCACTACGAAGCGCCTCAGCGGCTCGGGTCGCTGCAGTTTTAAGATTGGCATAGTCATCATCAGCTGCTCGAGCATCTGCCAGGGCGACTGCAACGGCTTTTTGGAGTTCTGTTGCCTGTTCGTCGTTCAGTGGCACACCAGTTTGGATGGATATCCATGATTGAACTTGCGTATGATATCCAGTTGGGGCAGCCGGGAGCTTTTCCAATGGTGACACCGGGTCGCCAGAAATTCGTGGTAAATGGGCCGGCAGTTCAAGGATCGCTGTCAGTTGCCCATCTACCTCAGCATGCTGAGCTACAACGATAGGATGGACAATCACTGCCATCGGGATATCAAATTTGGTCAGTTCTGCTGAGACTGAATCCACTAAATAACGAATATCTGGATGTACCACTTGGACGATTGCGTGTCTGGGGGCCTGGACGATACCAATTTTTGGTTCTGATCCAGCCTCAGCAGCTAACTCCAGATGGGACTGAACCAGGGCTGCACGGCCTTGTTCTCCTAAGGCACGTTGGTCCTCTGGCGATAGGTGCCGGAAATATGCTTCTTCAAGCGCTTCAGTAATTTCTAATGTGCTATCTGTAGACGGCGCTGTCCACAGTGGATCGTTTGCAGGCATCCTGATACTTTCTGTTGCGAAAAAATGCAGATACGACGGCGCCATTGCCGCCACATTTCACCCTAGCTTCTGCTTAGAGGTTGCAACAGGGCTGAATATCCGACCTGACCCGATATTACTTAGTGCGCGTCAGACTACGCTTTAGCCCACCCACCATACGACGCATCTTAGCCTTGGGGAGTTGAATTCGAGAGGACCTGTTATGCACTTGGCTAGTCGCTACCACCGGCAAGGAAAGACAAGCGGAAGCAAGGTTGGCTATCGACTGACGGATCTGGCTTTTCGCGGCATTTTCCGCGAAAGCCTTGCCAGCTAATAATGCTGCGGCTGTAGATTCCGGTGCCCACGCAATAAAATGCTCTAGTTGCAAGCTGGGGCCAAAGCGTTGCCAGACCCCGGCTAGCTGACGTTTCGGTCCAGCCCCGGATGCTGTGGCACTAACCTTGTTAACGACGGGTATAATTGTGGTTTGGGCAATTTCAGTCAAGTGTTCCAAACCTTTGATAAACCGCGCGAACCCTACCGGATCGCCGGTTCCCACGGCCACGATGGTATTGGCTGTCTCCACCGCAGTAAGTGTCGTAGCATTGCGTTGCGGTGCGGGAATATCGAAACTAAGTTCTTCATCTTCCTCCAGCCCAAAACCGCAATCAATAATGACATGGTCCCATCCAGCCCGGGCTGCCTCAAGTACCTGTAACCAGGCTGCCGCCCGAAGCTGCGGCCATCTTTCGGAACGCGTCAACCCTGTCAAGACAAATAGGTTAGCCCCTTGAACTGTGACACCTTCCGTGAAATTAGCAAGTTCGTCAGCATCAATGCCGCGATGGTCAGCAGTGCGACATGCTTGGGCGATGGCTGCAGTCTCATCGAGCAAACCCAGATGTGCTGCAACAGCCGCCCCATAGGTATCGGCATCAATCAGTAACGTCCGATACCCAAAAAGCGCGGATTCCACAGCCATATTTACTGCAACTGTGGTCACCCCTGGTGCGCCAATTGGTCCCCAAACGGCAGTAACTTGGCCCAACGATGCCTGTTTTGGGCTGCGTTGGCCCGGAACATCTTCCGACGACATCGTATCGGCTTTGGTCGGCTCGCCGCTTTCATTAGCAGCATACTGCGCCGTGGTTACCTCTTCAGGAACATCAGTAGCCGGATCGTAAGGGGCAGCTCGTCGTCCAGATGGACGGCGCGTTGCAGACTGACCTGTAGGTTTAGTGACAGTAGCAGATTGATCTGGGTCTACGTCGTGGAGAAACCGTAGCTCATCGTGACTAAATTCGTGCGAGATGTCGGCTGTGATGTCGTCATGAAGATATGCAGTTTGTAACCAGTGCACCAACTCATCACCGGTCAATTGCGGTGAAACAGCAGGGACACCCAACTGTTGCAACCTCTCACGGTCGCCATTGATATCACTGATTGCGACAACCTTCGGACCGTACCCATCACCATCCGTCAACTGTTGCAAGGTTTCTAAAGTTACCAGTTCAAGATCATTAGCAATCAATACCAGATCGACCAAGCCAGAACGCGCCACGGCCAGCAGCTCTGCCATGACGTGACACCGATGAGTGATCGTGACATCCGAGCGAGTTGCTTCGATTGGTGTCACATGGTCAAAACGCGGATTTATTGTCGTTGCAACGTTTAGAGACTTCATAGCAGCTAATTTCCAACGGTGGCGGGTACAAGAGAAATTTGGGCACCATTCGCCTGGGCATCAAGGACCGCGGGTAAGGAATCTTGCGACAACATCAAATACACCGTCGTAGTATCCGCTGTTGCAAACGTCGACGCGTTATCGTCAATCCCCACGACTTCTGCGTTACCAACAAGTTTGGTTGGCTCATCGAAACCGCGTCCGTCTTCGTCCGATAACGCAACCCAGACATCAGTTCTTGACCCTAGATTAACTCCTGCAGGCATATCTTCAGAAACTCGAACGCCGACTTGTTGACGACCGTCCGGGTCGGACTCAGCTACACGGTTGGTAGTAAGCAACTCCCCCTGAAGAATCGTGGAGGAAACCATAAACTCGGGTGGCAACTGCTCTTCTGCAGACCAATACTGTTCTGCAGACTCAGAGATGTTAGCTTGAACAATATGAAAATCCGCTTCGCTGACCTTTGTACCAGGCACGATGTCAACTGAGGCAGCCCAATATCCTTGTCTTGTGTCCATGGTTTGGACGAGCGCTACCACTCCAGTAACAGATAGCAGGACAAGAATTACGCCGACAATCAGACGTGGATCCCGCCAGCCCGGTGCGCGTAGACGTGACGCTTCTGCTGATTTTTCATTCATGCATATTCCTCAAAGAGTGAGAGTATTCGCATCTACTGTGACCTATTGCACCAAAGAACGAAAGTCTTGGCTGGCCTCTTCAAGACAAATTCTTGGCGAAACCGCAGAACCATCATGATTCGGCACAGCACCTTACTTGTGAACAATTTAGAACTAGAGTATCCTAAAAGCTACAAAGTAGATCAAAACACCTCAAATTTTAGGAGTTTTCGTGCCTCGCTTTATGACGCTGACGGATGTTGCAGAAGAACTCCAAATTTCCACAGCGGCCGTGCGCACTATGGTGCTCAAGGGAGAGCTCGAAGCCTTCCAGATTGGTGGCCGTGGTCAATGGCGAATTGATTCTCAAAAATTTGAGGAATTCATCGAACAACTCCACGAAGAACAGCGTCAACGAGTCGTCGAGTCAGACCACATCGAACAGCATCAGTAGGCGCACCGGGTGTACTTAGATATCCTGCAGACTCCACGGTGCAGCACGCACCAATGAGATCGCTTCACAAGAAATAACCCGAGCCCCTTGGACATGCGATGCACGTCGAAACTCGTCACGGGCGTGCAGCGCAATGTCAAAATGATCTTTGCCCACTCTATCGATGGTGCCTTCTGCAATAACAGAGCCATGCAGCCCAATAACTTGAACAGCTTCGCGGCGCCGGGCCAACGCCCGAAACACCGCCAGTAAACTGGGACCGGCAAAGAGCGGACGCGATGGAACGACTGCATGCTTCAAGCTGGCCTCAACGCCAACGATTGCCTGCCTGGGGATAAGTATTGCCCCACCGTCATCGGCACCTCCGACCCATGTCGGCCCCACAGTCAATACTTTGATGGTCTGTAACCTTCCATCTTGAAGCATCAAGCGCGCTGTCTGCCTTAAGGTTGCTCGCAGCCTATCCATTAGAGTCAACTCCGCCCACATGCCGCGAGTCAACTCCGCGGCATCCTGCTCAACACCCTGCCAATGCCCAAATTCCAGCTGGGCTTCCAGATCGGTAAACAACTCGTTCCAACGCATGAAATCAGCCTATGACCAAGTCAAGAAAATTTCACTGCTTGATACCCCGCCTAGGCCATCCGATATCCAGAAAAATTAGCTTCACAACGTGTCTGGTATTTTATTAAAATAACTCAAAATATACCAAACAAAATGCAGATGCACCATTGACACACAAAATATATCTCGGTAGAACTACTGTTATCACTTATGGTCGGTTTCAACCAGGAGGTAGTTTTGGGTAGTCATGTTGATCAAAGCTCATATCAACGAGCAGGTTTTGAAGACCTTTTACTTGCCGGGTTAGGGATAGTAGCAGGTCCGCTGCTGTGGTGGATGGGCCATACATGGCAACAACACCCAGCTGCTTCGTCAATTCAGTCTCTTGAGCATTGGATCGCACTACTGTGCGGTTTCTTTGGCGTAGGGCTCAGTGCCTTGTGGCTCGTCTTTATCATGGCAGGGCTAGGGTTTGCGATCGCTCTGAAAACCAAGAACGCGCTAGTTACTCGCTGGATGAGGCTATTTACACCCAAATCATTGCAGCGAATCATTATCTCAGCTCTTGGTATCCAATTAGCCATGGGATCCCAAGCCTTTGCAGCTGAAGTACCGGACACTGAGACTACGCCAATAGCTTCTCCCGTCCCTGACAACGCGTTTATGCCTCAGGTAATTGAACAACCAACCAAGCTAAATGGACATGAAACAGCCGAAAGTGGCCCAACAGCCGACAGCACTGAGGTGAATACCCCGGAGCCCACGCCGGAGACTACACCATCGCCTGCGCCAAAGGCCGACCACCATTCAAGTCCTACAGAATTTGTACACGTCGATAAGCAGCCAACAAGCTCTGCTGCTGCATCGGAACCGATGCCCCGTCAAACTACCACGATTCCGGTACCTCACAGTGGCACCGATGCCGTTGATAACCATCCGACCGCCGAACCCAACTCATCTGAATCTTTTATCCCCGAAAAACCGGGGCCAACTCCGTATATCGCTCCGCCAAACCCAAGCAGATCGGCTGAAGATCCCACAGTTGTAGTGTCCCGTGGTGACTGCCTGTGGGACCTGGCTCATCAGGAGTTGGGTACAGATGCCACCATCATCCAAGTTGATCGACGTTGGCGGCAATGGTGGCACCACAACCAAAACATTATCGGTAACGATCCGCACACATTAGTCCCCGGCACGGTACTTAACGCACCGCCTTTCACAGAATAGCTCAGCATCACCTAATAACCAGCCCAAAGAAGCCACACCAAGAGAGGAAAAATAATGTCAACAGCACTGCCCGAACCATTTTACTTCGATCCGCATGAACGAACAGACAAATACCTCGATGCCATACGGCACCTAAGCCCTGTTCCAGGCGAAGCATTAGACATCCGGCGCGTGCCTAGCTCTGCTACCACGCAAGAGCAAACGCTACCTACATTAGCGCTACCATCTCCTACGGAGCAGTTCGCACCGGATCCAGGCCAACGAGTATCTACTGCTTCCCCAAATCAACTCAAATATGGCACAGACCCCGAACAGGAAGTTGTGTATCGTCGCAGGCTATCGCAAAGAAACTCGATCAAAAGGATGACACAAACCATCGGCGCCGCATTTGTGGAAGCCGAACTCGGATTGCGACCATTTAGGCAATTGGCAGCCTGGGTCGAATGGGACCTGTTCCATAAGCTCCGTGCCCGAGTTGAACACACCGCCAGTGGACAATATTTGGCAACGTACAGTGGAACATCAAAGGTTCCATCTATTGTCCCAATAGGCGTTCGTGCAGCACTTCAGACCAATGGAGACTGGGAAACCTCAATGACCCTTCGGGTTGGTCAGCGTGCCCGGGCGCTAGCGATGCGGTTACAGCTCCATCGTGAACGCTGGAGGGTCACGGCCTTTGAAATTGGCTAAGCGTTTTTACGTGCCTTCTTAGCGGCTTTGCGTGCTTGGCGTTCTTCTGCTTTGCGTTCTGCACGACTCTTTTGCGGCTGTTGAACTTTTTGTCCGTCAGCAGCACGAGTTTGGGTGGTTGTGGCACCCGGGGCCGCTGCAGATGGTCCTGAATACTGTAAGGGCTGTTTGCGGTCTGTAAAACCGGCAACCTGCGTGGCATCAGCTGCTACACCAGGCATCTCTGAGCCGACTTTAACTTCTGGTTTGCGCACAGCCACGTGGAACAGCTTGTATACGGCATCCTCGCGAACGGCTTGCATCATTGACTGAAACATGTGATGGCCTTCACGCTGGTATTCCACCAGTGGGTCACGCTGCGCCATGGCTCGTAGCCCGACACCTTCGCGCAAGTAATCCATCTCGTAGAGGTGTTCTTGCCATTTTTGTCCAAGTGATTCCAGTACGACCCGCCGCTCAAGATTCCGCAACAGCTCTTCGCCAAGCTCTTCTTCTCGTAGCTGGTACAACACATTGGCGTCTGAGATCAGCTCGCGCTTAAGCTCGTCTGAACGGAGGCTATCTAAGGGACCTAATTCTTGTTCAATATCTTCTTGAGTAAGCGATACCGGGTATAACCCTTTAAGATGTTGCCATAATAGGTCGCCGTCGATAGTGTCACCCTTATCGATTTGATAAGCTTCATCGACAATGTCTGAAATCGAGTCTTGAATAAACTCAGAAATCTGGTTCTGAAGGTCTTCGCCTTCAAGAATTTGACGACGGTCATTGTAAATCGCTTCACGTTGAGAGTTCATGACTTGGTCATATTTCAGTACGTCTTTACGTTGCTGTGTATTGCGTTCTTCAACGGTAGCCTGGGCGCGTTCAATGGCCTTACTTACCATATTGGCTTCTAACGGCATGTCGTCTGGGTAGTTACTCATGCTCATAACGCGCTGTGCCATCCCCGCATTGAAAAGTCGTAACAAATCATCGGTCATCGACAGATAGAAACGTGATTCGCCGGGATCACCCTGACGCCCGGAACGCCCGCGAAGCTGGTTATCAATACGCCGAGACTCGTGGCGTTCCGTACCCAAGACGTATAATCCGCCGGCTTCCTTAACGGCTTCACGCTCGTGTTCAGTGTTGGCTTTGGCTTTTTCAAAGACCTCGTCCCACACCTGTTCGTATTCCTCCGGTGACTCCTCGGGATCTAAGCCCCGCCGGTTCATTTCGGCTACCGCTGCAAACTCTGCGTTTCCGCCCAGGATGATATCTGTACCTCGCCCGGCCATGTTTGTAGCAACGGTAACTGCACCAGGACGACCAGCGTCAGCGATGATTGCCGCCTCACGCGCGTAGTTTTTTGCGTTGAGAACTTCGTGTTTTACCCCGGCTTTGGCTAAAAGTTTCGACACGTACTCGGATTTATCCACCGATGTCGTACCGATCAGAATAGGCTGCTGAGACTGGTGACGCTCCACTACGTCTTCGACCACCGCAGCAAACTTTGCTCGTTCGTGTTTATACACTAGGTCTTGACGGTCGATACGTTGGACTTCTTTATGCGTTGGAATGGGTACAACACCCAATTCATAGGTCGACATAAATTCGCCAGCTTCTGTCTCCGCAGTACCGGTCATACCCGATAATTTGCCATATTTGCGGAAATAATTCTGCAAGGTCACCGACGCCAGCGTCTGATTTTCTGGTTTAACCCGCACTTTTTCTTTAGCCTCGATGGCCTGATGTAATCCATCCGAAAGGCGTCGTCCCGGCAACATACGACCGGTGTGTTCATCTACAATACGGACTTCGCCGTCAATAATTTCGTATTCCTTGCCTCTAATAAAGAGTTCTTTGGCACGGATGGCGTTATTGAGATGACCGATTAGCGGAGTATTGGCAGATTCATAGAGGTTATCAATGCCTAGCCAATCTTCAACTTTGTCAATACCCGGTTCCAGGACTGAAACGGTGCGTTTTTTCTCATCAATCTCATAGTCCACATCAAGTTTTAACCGCGGCGCGAGGTTGGCAAACTGGGAATACCATCCCGATACGTCCCCTTGAGCAGGCCCTGAAATAATCAGCGGCGTTCGGGCCTCATCAATCAGGATCGAGTCGATTTCGTCAACAATTGCAAAACCGTGGCCGCGCTGAACCATGTCATCTTTCGACATGACCATATTGTCGCGAAGGTAGTCGAAGCCAAATTCATTATTTGTACCGTAGGTAATATCTGCATCGTACTGCGCTTTGCGCTGCGAAGGTGGTAGTCCTGAAGAAATCACGCCGGTGTTCATTCCCAGAAAGCGGAAGATACGTCCCATCAATTCAGACTGGTATTCAGCCAGATAATCGTTGACAGTAACAATGTGCACCGGGTCGCCGTTCAACGCGTTGAGATAGGCCGGGGCCGTGGCCACCAGCGTCTTGCCCTCACCGGTTTTCATTTCGGCGATCATACCTTCGTGTAGTGCCGCACCGCCCATAAGCTGTACATCAAAATGGCGCAGTCCAACTGTGCGGGACGCAGCCTCACGGACAGCTGCGAAAGCTTCAGGTAATAACGTATTAAGGCTTATGCCATCAGCAATTTGTGCTTTGAACTTGTCGGTCTCGGCACGGAGTTCAGCATCTGAGAGAGCTTTGAAATCATCTTCAACAGAATTCACGGCTGCTGCGTACTGGCGCAAACGTTTTATAGTACGCTTCTCACCGGTCCGTAGAATCCGTTCAATAAATGATGCCACGTGTCTTGTACTCCCAAAATTCGTATATTGGCGCGGGTGCCACGCACTGCTGATAGTCTACGTCGCAAGCCTGTTCAGTTACCAAACTGAAAGTTTTTCACATACATGATGCCCCACCATATGCGGTGGGGCATCATCGTTACGCAGCCAGCTTTAGGCTTCAGCTTGGCGATAATCGCGGGTGGTTTCTGAGGCCTCGTCCCCCATGGCAATCACACCATAGGACCAACCACGACGACGATAAGCAACAGACGGAAGTTCGGTTTCTTCATCAATGAAAAGGTAGAAATCATGGCCCACCAATTCCATATTGTCGATGGCATCGTCCAGTGTCATCTTCTGGGTAGGAAAGACTTTCCGACGAATGGTGACCGGTATGTCACCATTTTGTTCCAAACGTTCTTGTTCTGCTTGTTCCTGGGCTTCGGCCGCTTGTTGTTCCAAGACTTCTTCAACAAGCGATACATCAGACGGCACCGGAGAAAAGTTTTGGGTAATTTCCTGTACCGAAGGACGCCGATGTCCGCTCTTTGCCCGTTCGCGTAGTCGACGTAACCGTTCCTGTAGACGAGCAAAAGCATGGTCGAAAGCAACTTGCTTGTCATTATTATTGGCTTCAGAACGAACCACGTTGCGTGGCGAATGCAGAGTAATTTCTGCTGTCACCATCCCGGAAGCTCCAGTGTGCGATTCACGAGATACGAGCTTGACCTCCAGACGCTGTGCTTGTTCGGTCAATGATGAGATCTTGTCGAATTTCTCTTCAACATACGAGCGAAAATCATCCGAAAGATCCGTATCGCGGGCCAGGTAATTGATGTCTAGTGCCATCAAATCCTCCTCGTGTACTTAGAACAATAACGGTAGCGGCGAAACCCGAAGATCCGTCTCGCGCTATTTCGCCGCCACACTGGTCATCCCCATGGTACCCGTTGCGACGCTCTAGGATAAGTTTTAACGCAGCGCTGTTGTGATTTCGATTAACTTCGAGGCATAACTGCAGAAATAACAACGGCAGCAACCACATCAAATCCGGCTGTTTGCAGCGTTCTAGCCGCTGCCGCGATGGTAGCTCCGGTAGTCAAAACGTCATCAACCAAAATTACTGGTTCAGCAGGCGGTTGGTGATGAGTAGCCAGGCGAAACTTTCCCTTTGATGCTGCACGTCGTGTCTGGCTGCCTGTGCCCCGGTGGGATGCATGGTGCAACATCCGCCACCGGATTTTGAGTGTTTTTGGATCGTAAATTAGCGTTGCAGGAAGCGGCTTAGGCAACATAACAGTTACCGGGTTATAGCCGCGCTTTCGCATACTGCTGGACGATGCAGGTATTGGCATCAGCCGATAATAGGGTTGCCGCAAATATTCGGTGGCATACTGCAAGGTGCGATACATAATAGGTCGCCACAAACCAGCAACCCCGATGGATTGGTGATCCTTGAATTGCAACAGAACTTTCGCCATCTGATCGGTATATAACGACGATGCAAACACCGGCAGTGCCTGACCTGTCACCAAATCTAACGGTAGGCCATCAGCATAGTCCTGAGCCTGAATAATTTGGCTGTGCTGTTCTTTCAACAGCGCACCACACCGTAAACATAATTGGTGGTGTACTGCATCCGACCAGGTGCATAGCACACATGGGTTTGGCAGAATCAGGTTGCTCATGCCACGCCAGGCTTCTGCTAGCGTTTTGGCAGTCGACGATGTAAACAACGCATCCAATCCGTGCAACAACGCATTCATGCCACAAGTGTGCCTCAACCATACTTTGCTATGGGCACTGGAAGATCGGTTTGTGGATATCAACCCGGATAGGATAATTGGGTTGCGGCCTCCGGTTGGGCTCGCCAGTTGTTCCCAACTCTCAAATAAACGTTGTCTTCCGTTTCGGCGTATACGTTGCCAGCGCCGGTGGAGAAGTTGACCATGCCAAGCATGGGTTTAAAACTCACCGATGGGCCGGTAAATCCCACCAGTTCCAGTTCTACACGTTCACGTTTTGATACCTTGCCAGCAAGCACTTCTGAAGTGGAGTACCACGCCACTTGATTTGGCGGTTGGTCGGTTTGCAACTTAAATGTGTTGCCTAATGCCTGGGGCTGGCCATCTTCGTCGCGGATAATCCCAGCTAAATATAGTTGTGCCGGTCCATCTTGGGGTGTTACTACTACTGCGGCGCGGGTCCCTTCAGGAGAGATGCGCAGTGCCGTAATTTCTACATCTTGGTCAGCCCAAGGATGACTAATTTCTGCCACTTGTCCGGTCCGGGCAGTTTTGGCAGCAATAATCGTGTTCTCGTCCGTGGCGGTATATACCCAATCATGAATATCGATTGAGGGCGCAATTAATTCAGTTCCGGTAGCGATTTCGTACGTTTGCGTTGAATCATTAGCCACATAGAGCGTGTCCTGATCGGCATTGACAAATGCGGCCGCGGTGCGTTTTCGATTCATTGCAGGATCGCGTGGTTCTAAGTTGGAAACGTTAGGAAAACCGGATAACGGAGTCATTGAATTGGCCTCGTAAGCAACCAGCTCATCGGTATCGGGGTCGATCCCTACCTGAGTGTTTCCAGTTGTTACAGTACTATCTACCGATACGAAGTCTTGTGGAGGCTCATCCAGCTCTAACACCGAGCGTTCCTCAGTCATCGTAACGTCAGAGATCCCCGGGTATCGCTCCAATGTCAGTTCCAACTGTTGTTGCATTCGATAACGAGTCAGCTCAGAGGTGTCCCGAAACGTATCCGCAGTAAAATCCACTTGGGCGGTTGATGAAGAGACGGGTATGGTATTGCCTAACAAGTCGGCATCGGAAGAAAATGCCGACACCACAGCTCCGTCAAGGTAATCTGCGGGGCCATCCAGCATCGCCTTGACTATGGCAGCGGTTTGGTCAGAGGTGTTGAGTAGCCAGCGCACATCAGGTACGGCATATGAATAGCTTGGATCGTAGAAATACAGTGTTTGGGTGTTGAAAAGAGCCCGGAACTGGGCCGAGTCCAAGCTGATACCGTCAGGAACCTCGTTAATACGCCATTGCCCGTCAACCTGAACCAGGCTAAATTCAAATTCTTTTGTTTCTCCATCATCGGCAAGTTCTAGAACCCCGGTGTCGTCCAGAGAACCAACCGATGACAATTCCACGCTGTAGTCATTGTCATCTGTCGAATCAACGATCGGTCTGCCCGTGTAAATAGTAGTTTGGGCGTGCGGATCCCAATCGTTGGCCGCTGAGTCGGTCAGAAACTCACGGGCGGTAGAAAAATCGCCTTGGATGCCGGTGGCAGCCAGGATGAAACCATTGATGATCGAAGTTGGAGTTGCGTCTTGGGCGGGGCCGGCAGGGTTAAACGTGTAGGCGACGTCTTGGTCAACGTCGGCTTGTTGATCGGATTCGCCGACTTGACCGGACTGCGGAATGCTGGCGCATGAGGCAAAAATTACCGCTACACAGATACCTGCAAATAGCGATCGCAATAAGCGTCTGCACCTCATGGATGGTCGCCTTTGGGCTGGTATAGGTGCTGTTCTGTCACTCGGTCGAACACAGCGGATTGGGAGGTATCGGATGTAGTAGTGTCCACATCACGTGGCGCGATGCGCTTGGCTCGATCATATTCGGGCGGAAGGGGTAAGGGGGGTTCGCCGGAAACCGCGGTGCCTGAAATGCGTGGCAGGGTGACGCGAAATGCTGAGCCCTGCGATAACTTCCCCCATGCATCGATCACACCGTGGTGCAATCGAGTATCTTCCACCGCAATCGCCAAACCAAGTCCGGAGCCGCCGGTAGTTCGTGTGCGAGCAGGATCGGCACGCCAAAACCGGTCAAAGACATGTTGTAGATGCTCTTCGGACATGCCCATGCCGTGGTCCCGCACCACAATTGAGACTGCCGTATCGTCTGCTTGCAAAATTACATCGACCGGTTGGGACTCGCCATGTTCAATGGCATTGTTAACTAGGTTGCGTAGTATGCGTTCAATTCGACGGGAGTCAACTTCGGCGGTAAAGGAGTCGCCTTTTGCCACAATGGATAATTGCGTATCGGTTTCATCGGCGAGTGGCTGAGCGGTTAGAGCAACGTCGGCAGCCAAATGCAGCAGATCGGTTTTTTCCCAGGATACTTCTGCAGCTCCAGCATCAAAGCGAGAAATCTCCAAGAGATCGGCCAGTAGCGCTTGGAACCGTTCGACCTGATGGTGCATCAGTTCTGTCGAGCGTCGCAGTACCGGATCCAATTCGTTGCGGGATTCGTAGAGCACTTCCGAGGCCATTCGAACAGTGGTCAGTGGAGTACGCAGCTCGTGAGAGACATCGGAGACGAAACGTTGCTGAATCTGGGATAGATCAGCTAGCTGGGTGATCTGGTCTTGAATGTTGTCGGCCATCTTATTGAATGATTCAGAAAGCGAGCCGATTTCGTCAGTTCGTTTGACATCCATCCGCACCGACAAGTCGCCAGACGATAACCATTCGGCTGTCTGAGCTGCCTGCTGGATGGGCTTTCCTACAGAGCGTGTCACCCACAAAGCGATGCCAATGTTCATGATGACTAGTACCACCCCGGCCACCAGTAAGACATTGAGTAGGTAATCAATGGTGGCTTGGACATCGGATAGGTCGTAGATGAAATACAACGCATAGTAGTTGCCCGGTGGCAGTACGACCTGGGTACCAAAAGCCAATCCCGGTTGGGTAGAACCGGCATCCGGTAAGGAAATTGATTGGTAGTAAATACCGCTACCAGAAGAGACCTGGTCGGCCAGGTCATCGGTGATCAATTGCTCGGTAGCTCCACCAGAACTCATCGAACCGACGTAGAGGTTGTCGTCGGACTCTAATGGCACTAATAAAAAGTCACGGGCAAACGCCGTGTCATCGGTGGTCAGTTGACGTAAGGTATCTGCAACCAGCGAGGTGGTGGAGTCTTCGTCTGCAGTCGCCGCATTTTCAAATACTTGGCGAGTTTGCTGCAAAGCATGGTTGGCTTCTGCTTGTACCTGATTAAACCGTGACTGAAACAGTCCACTGGTGATTTGTTGGGTTAGAAAAAAGGCTAAAAATAATGAACCAATAATGGTCGCCGCGGCGGCAATCACCGCGGTTCGCAGCGACATCGAAGAATCCCATTCGCGTACGAAACGCCGACGGGTCCGACCAATCAGGGCAAATATACGCTTTGTCCAGGGTCGTTTAGGTTGTTCGGCTATCGGGTCAGTGGGAAGAACGACGTCGGTGGACATGGTTTAGCCAGCTTTATATCCGACGCCACGAACGGTGAGAATCACCTCGGGATTGTCTGGATCTTTTTCAACTTTTGCGCGCAAGCGCTGCACATGGACATTCACTAGTCGGGCATCACCCTGATGCCGGTAGCCCCAAATTTCTTCCAGCAGCTCTTCACGGGTTAGCACTTGCCCTGGTCGGCGAGCTAATTCCACCAGAAGATCGAATTCCAATGGCGTTAGACTCAGGTTCTCGCCGTCGCGAGTCACTTCGTGGCCGGCGACATCAATGGTTAGGTCTGCGATTTGCAGCGTCTCAGAGTCTTTAGTGTCAGTTTCCCGAAGTCTTGCGCGAACACGAGCAACAAGTTCAGCGGGTTTGAAGGGTTTTGGTACGTAATCGTCAGCGCCTGCTTCCAAACCACGAACCACGTCGGCAGTTTCAGATTTCGCAGTGAGCATGACTACTGGAGTGTCAGATTCTTTGCGCAGCTCGCGCAGTATCTCTATACCGTCCTTGCCGGGTAACATCAAATCCAGGAGCACCAGATCGGGGCGAACACTGCGGTACATGTCATTGGCCTCACCGCCGTCGTAACAAAAATAGGTTTCAAAACCATCGTTGTTGAGCACGATCCCGATCATTTCGGCTAACGCTTCGTCGTCGTCAACCACTAATACTTTGGTCTTCAACCGTGTTCCTTCCCGG
>Ga0079226_10001937_pt1 | contig 15898 bp, 13 predicted proteins | sample Poulit2014_FD_76345 | JGI IMG/M metagenome (GOLD analysis project Ga0079226, IMG submission 76345) | Agricultural soil microbial communities from Georgia to study Nitrogen management - Poultry litter 2014 | ecosystem: Environmental > Terrestrial > Soil > Agricultural land | place: USA: Georgia...
TACGAGTTCCGAGGGTCAAATTCACGATATATCACACAATTTGGGAATATGTTACCATCAGCAAAAACCCATCTACTAACGGTTAACTACAGATGTCCACAGGAAATTTTAGCGTTTGTCGCACCAAGTATTTATCGAAATAAGAGTCGGGTTGAGAAAGCTTTACGGTCATCGAATACGGGAGGGGAAGTATCTTTCCTAGGGGTTAAAGAAGATGAGCCTTTAGTTCAATCAATTATAGATGATTACCGAGAGAATAAAGAAATCGCTATACTGGTAAGAAATAACCATCAAAAAACAGTAATCAGTGACCGATTAATACGAAGAGGAATTTCGGTGGATATGGGTTCTAGCAATTACACGGTAAAGAATAACCAAGTTTTTAAAAGGTTAACGAACTTCATTGATTTAGTCAGGGAGTCGGACAATAGTGGGTTTATCAAATACCATTGGATGTTTGGGGTACAACGTTATCGAAACACAGAAATCAAAGCACGTTATCGAGGAACGGATGAGTTTTGGGTAGAGGATGTATTAGAACAGGATATGTGGGATGTACCGCCAGCGAAGAAAAGGCTCATTCAAGGAATGTTACGTGAAGAAAAAGCGGACAAACTGTATGAACTGGCGATGAAGTTTTACAGGAGTTCCTTTTTAAGTGGTGCAAGAAAAGGATATTATAACATGGATACAGTGGACGATTACTATGAATACATTATTAATGGAATTGCAAAAGACCAAGATTACTTAGAATTTCGAGAGAAGATTGATTACTATCAAAAATTTGTCGACCGTAACATTGGCAATAAAAAAGCGGTACAAGTCAACACAATGCATACAGTGAAAGGTTTAGAATATGATACAGTCATTGTCTATGACCCAAGTGATTCAAATATGTTCCCTGAGTACCGATATATATGGGAACGTTCGGCAAGAGACCATTCACTAACGGTTAACGAGTTTAAAAAAGGGATTTTAAATTATGATGAAAACTACTTAGCAACATTAGCCAGTTATGCAACGGAAAACAACTCGGAACGAGTAACGAGTGAAGATGTCAAAGACAGAATTGAATCGGAAAGGAGGCTCTTTTATGTAGCGTGTACAAGGGCAAAGAAAAAACTAATTATCGCAACGGATATCGACAGACGATCTTCTTTAGTGTTAGAGGCTTTACATCACAGAGGAAGTGTTGAAGTACCAGTGGTAGAGGTTAACTCTTTTGTCGAACGAAAATTAGAAGAAGTCGAAGCAGATGTACAACTTGAGCGTGAGAAACAAGAGGCAATCCAACAACTCCGAGAGCGAGAGCGACAAGAACGAATCAATAAACGCAATCGAGGGTTAGCTGATTTAGAGTCATTATTAGGAAATACGGTGGATGAAACTGAAGTGGATAATACAATGTCATTAGGAAATATAGACGATATTTTAGGGACGGGGGAATAATAAATGACAACAACACCAGAAAATATGAAATTATTAAACCAATTGAAGAAATTACGAGAGGAAAAGGACGTAAGGTTAGGGGATTTGGCACGGGAGTTGGGGATGAGTCAAGGTCAGCTCTCAATGCACGAATCAGGAATACGAGGGTTTAATACATATGATATCGAGGCTTTTGCAGAAGATTATCGCTGTGCAGTACATAAGATTTCACAATTCAACAATGAATACGAGGTTGACCGAGAGGGGTTATTGTGGAAGAAAGTAACGGATGACCGATTAAAGAAAGCTCGACAAATGCACTCATGTGGACGGAACATCGTACAAATCAGCATGGAACTCGGAGTCGATGAATTTAGTTTAGAGAAACGATTAGGGTTAACGGTATAAAAGCATTACATAAACATACTTAGCAATACAAATAATAAAAGGTGAGTCTTAATAAAAGATGAGTTAGAATAAAGTCAGTATAGCAAACGGGGGGGGTCTGAAGAATGGCAGACGAGCGATTAGAAATATCAGCATCAAGGCGAGATAAAAAGAATGAAAAGCCTATACAAATACATGAGTACAATATGGAAAATGGGGTAGAATATGTCAAAGTATCTTATGAAGATGAGGTACGAAACTTACTGTTACATAATACGGTCTATCCTTATGGGGAATCGCCATATAATCAAGAAATAGAAAGTGTGCCTTATATCGTCATTAGGAATGATGTGTATGAAATAAAGTCTTTCATCTCAGTAGGGTATGACGATGAGGAGTATCGTACACAAGATACAAGGGGACAAGGGAGGAAGTTACTTTAAATGACAAGTGATTTAGGACGAGCGTTAATGGATAAAGCTCTAAAAGAACGGAACATTGAGCATGAATTAAAATTAGAAAAAACCGAATGGAATTGGGAAAAGTTACAACGTGTGGGGGAAGATTTAATCTTTCAAGTAACGATGATTGACCCATATATCGGAATTTTATATGACCCCGATGTCGATGGGTTGTTTTCTGGTTATCTCATGGAAGATTACTTAAAGCGTTTAGGGGTCGACAATAAAGTTAAACGACATATGAATAAAAATAAAGTACATGGTATTGGGGAAGAAACGGAACAATGGATTCTCGATGAGGGAATTAAATTACTTATTGTGGTGGATGCAGGTTCTAGTGATGCGGACAGGTTACAAGATATGGTTAACGACACGGCTTATCCTTTAGAGAAAGCTTATATCTTAGACCATCATGATTACATACATACAGATAGGCAAACACCAGATGTATCGTTAGTGAATATCGTTGACCGACCAGGGTTACCTGCAGTGAGTGGGTGTGGGGTCGTCTATAAGACAATACAAGCAACGGAACAAATTACGGGGTTAGACACATCTCGGTATGAAAAGTTTGTAGGAATTACGATACTAAGTGATGTCTGTCGAATGGATATAAATGAGAATCGGTATTATGTCAGCAAAACATACGAGGCTATACTACGAGGGGAATCGCCCTTTGATGCGTTTCCTTTTTACGGGTCATGTGCATCTTTGGTATCATATACGTTAGTGCCTTTATTAAATGCCATGATACGAACGAATCGGATAAAAGAAGTGTTTAATTTCTTATCTCGAATGCAAAAAGGAAGGTTAAAGTCTTTTGTACAGCAAGAGAAATCGGCAAAAGATGAGCAACGAGAGCGTGTGAATCAGATTAAACAGTTTGGGCATTTATTCAAATTAGAGGGCATGACGATAGCGTTAAGACCCCATCAAGAAAGAAATTATCAGCCTTTTAACGGTTTATATGCCAACGAGCTAATAGGGGAATATCGTTCAGGGGCATTAGTTTTAGAGGTTAGCGAGGATGGACAAACGGTATCAGGTTCTTTCCGAGGGTGGCAATATGGAAAAGACGTATTAGAAGAGTGGGGTTTTGAATGTCATGGGCATCATAAAGCATGTGGTGCAAGTATTGATGTTGATGGATTTAGACACTTTGTTGAGAACTTCTCGTATCAGGGCGATATTGAAATCGACTATGTGGCAAAAATACAGGTTAACGACCTAACGGAAGAGGATTGGTTATGGTTTTCACACTTTAACGAATATGCAGGGAACGGGTGTGAAGCGATACGATTTGCAGTGTTAGACCAGCCCATCACATGTAACACGATGTTAAAGAGAACCGTCTGGCAATATAAGAATGGGTTAAGTGTGGTTGATTTTTCTACACAAAACATTCAAGATGAGGGGTTAATAGTCGAACCTACAGAGAAGAATGACAGCTTTACCTTAATACGTAAAGTTGAGGGGGATTAGGATGCGTGTTTATGGATATTTCTACGATGAGGAACAAAACTTAAACTATGGAGTACATGAAGTCGATGAGGAAGGGAAATCATTCTGTATACAAAAACAAGCCCCGATAGCATTTAAACGAGCAACGAATCAAGAAGATTTACTGGATGCAGAGGCAATTGAACGATTTCGGGTCGATATAGATGAGGTAGGATTAATCATCGCAGTTAAAGATGAGGATACCATTTTACGCTATATCGACAATTTAGATGAAGGGGTTAACGCTCATAAAGTTTACTATTATGGGAAAGATTTAATACAATGTTTTGAGTGTCAGGATAGAGCGTTGGATTGTTTAGAGTACATTGCGTATCAACATGAACAACATAAAGACTTTGCATATAATTTTGTCTATCGTTATTTAGAATTACGGGAAAACCCAGAGGCAGACATCGAACAGTTGTTACGGGATGCGAGAGGACAAAGGATGATAGATATCCAAAACTCGATTTAAAAATAATCTATACATAAAATAAAAACAAACAAGAGGGGGGTGTGGTATGCGAAGAATATCCAATATTATTTATACAATTGCTTTTTTCGGATGTGGTCTATGGGCTTTATCTGAGGGGGTATCTACATTATTTGGGGGTTTAACGGAAATCAGTACAACAAATACATGGGCGACAGCGGTCATGGTTATCATCTCTTTTACGTTACGGATATTTGGGGAAATGGAACTACGCTACACGAAAACTCTTGTATTTGTTGGGTTAACGTTTCTATTTGGGGGAGTTTGGGGCTTAGGTACAATCTTAACTATCTTATCAGGAATCCTCATGATTACACGAGGGTTTAAACATATCAAAGTATTAAAAGAACAGACTTCATGGCGAGAGTTGCAACAGATACGAAAAGAACGTTTAGCTGAGGTTGAAGAGGAAGAGAAAGTCGTCACAAAGCCAGTTGAATCTAAACCTAAACAAAAAGTATCACAAGAATTGCTCGAAGGGTTTGTCGGAAGTGATGATTATAAGCAAGAAGTCCATACGTGGATAGAAACATCTGAATTTGAGCAAGAAGAATTAACCCCTGAAGAAATACGGGCGAGAGCGAAACAAGAAATACGGGAAAACGCACTGTCCATTGAAACGTTAATGCATTTAGATGAATTAAAAGGGGAAACAGGGCAGTCGAATAACCAAGAACAAGACTTAACGAATGTGAATTTAGATTTAGTGTCATCGGAAGAGTCAGTCGAGCGTGAAGGGTTTGACGAGTCTTATGACGAGTTTGAAGAGTCTTACAATGAGTCAACTTTAGATGATAATTATTTAGATGAGAAAGAGTCAGACGAGCAAGAGTCAGACGAGCAAGAGTCAGACGAGCAAGAGTCAGACGATATAATGGGGATGACGATAGAGGAATTACTGGGGGAGTAGTATGGAACAAACAATGAAACGGTTGAAACAAAACTACAAGATACAGTGGCTACCCATCGGAATTATCATCTCTATACTACTTTTCATCTACGTAGGGATTGGAGTTTCAACGGTTAGCGAGATAAGAGATGTGTTAGATACGGGGTATTTAGACAATCTGGAACTCAATGAAAATCAAATGTATCAGTTAGGGGAACAAGAATATGCGACATACCCTAAGTATCGTTACGCAGTGGCTTTTGGGGAATCCAATCAATTCAACTATGCGTATGACGGGTTTTCTTATACGGATACATTAGGGTTAGGAAGAAAGACATTTGTGTTTGACTATAGTTGGTATGGGGGAACAGAGTTTGATAGTGTAAAAATCGTAGACTATATAAATAACAATTACTGGTTAATGGTCTTTCGGATGGTCGTCTATAGCAACCAATTAGTCGTGGCATTAATGCTGTTTATAGGGATGAACATTCTAAATTACTGGTTAATGCCTATCATTACGCATGCCTTATCGTCATTTTTTGGTTTAGGGATGGCAATACGAGGAACGATTATACGAGAGGACAACTTATCGCTTGTACGGGTTTATGAGGCAAGGGTGTTAAGGCAAACGGTTGAATCCTATGAGAATGCACAGTTTATGGTTTGGATAACGGGGTACAATGCCTTATTAGTTAGTTTATATGCGATAAGGTTTCAAGAGGACAAAGCAGTATTTGTAGCGTTATGGGTCAATTTAATAGTCGTTATTTTTTATTTATTAAATAAGATTGTGGTTAATCACATACGAATCGTAAAAGAACATAAAAATAAAGGGGAAGAGGACAAATGATGGTAGAGGGAATACAAGAATTAACGGGTGAGATGATGATAATGGATGAAGAGCTTATCAATACAGCACATGAGTTATTTGAAGAAGGAAATACATTAGAACAAGCGGCAGTGGAATTAGAAATGACAAGAAAAGATTTGCAGAGTACATATGACGAATGGAAACAGATGAAGATGGATAAGTTAAACGTAGGGGATAAAGTTTGTTTCATCTTAAATATGGCAGGGCATGATAGTCAATTAGTCCATGGAAACATTCATAGTAAACATACCAATGCAGTGGTTATCGATTGTTCGGAAAATGCGTATGTGAAAAGGGAATTAAAAGGACGAGTCGCAGTTTCGGTTAAAGATGTGTTAAAGGTTTAGACTTATACTACAAAGGTATACATACATAGCAAGATGAATAAATACATAGAATTATAGAACAATAAGGAGATATAAGGTTAACGGAGGAATGATGCATGTGGCGAGGGTAAACGGAAGGAAATTAAGTAAAACCGACGAGGCAGTAAAGTATGTATGGGAACAAGCGGAAAACTGGTTACATTATCGGTTTAATAAAAAGAATTTACATATACATGACATACAAGAACAAACGGGAATTGCGAAGAAGTATAACAAATATAGTTTTGTCATACCGAAGAGAGAGCCTGACCCGAATCATCGAGGGTTAATGCGTACGAATTTCTATTTAATTATAGATAAACGGTATTTATTGGATGCAAAGAAAGAACAATTAGTGGAAATAGCAGGACGTTCGGCAGTCGAGATACTCTTTATGGTGAGTGGGAAGAAGTTTAAAGATAACGATAAGGAAACAATGAAAGTATTATACCAGTATGGGTTACCGATTTATGGAAACTTCCCACATCAAGGGTTAACGTTACATCAATACAGTTGTTCGGAGTGTGACAGTATCATCACATTACAAGAACGGAAGATTCCTAAAAGTCGGGATATTGCATATAACCCTAAGAAGTTATCATCTTGTTGCAATGCTATCATTAAATATGACGGAAGAGTCGAATTTACAAACGAAGAGTGTCAGAAGTTAGAGAAATACATCCAATCAGAAGTTTAAATCATAATCAATAACATCTTAAGGTTAACGGGTAGAGTGCTTGAAAGGCTCTGCCTTTTTTTATGTAACCAGAGCGAAGTTGAGTGTATATACCCATTCAGGTAAGATTAGGTAGAAGAAAGGGAACAACTTAAGGAGGAGAGGCGGTGATGAAACGTGCCAGATAAAAACAATCAAGATGAGCCAAAGAAGTCAGTCAATAAACCAGATAAACATGCAGATAAAACTCAAAATAAAGATACAAATATTAACCGTAACAATAAGGAGTTAGGGCGACACCGTAAAAAGAATAAAAATAAAGAAAAAAGTATCAATGAAATGGGGGGAAAGTCGCAAAGGGTTAACGGTAGGGAAGATGACTCGAAACATGGGGCAAGAAAGCAAGACAATCGAAGACGTCAACGTAAGCAAGAAGATAACAAACGAAAAGACGATAGAGTCCAAAAAGCACGGGACGAAGAGGCTCGACAAAAGAAAGTGGAAGAATTGCGGGATAGACGGAGAGCAGTTCAAAAGTATTTAGATATAGCGAATAACAGTGATAACCCTTTAGGTGAGATTAATTGGGGCGATAAGAATTTAAAAGCAAAGGATAGGCGAAAGTTACGTCAAATACTAGAAAGTAGAGGGTTTAGCGATAAAGAAATTTATAAAGAAGAAAAGAAAGATTTAAACAATCGCATCAAACAAAATAAAAAAGATAATACAAAACAACGGACAGCAATGGCAGGCGAAGCGTTAGGAATGGCAGGAACTGGGGGGTTAGCGGCAATTGTAGCTCTACCAAGTATGATATTCCGAGCATTACGCATCCGAAAGAATAAAAAGGATACGGAACAGACAAAGAAGAGCGTAAGAAGGCGAAGAATAATGATGGTACTCCCTACGATACTGATTGCTTTAGGGTTATCGTTAGCAGGTTGGTTGCTATTGTTAGCGGGAGGGCAATTTGTAGGGACGATGTTATCCCATCCTGAAGCGATACGAGAGTTATATGACGCAGGAGTTTTAGGAAATGCCTTATACATGGGGAATGTAACGGAAGATGTGGTAATTGATGGGGAAGTGGTTGTCGAGGGGAAACCGAATGCACAGCCAGGGTGTTTCGTCTATAACGGAGTCTGGTATTGTGGAGGATGTTTATCTACAGGAAGTGTCGAGGCATCATCAAACACGGAAGGAGTAGGGGGTTCTGGGGAAGTAACGGGAGACCTACGAGAGCCAATGGATAGTCCATACCAAATTACGTCCAATTACGGTTCACGTTGGGGAAGATTGCATGCAGGAATCGACTTAGTAGGAAAAGGTGGCGACTTAGCAGTCTATGCGGCAGATGGGGGCGAGGTTAGCTTTGCAAGAGATGAATGTGCGCCAGGTTCTGGTTATTATCCGAACAACGACCCGATATGTGGGGGTTGGGGTAATTATGTGGAAATCAAGCACGAGGGACAAGATTACGTCAAAACGCTCTATGCTCACTTTGATTATGTGGATGTGAAAACAGGAGATAAAGTCGATAAAGGGCAAAAGATAGGGACAATGGGTCATACGGGTAACTCAACGGGAGCACACTTGCACTTTGAAGTGTATGAAGGAGATACATACGGAACACAAGTTGACCCTAGAAAATATATACCAACGTTCCCAGCATCAGGGCAGTCTAAATAAAAAGAGGTTAATGTGACAACCTTCAACCATCAAAAATAAAATTCACATAAAAAATCGGATGACAAACTTAAAGAGAGATAAACACTCTATAATCAATTCTAAGGGGTTAAATCTTTCACACAATCAATTTTAAATCAATTCATAGGTATTTACCCCAGAATGTGTGAAAAGCTCACAGAAACGATTTTTAGGGGCATATACGAGGAGGTGGAAATAAAGAGAGATGATGAAAATAAAAAGGGCTTTAAAGGGCAAAAAAATGCCCACACAGGCGATTGGCATCATAATAGTGTTCTACATAGTCTTTTCTTTATTACAGCCTTTAATCTTCCCACTGACAACGATATACGCATCCAATTCAAAAGATGCAGTAGCGAATATGCAAATAAACGCAGGGGGAGATGGGGCAGTAACGGGGGAAGTAATCGATAATTGGATACAAAATGATTCATTAAGAAAAGGTTCACGTTTAGACGGACGAGGAGATGAGATAGTCAAAGTAGCGGATAAGTATGGGGTGAACCGAGCATTCTTTGTTGCGTTAATGGATGCGGAGACTTCCATGGGAGTTAATTCTTGTTTCAGTAACGATTATAACTTTGGATGTATCAGAGGCTACAGTGGAACGTCTATTGAGCAAGGATTAGATGACTTAGGGCAGTTACTCGTCAAATACATCAGCGGGTCAATCTCAGTGGAAATGCCAGAGAACCCGACTATACAAGAGTTTACAAATGTTTATGCACCAGCTTTTGAAAATGACCACGATAGTCGCTTTAAGAATCATGGGGCGGTATTTGGGTTCTTAGGTGTGGATGCAGACGAGATGCAAGGTTCAGGAGAGCTAAAGAACGGGGGAGAGGCAACCAGTCCAGATTATGATACGGAGTCTAACCAGTCATCTTTGGCGGCAAATTGTCCAATTAACTGTGATTTAGTGGATGAGCAAAGGGTTAACGATAACAATAACGGAACGAATACAGGAAACTTACATATCTTAACAGAAGGATTACTATGGAAAAATGAGGATAGTCTAACCAAGACGGACTTAGGATACACTTCAGACCAAACGACACGGGATACACTCGAAGAGTTTTTAAACAGTTTAACTTCAGACGAAGAGATGAGTAAAGAGTATGCATCGTATTTTTATGAGGCAGGTCAAGTGGCAGGATTAGACCCACGCTTTTTAGTATCATTTTGGTCGGTTAACACAAAGAACGGGAAAGAAGAGGCATGGGAAAAAGCGTATAATGCGTTTGGTTGGTCTACGGGAGAGACTTTTGCGAATGAAAAAGAAGGTATAATCGAAGGGGCAAAACTCATCTCGGTTAACTACTACAATGAGGGACAAACTACGCTCTCTAAAATGGTAGAAGATGATTCTGGTCATATCGTATCAGCAGACGAGGATTGGTCGAAATCAGTGGCCGCCATTATGCAAAAGTCTGAAAAATATATCACAAAGTCCACAGGAAAAGTAGCAGATGATGCAGAAGTAGTGGATAAAAGTGAATGGGTTTATGAGCAATGTTATGGAAATGGAGATTCTGGAATGAACATTACAGGGGGCAATTATACCAAACAAGTGATTAATGTATTGCGAGATGAGGGGTTAACGGATGAGTCGATTGCAGGTATACTCGGAAACATGCAACAAGAATCTGGAATTAACCCTACAAGGATACAAGGGCATTCCGTTAAAGAGTCTGAAGATATGTCAGATGAGGAACGAGATTTAGCATTAAAGAATCATACAAAAGGGGCATATGCAGGGGGGATTGTGCAGTGGGAGGCTCCGAGGTTTAGAGCTGTACGATCAAAAGCATCCGAATTAGGGGTGAGTCCATATACGATAGAGCCACAGATGTATGTGTTAGTAAAAGAGTTGAAGAGTACGAAATCAGGAAGTTATGGTTCAGGGAGTTTATACGATTTATATAAAACCAATACAGATATATATACATCTACAGCTTCATTTGCTGAAAAGTTTGAACGGTGTGCGGCCTGTAAAGTAGGAACGGGGGAGTTCGAGAAAAGAAATGCGATGTCTAAAGAGTTATTCTCCACATATTTTTAAACGAATCGCTGGTTAACGCTTGAATAAAAGAAACAGATTTGTTATATTAAGACGACAAGTTCATACAAAAGGAAGGTGACTTCAGTGAGTGATAGAGAAGATTTAAATAAAAACAATAATAATAATCAAGACCAGTCGTTAGAAGATTTACTGGAAGAAACACAAACAGATACAGATGATGGTCATTCAACTTATAACTACGAATATGAAGATGAGTATGTCTATGGGGATGAAGATGAATTAGACGAAACACAATTAGGGTTTAGCGATACAGAAACACACACAACGGGGCGATATGAACATCTGTTAACGGACGATGAGGAGTTGGATGAGCCTATCCAAACAACAGAAAAACTACCCTTACAAGAGAGAGTATCGAATAAAGTCAATCAATTTTTAGATTTCGTTGAGAGTAAGCAATTCACAACATTTCAATGGGTCATGGCACTCGGAATACTCATTACACTTGGAATTGTTGTGGTGGTGTTAATGCAAGCAAGCTCAAATTTAGGTACGAATGTGGCTCATCAAGAGCATGAAGGGGCAAAATATGTCGCACAAGAAGTCGCACCTGAAGAGTATGAAGCACAAAAAGCTCATGAAGAAGAAAGCAATAAACAACAAGAAGATGCACAAAGTTATATTGATGAAAAAATAAGAGAATACGAAAAAGAGGTGGCTAACTTAGGCGAAGTACCTGAAGGACATACAGCGTTACAAGATGAAGATGGAAAAGTAACGTATATTTCGGATGAGGAGTATGCTGAACTATTAAATAGCGATACAGTCAGGGAAAACACGACAGCACGGGGCGAAGATACGACAGCCGCAGAGGCAATACAATCTTTAGAAGTGGAAATCATGCCTGCAAGTGAGGAAATCTGGCATAATAACTTATTTGAGCCAATGGGTTCGGTTAACGAAGATAAGCTGTATCAATCGAGGGGGCAATACATTTACTTTGCACAGAAAGTCATAGCAAACTACTTTGCGAACCAGATTTTAGAAACAGACTTTGACCCGAATACGTATACACTATTTATCACATTAAACGAAGATGCATCATTCCCATTACCTGACGACTTTGAAGAACGTATGCATTATGTATACAAAAATAGTGGTTATCAAACACAAGCACCTGACCAGTTAACCATTGAATATTCTGAAATGGGCATCGATGAGTATATGAATCGCTAATACGAGATGAGTCTAATAAAAATAAGAGTAAGAAGAGCCAATTTAAGTAAGAAGAGCCAATTTAAGTAAGAAGAGTCAATTTAAAAATTAGGGCTTGATAAAATAAATGAGTTTTGTTATACTAGGGTTAGCGAAATCAAGAAGTTTAAATATTAAGATAAAAAAGAACAGGAGCTGTGAGCATGTTTCAACAACAAGGGGCTATGATGCAAGGAGAATCACAATCAATACTCGATAATTACGGGGTGTTAATGAATGATTATGTCGAAAGTTATGACAGTTTAGTGGGGAGAGACCACGAAGTCGACCAGTTAATCGCTACACTTTACCAAAGAAAGAAACCGAATCCTGTGTTAATCGGAGAGGCAGGAGTAGGCAAAACACAAATTGTAGAGGGGTTTGTACGTAAGATTCACGATGGGGAAGTCGTTGGTAAGTTACTCGATGCACATATCTATCAAATGGACGTAAAGAAACTGTCTGGGGATTTACAAAAGATAGGAATGGCACTTGTGAATCGAATCATACAGGAGGTTAATGAAAAAGCTTCAGAGGGGCATCCAACGATTTTATTCTTTGACGAGATGCACTTATTAGTCGGTTCAGCAACGCACTCATCACCGAATATGGAAAACCCAGCAGATGTATTAAAACCTGCGTTAGCTCGTGGAGACTTAAGGGTTATCGGAGCAACCACCATCATGGAATATCGTAACATTGAAGTCGACAAGGCTTTAGAGAGACGCTTTAGTCCGATTTATGTCGATGAGCTTTCACATGAAGAAACGTTAGAAGTATTAGAAGGAGCACGTACGCAGTACGAAGAGTTCCACGGAGTTACATATGGGGAAGATGTGTTTGAATCAAGTATAGAGTTAGCATCCCGTTATATGCCTGACCGAGTATTTCCAGATAAAGCATTAGATGTGATTGATAAAGTTGGGGCAAAGATGTCGTCAACAACCGACCAAGAGGGGTTATCGTTTGAAGAGGAACGTTTAGACTACGAGGGAATTGTGGCATTATTAAACATGTCAAGAAGTTTAGTCAACAATAATGTACCTGAGGTTAATAACTGGAAGAGGGAATTTCTAAGGGTTAACGAGGCACAAGAGGAGTTAGCACAACAAGAAAATAGAGATAGAAAACTGATTACAAAGTTAGATGTGAGAAACTTTATCAAAGACAGTCAAGGGTTAGAAACCTTAATCGAAGAGTATACGGAAGAAGAAATTATCGAGGAGTTTACGAATCGAATTGTCGGTCAAGATGAGGCAGTCAAAGCAGTAGCCAGTCATATGATTTTAGCAAACTATGGCTTTAAAGATAAACAACAACCGAAACTAACAATGGTCTTTTATGGAGCAACTGGGACGGGCAAGACTGAAACAGCCAAGCAGATTTCTCGCATTATGTTCGGGTCGGAGGAGTTGTTAGCGATTGACGGGGCTGAATACCAAGAGCGACATACGGTATCGAAGTTAGTCGGAGCACCTGCAGGGTATGTAGGTTATGGAAGTCCTACACCGTTTGATTCATTGAGACGTAAGCCGAATCAGGTCATACTAATCGATGAGTTTGATAAGATGCATCCAGATGTCAAACAGTTATTCTTAGGGGTATTAGAAGAGGGACGTATGAAAGACGGTTCGGGCAACTTTATCCCATTTAACGAAACAGTGATTATATTTACAACGAATGAGAAACCGTCAGAGTATCAAGGGGAATCGGTTATCGGATTTAGTCAAGAGAGTTCGTTAGAAGATATGATGTTTGAAAGTGATTTATTTGATGACCGACCACAGTTTGACGGAATGAGTCCTGAATTAGTCAACCGATTTGACGAAGTGATTAAATTTAACGACATGACGTTAGAAATGGTCGACCGTATCTTTGATATTAAGTTTGCCGATTTCCAAAAGACAGCATATGACGAGCATCAGTGGACGGTTAACATTTCAGAAGATGCAAAAGAACATATGGTCAGAGCATCACATAACCCGAGATTTGGGGCAAGACCAATCACACGTAACATTGCACGATTAGAGGCAATGGTGGTTAAACAGTACAGTCAACATTTAGCAACAACAAATGGGGAAGAGAAAACAGAGTTTAATATCACACTACGAGAGAACAAGATTCAAATCTTATAAATAGCACCATACAACATGGGGGAGTGGAAACACTCCTTTTTTTCATGTCTACGAATACTTATTTAACAGCAGAGTAGAGGGTAATATGAAACTTTAATAGGCACATGCTATAATGATGAAGTGAAAGGGAAATATACTATAAAGGGGTTGTAGGATATACAATGGCAGAAGAAATACATAACAAACAGCAATTAAACTATGGGGACGAGGATATCCAAGTTTTAGAAGGACTTGAAGCCATCCGTAAGCGAGTGGGAATGTACTTAGGTTCTTCAGATGTTAACGGATTGAATCATGGAATTTATGAAATACTGGACAACTCAGTAGATGAGGCGATGGTAGACTTAGAATATGGTGGGGCTGACGACATCCATTTAATTTTACATGAGGACGGTTCAATAGAGGTAACGGATAACGGACGAGGCTTACCAGTGGGGCTAAATAAAACGAAGAACAAGTCAAACATCGAAGTCTTACTCTTTGAGCCACACTCTGGGGGAAAGTTTAACAACAGTGCATATAAGACGGCAGGGGGCTTGCATGGAGTAGGGTTAACGGTCGTCAATGCCACATCTCGATGGTTAGAGGCTCGTGTGAAACGGGACGGGTATTTATATACCATCAAAGTCGAAGATGGAAAAATTGTAGAGCCTTTAACAAAAGTCGAACCTTGTGGAGAGGAGACAGGTACATCGATTCGTTATTTACCAGACGACCGAGTGTTTAGTACGATTAAACCAAATAAAGACCGTCTAAAAGAGCGTATGAATCAAGCGGCATATTTAAACTCTGGGTTAACGTTAACCTTTACGGACTTTACACATAAAAAACATACGGAAGAAGAGGACGAAACACTCTCAGAGGTGTATACATATGAAAACGGGGCAATCGAATATTTAGAACATATCGCACAGCCTTACCAGCCTTTATCTGACATACAAACGGTGACTCGCTATGACGAGGAGTCTGGAATCGAAACAAACTTAGTGTATGTGTGGGTGGATAACTTAACCACGTCTAATCTATTAGCCTTTACCAACGGGGTACGAAACAACGAGGGAGGAACACACGTAACGGGCTTTAAATCGGCTGTCACACGAACATTTCGAGAGTACGCATCAGATAAAGATGTGAAGCATTTAGACCCAGGTGATATTCAAGAGGGGTTAATGGCAATCATCAACATTAAAGTGCCTGAGGATATTATCGAATTAGAGGGTCAAACAAAGTCCAAGTTAGGGACACAACAAGCACGTTCGGTCGTAGAGGGTGTCATGAATGAGTCGTTAACGTACCTCTTACATTCAAATAAAGAGTTTGCGGATTACATCATCAATCGAGCGGTCGAGTCGAAGAAACTACGAGAACGGATGAGACGAGAAAAAGACCGAGTCAAGAAGAACAATAAAAATAAGAATAAAAATATATCCAATAAAAAGTTACTTGAACCATCAGGAAACGACCATAAGAATTGGGAGTTATTTTTATGCGAGGGTAAAACAAATTGAATTGCCCATCCTACTTAACCCATCTGACCATGGGGGTCTATTTTAATCAATAGGCTAACGAGGAAACCTAAAATTACGTATAATATTCGGAGGGGAGGAACATAGAAAATAGAATAGAAGAACAAAATACCAAATATAAATTGGAAAATTTAGGCAATCTCGTGTATTACAAAAACAAACAAGGTATTTACAAAATAA
>Ga0079226_10001938_pt1 | contig 15895 bp, 13 predicted proteins | sample Poulit2014_FD_76345 | JGI IMG/M metagenome (GOLD analysis project Ga0079226, IMG submission 76345) | Agricultural soil microbial communities from Georgia to study Nitrogen management - Poultry litter 2014 | ecosystem: Environmental > Terrestrial > Soil > Agricultural land | place: USA: Georgia...
GACTCTGTTGCTGACTTGGAAGGGGTTCGACCAGTCCATTCGATGGTTCAGCTCAAGCCTGGCCGACATTATCAGTCGTGGACTGTCACGGCTGGTGCCAAGCAAGACTGCTCCACGTCATTGATCCGACCGTGCAGATCAGATGAAACACGCGCAGAGCGCTTTCAGTCACTCTTCGGTCGGATTGGATGAGACTGTCAAAGAGCAGAGGGGGGCCAAGGAACAGCTGGACAGTCATAGGTCCGCGTGACTCGTGGACTGCTGTAGGTTGGAACAGTTCGGGGGCGTTAGCCTGTTAGGCTATTGCCGTCGCAACCAGTTGAATGTGATGTGTCTAGAAGGTGAAGCCCGCAAGGGTAAGGGGAGCGTGTGTCCGAAGAACTTACGATAATCGACATCACTTGGGAGAGAGTGAATCTGCGGTTTCTCGTGGACTTCCCGGGTGAGGCGGTTGACTCCTTCTACCTCACTTCGAACGCGAATCCCGGTCAGACGCTGCTCCCGGTTCAGTTCGAACCGGTTGGCCGGAACCGATATGAGTTGACGATCAACGTCACGCAGTTCAATCGACGTGCACAAGTTCCGAACGGCACGTACTTCCTGATGGCCCTGCGACGTGGACAGCTTCACCCGGCGAACTTTCCACTCGGTCGTGTAGGCGAGTTGGACGACCGCTCGCGTGCATTCGTGTACAACAAGAACCGCTCTGCATACACGGTCACGTTCGGTGTTTCGGACGACGACGATGCACCATTCTTCCTGATGCGCACCTATGCCTTCGGTCGGTCGGCCGGAAAGCCGTCATCCAGGGTCGCCAAGATCAAGTCGAAGGTGCGAAAGAGGTGGACCGACTCGAAGCGAAAAGCTCTTCGCGGGATATACAGGGTCGCCGCTAAGAGACGCCCCAGCGAAGGCAACAACATTCTGTTTGCGTCAGAAGCACGACCCAATATGCAGGGCAACCTCAAAGCGGTCCACGACAGAATGATCGAACGCGGTCTTGATCAAGAATACAATTTCGGATATTCGTTCCGCACTGGAAGGACCAGCTCCCGGAAGAATGCCCTCAACCTCGCTTGGCAGATGGGTAAGGCCAATACAATTCTGATCGACGACTATTTCGCCGTGCTCAAAGATTTGGGGGACCGAAACCAACAGAAAATCATCCAATTGTGGCATGCCGGCAGCGGCTTCAAGTCCGTTGGGTACAGTCGATTTGGACAATACGGTTCGCCGAACTTACGTAATGCTCATCGCCTGTATTCGTATGCGATCTGCGGTTCGCAACATCTGCGCGACGTCTACAGTGAAGCTTTCGGCATCGAGCGAGAATCGGTGTTCGCTACCGGACTGCCACGTATCGACGGTTTTCTTAGAGACGGTCGTGCAGAAGAAGTTCTGACTGAGTTCGAGACAGAATTTCCGACGACCAAGAACAAGCGCAAGATCCTATGGGCACCGACATTCCGTGGTCGCGGATCGGGGGACGCTCACTACGACTATGACATCATCGACTTCCGGAGGCTGTACGAGGCATGCGGTGAGGACTCTGTAGTTCTGTTCCGCCAGCACCATTTCATCCCGGAGCCAGCACCTATTCCGCCAGAATTCAGCGACCGTCTGGTCGATGTCGCTTCCTGCCCCGACACAAATGATCTGTTGCTGATTTCGGATGTGCTGATCACCGATTACTCCTCGGTGATCTACGAGTATTCCTTGCTCGAACGCCCAATGATCTTCTTTGCGTATGACCTTGAAAACTACTCGGCGACCAGGGGAATGCACAGAGAATACGAAGAAGCCGCACCGGGAAGCATCGCAACCACCTTCGACGAGCTCATAGCGCTCATCCAACAGCCCGCGTTGAGTGTTGATAAGACGAAGGAATTCGTGCGCGAGAACTTCGACTACGTTGACACTCACAATTCCGATCGGGTCATCGACACACTGATACTGTCCGATCCAATAGTCGAAGCTAGTCCGGCAGCCCCCGCACCCGATGCAGCTCTCACTTTCGTCGGCAACGTTAATGAGACGGCCGATCCCGGCAAAAGCGGAAACACTGACACTGCTACCGCCGGAGAAGCGTCACCATTGCCGACATTGTCGCGCTAACGAACTAGGAGTACCAATGGCAAACATCGCAGTAGTCTTCGCCGGCGGCGTCGGAGCCCGGATGGCTCACAGTTCGCGTCCGAAGCAATTTTTGGAGATCCATGGGCGACCCGTGATCGTGCACACGCTAGACGTTTTCCAACAGCACCCCGACATCGATTCTATTGCTGTGGCGATTCTTCCCGAATTCCGGGATTATCTTGAGCGTCTGGTCAAGCGGTACGAACTGACTAAGGTCCAGTGGGTCGTCGACGGTGGATCGACTGGACAGGAATCTCGCCACAACGCGTTGAAGGTCGTGGCCGAAAACAACGGTCCAGACAGCCTCGTGCTCGTTCATGATGGAGTGCGTCCGCTCATCGATGCCGACCTTGTCTCGAGGAACATCGAAACCGCACTTGAGTTTGGATCCGCTGTAACCTGCACGAAGATGACTGAGACTGTGGTCGTAGAGGAAGGTCCTGGGATCAAAGACGTCATTCCTCGCGATCCGCTGTGGACCGCGCAAGCCCCACAGACATTCCGCCTCGGCGACGCCCTCGAAGGATATGACCGTGCAGTGGCCGAAGGCGAGAATGATTCGATCGACACGTGCACTCTCATGCACAGCTTTGGCTATGACGTTCAGCGGGTCGAGGGGCCGCGTACCAATATCAAGATCACGACTGCCTCTGACTACTACGTATGTCGCACCTTCCTGACGCTGATTGAGGACAGGGAGGCATTCGGCGGTGAATGACGTCGTACTGTTCGACTCTCCGGTCTTCAACGAGGATGTCAGTCAGATAGCAGAGTCAGATTTGCCGTGGGAAGCTTATCGCGGTCACCGCATTCTCGTCACGGGTGCCTCTGGCATGATCCCGATGTACATCGTCGGCACACTTCTCGCTGCGAACGAAAAATACGGTCTCGGCTTGAAGGTTACTGGCCTGGTTCGTAGCCCGGGGAAGGCAAAGGCGAGACTTGGAAGCGCCCTCGAGAGAAACGATTTTACTCTTTTCGAAGGCGATGTGGCGAAGCCCCAATCTATCGGCGGAGCTTACGAAACCATTTTCCACGGGGCCTCGCCCGCCCGCCCGACATTGCATAAGGCCTCGCCCGTGACGACGCTGAAGGCGAACACGCTGGGAACTCTAAACCTATTGGATGCCCAAGTGGCGAATGGAGGCGGTTCGTTCGTCCTATTATCGTCATCGGAGGTCTACGGGGCTGTCAAAGGCGGGGAACTCATCACAGAGGATTCGGTTGGTGAGCTTCAGCACTTCGCACCACGCGCAGGGTACTCCGAGGGCAAACGCATCGCTGAAACCGCGCTGGCGGCCTACGCCGATGAGTTTGGCACCAACTCTCTGAGCATTCGGTTCGGACACATCTATGGTCCTGGTATGGCTCTTGACGACGGACGTGTGCAGGCCGACTTCCTCGCTGACGTCGTGAATGACCGAGACATCCGTATGATGAGCGCTGGCGCTGCAACGCGTACGTACACTTATGTCGCTGATGCCGCCAGGGGGCTCTTCTTTGCGCACCTTCGAGGACAGGACGCTGTCTACAATGTGGCGGACCCCACCGGCAATATCAGTATCCGTGAACTTGCCGAGATTTTCGCCAAAGCACGTCCGGAAAAAGGGCTGCGGTTGGCGTTCGACAATCAGGAAGATATGGCACAGTTTTCTCCGGTGGCATCCTTGGGGCTCGCCTCTGAGAGAATTGAGCAGTTGGGATGGACTCCGTTGCACAGCCTCGACGATGGAGTATCCAGAACCATACGAGCGTTCGAAGACGGTCCGCTGGTCGGAGATCGAGCGACTTCAGCGCAATACTGATCCGATGGCGCCGGCCTGTGCCTAGGCAGGCGCAATGCAGTCCTTCTCGAGAACAGAGCTGACGTGAAGAATATCCGTGTCCTATTGCTGACCAACCGTGACTCAGACAACGTCGGTGATCAGATCATCGAGGCGTCGGTAATCAGCCTTCTGAAGGTGGTGGCTCGCAATCTGAACATCGATGATCACTCGTTTGTGGTGTCGAGTCGAGCAGCGGGAATCATCTCAAAAAAATACCTGAAGACCGGTGACGAGAGCCTGCTGACGGGGGCGCGCAGAGCGATTTCGAAAGCGGATCTGCTGATATTCGGTGGTGCACCACTCTTCAACTACAAGTACCAGTCATTCTACCGCCGTACCATCCGGACCCTTGAGCTCGCGAACGACTACGGGGTTCCTGTGCTGTTTTCGAGCATCGGAGTCGAACCGTATTCGGACACTGATCCTAGGTCGCAGGCGCTGAAGAAGGCACTCAATCTTCCTGTCGTCCGTCAAATCACTACACGAGACGATCTTCCATCGGTGAACAGATACGTAACGGGAAGGTCCATATCTACCGCTCTCGTATCTGATCCTGCAGTCGTGGCCGATATGGTGTTCGAGCAACAGCCGAACGCTTCTCCTCGGCGCCAGAATGGGGCGGGAAGTCGAACCATCGGACTGGTCGTTACACGTGCGGGAATCTTCGCCGACAATGACATCAAGTTCTCAGAACAGGACCAACGTCGGCTGTGGCTGCATACCATCGCCCTGTTGGAGGAACGAGGGGATGACTATCGCCTCTTCACGACAGGTCATTTCACCGATGAGATATTCCTGGATTCCTTGGTGCGACAACACGGTGTGCCGCCGAAGAAAGTCGCATTCACTGTGAACTCGCCGGAAGAACTCATTCGGGAGCTCCGTAACTGTGATGCGGTCATAGCTTTCCGGCTTCACGCCAGCATCACTGCTTTCGCACTCGGGATTCCGTCAGTCGGTCTCTCGTGGAACTTCAAGGTGCCTGAATTCTACAAAGGTATCGGCTACCCGGAACGCGCAGTTGGTCCTGCGGAATGGAACGCGCACAGCATCGTGTCGACCCTCGACTCCGCAATCAAAGAGGGAGTCGTGAAGGACGAAGACTACTTGTACAGCGTCTATCGTACGCTGTTCGGAGGGGTCAAGGCCGTTCTGGCTCCAGACGACGCTGCAGAGCCGTTCAGAATGGAGAAGGTAATCGAAACGCTTCCTCGGTATTCAGGTACGTCCCACAAGGAGTACCGGGCGAAAGTCCAGCGCAAGCTGAGGCGGTCATACGAGTACTACTTCCAACAGACTCAAGCTGTGAGGGCAAATCAATCCAAGCGTTCCAAGTTGCGCAACTTTGTGAGCAAAGCGAGGCGAGCGATGAGGAGACTTGGATAGAGAGCACTAGGAGCATCTCCGAACTTCGGGAACTCCTGCCCAGCTCAACCGCGTGCTCGAATTCGACCGCCTGAGTGCACGCAAGTAGAATGACGGCTTAAACGTCCTCGCAACGAGCGCGGGAATCGATACGTAGTTATAGATATTTGGTCACAGCGGAGCGGTAGGTATGGGAACTTCAGGCATCGGGCAGAATGTAACCTCGTTCGTCAAGAACACGGTGAAGTCGAAACTGGGGCGGAAGTTCCCAGATTCCATAGGCGTGAAGCGCCACCGGAAGATCCTAGATCGCTATGAGGTCAACGACAACATCGTAACCAAAGACGGTTCTATACCGGTGTTCTGGTGGACCGACGCCCCAAATTTCGGAGATCTGCTGTCACCGTGGCTGGTGCGGAAGATGACTGGAGTGAATGTCGAATTCGCTGACCGGGATGAGCCGCACTATGTAACGATCGGCTCCATTGTCGGCAGAGCTTCGAACAACTCGCTGATATGGGGCACTGGATCTTTCGGCACAGAAACGAAAGCGAGACTATCCCCGAAAGCGAAATACCACGCAGTTCGAGGTCCGCTAACCCGTCAGATCCTCAAGAATGCGGGGATCAACTCGCCGCAGATCTATGGTGACCCCGCTCTTCTGATGCCTCTGTATTACTACCCCGAAGTGCCGATTACGCACGAAATCGGCGTCGTAGTCCGGTGGAGTGAGAAAGAATGGAAGAGCGTAGATGTCGATCCTCGTGTCAAGATTATCAACCTGAAGACGTCAGATGTCGAAGAGACGATTGATGCCTTTATGTCTTGCCGAAGGATCATCTCTTCTTCGCTGCATGGTCTGATCATTGCCGATGCTTACGGGATACCGAACTCATGGCGTCAGTCCGAGACCGGAAAGGGAGGTATTTTTAAATACTTCGACTACTTTGCTTCAGTAAATAAGTACCGTGCACCGCATCAGTATTCGATAGGGAAGGAAGGACTCCAGGTCGAGCATCTGCTGAAGAATTTCTCCTTTAATTCCCAGCCGATCGAGTTCAAATATTACAAACTTTTGGACGCGTCTCCCTTCCTTCAGCGAAAAGTGCAAAAGAGTGGTGCACGCAAGTAAAGGCCAAGACGCTGGGCTTCTCCAAACCGCTGAATTGTCTTAGCTCGACGAATCAGGCGGTTTGGAGGAGCCATTGCGATCATATCTGAAGGTCATCTCGGGCTCTTGGGGACCGTTTCTTGGTCCCAGTGGCCTTTTGATTACCTGTTCGCGAGGCGGACGAGCTTCTTTCCGCTTCTTCGAATGGTGCGATACGAGCTGCTGAGCAACTGTCGGCGAGCCGAACCTCGGGGCAATGCGAGTTCTTCTACGCGTTCAAGGGCGGTCCGACTAGGGGCATTGGAGAGTACGCGCTTCCCAGCCGGAAGTCGGACACCTTTCTGCGCGAATACCGAAAGTCCCAGTTCGTGATTCGTCAGTCCGGGGCCTCGAACCACGCGGTCGAATTGAGCGTCATCCAACCGCCGTCGGTACTCGTGGGCGAAGAGGCCCTTGAGTACACGGCTCTGGGCAATCAAGGACTCAGCCGATTCGATGTTCAAATTCTCGATACCGGTATAGGCGTCATATTCCTCCGCCTCGGAGGACAGGACGCTTAAACCTTCTGGTACGTACGAGATCGTAGAGATCCTGTCGCCGAGTCCTTTGATCTCTTTGAGCAACTTCTTATTCACCGGTGCCGTTCTATCGATCACCAACACAGTCTGCTCTGCTGACGATCGTCCCGACTCGATCAACTCTTGCAGGAATTCGTCCGCCTCGGGGCCTTTAGGCAGATCGCCGGCCCAGAACGCGGCGGTCGGACGTCCATCCCGGGCCCTGCGTGTGGGAACGTTTGTAGTCTTGTTCTTGATGAAGAAATCTACCGCGCGTTTCGAGGAGTGACCGTCCTCGCGGGGGCAGAATCGATTCTGTGCCCGTTTGTACCGTTCTCCTTGCAAGGGATTTTGCATGTGATCGGCGTCGGGCCCCGCTTTCGTCATCGCTACCGCAAGCGATTGCACTGACGCCAAGAGTTCTTGTCTAGTCTTCGCCACGTCACCCGGCAGGTCGTCGAGATCCAGGTTGAGCCCTCTGCTGCGACCATAGTCATCCATGTCGTAGAGATACTGCACTATCGGTCTGCCCGTAGGCAGGAAGTCGAAGAAGATGCTCGAGTAGTCGGTGATCAGAATGTCAACGACAGTCATCAGCTCGTTCGAGCTGATGATGTGGGGAGGGATAACGACTTCGCCGATGAAGTCGCTGACCGATGAATCCTTAATCAGGCGATTCATCCGGTGATGACCTCGATACATCAGCTGGATATCGAGTCCTGCCAACGCTTTAAGATCATCGATGAGCCGGTCTGTATCGACGACGTCTTCATCATTGTCCGCCCGCCAAGTCGGTGCATAGAGAACGCGTGGTCGCTGATCGCCAAGTACCTGTGGATCATCGGTGCCGTAGACACGGCTGAGTCGTGACAGATCTCTACGGGCTGGGTTCAAAGTGAGGTCGACTCGCGGGTAGCCCGTTTCTGCGATAGTCGAGTTGGAGACTCCTGACATGGAATATGCGGAGACTACCGCGTCGGTCATGAAGTCACAGGGCGTCAGGACGTGGGTAGCCTTATTGAACGTCGCCGTGCCCGCAGGGTTGCCGAAGCGCGCATTCGGGGTATTGCGTCCAAGAGCCTTGTACGGAATTCCGTGCCAAGTGTTCAGATAGTGTTGCTCGGTTCGTCGTGCGAAGAATCCCGGGAGGTTGGCGTTTCCGACGACTCGACCGGCAGTGGCCAAGAAATAGGCATAGGATGCGGAACCGCGGCGCGCGAAAACTACATCGGGGAGGTGCCTGTACCGGTCGGGGATCGACTCGCTTCCGTCGAATGACCACACATGTACGAACTCCCCATACGAAGGGTGCGAGCGAAGGAATTCAAAGATGCCGTATGGGTTGTCACCCATGCGTGCGCCGGACATCGTCTCATAGAAGATGACCCGGCGACTGACGGGCGCGGAGGACCTGTACTTGATATATTCTCGGCGAACGGCCGTAGCCTTTCCCAGCGGTTTGACCCAGAAATCACCAGTCACCTGCGCATATTTGAGTGCCTTATGCAACAGAGGCTTTCCACGGCTCATCCCTCGACGTCCTTTCGGCTGGGTCAACCATCGTCAATCATCCCGATTCTAGTGGCAACTAAACGACGGTGTTATCAGTAAGAGCCTACTTGATTCAGGGTGCATACAGCGGTATCGCCGCGACCGTTGCCGTTGAAATCTTCAACGACCTCGTTCATGTACGTCTGACCTTGCCGATGATCTTTCGAAGAGTGCTTTCCGGCCCAGATCTAGGCTTGCTCTCAACTGGTACGCACAGAGCCACGAAGACCACCGTTGAAATCTGATTGACCGGAAGATGGGGAATTTGCTCATCGAGCGCCACGACAAGTTTGCATGAATCGAGTTCTGAACCTCCAACACTGCCGTTGGAGATCGAACCGTCATGCAGTATCCAAAACCATCGATTGTCGATCCGGAAGCGGACGGTCCAGCCCACTTGCCGATGTCTGCGAGCTCTGAATCGACTGGGCTGGAACCGTTCGTTTTCAGTGTTTGTGAGCTCATGGCTTCGGTCTGTGTACTCGGGTGCTCGGCTCTTCATGACTGTTTGGCGAAAGGTCTCACTTGTTCCAGTAGCGATGACCGCGACAGTGGGTTCGTCGTCGGAGACGGTGAGCGAGCCGCTGTGGAAGTGTGGCGAGTGGGTGAGGGCGAGACGCCATTCTTCTGCCTTATTCACTCTTGCTGACCAACCGACTCTTCCTGTTGCTCTGCTGCGGTCAGGCCAGTGTGCATAAACGACTCCGACGATAAGCGAAGTTCCTTCCACCTAGTACGTGCAGGTGCGAAATCGATCATCTGGGGAAACGATCTCACATCGTCTTCGGCCGTAAACTGCTGACCTTGCAAACCAAATTCGGAGAGGAAGTTGGGGACCTTGTTTCCGTTCCTCTTTCCGACGAAAAAGAGCTTCTCGAAGATCATCGAGAAACAGCAGCCATGGAACGAATTGGTGAAAACGGCACCCCCATGAACGATGTACCCAAGCCATTCCTCAGGTGAGGCGTCATGTCGCGGAATGGGCCCTACTCCGGGATCCGACACCTTCCGTAAGGCAGAGGGCGGTCAGAGAGCTCGAGGATGGTGAGGTCGTGGATCTTGGCATACCCAATAGCTTTCGACACGGTGTCCGTCGCCCGCTCCATGACGTAGTAGAGTAGCAGGTAGCGATCTTCTCGAGGTTTCACGACCAGGTTTTCCCAAAGCTCGCTGCCGTGCAAGAGGACTGGGTCGATGACGGTCTGCACCGCATGCGCGGAATTCTCTTCGATGTAGCGACTGAAATCCTGCTCGCGCGTGCTAAATGCATCGATGGCTTCTAGGTAGCCGAAAAACTCCTTGGCATACGGTGCCGCGAAATCCGCCTTCGCCCCTCGACTGGGCGCGTACGCGATTTTCGGCTTGCCTTCGAACGCACTGTTCCCAAGCATGAAGCCTCGGTTGAACGAATGTTCTGGGACCCAAGGCTGCCAGGTGACGTCTGTGACGCTCATATATACGTCCATGCCGAGGTCTGCTGTCTCCAAGAGGTCGGATGTCGTACGACTGCTCGGTGAAGCGAAGATGCTCCGTGATGAAAGCCTCGAATTTGTCGTATCGGGTTCTCTGTTCGGCTTCCTGTACTCGGTAACCCAAGGCGAGTTCGGCCAGCCTTTTGGCGTTCTTGGAAGGCTGTTTGATCTCGGCCGGAGTCGACGTTTTCGGTTTGATTGTTGAGAGGTGTTTCTGCTCGAAGTGAGCGGCGGGAGCTCTGAGGTCGATGCCTTCGTGGTTGATCGGCTTGTAATCGATGAAAATTGCGTCATGGCCGAGATTCAAAAGCTATTGTTGGAAAGCATACGCATGAAGATTGCAGGCGAAATTGAGGAACGTCGCGTAACGATTGATTCCGATAAGATCAATTTTCATGTGATCGCCCTTTCAGATGGCAACGAACATCACTCCACTCTAGGCGGTGCCCAACGGGCGAACGTCACCGTCCACTGGTCTCGGGGGCTCCACGCATGTATGTGTCAAAGTCGAGCCGGCCGCAATGTTCAAAACCCAGCAATGTCTTAGTGCCTCTTGTCGAAGTCCCAACTTCCGTACACAGGCTGTGGGGTGGTCACGACAGGCCCGGGCGCTGACACCTTACGCGGCCGGAGTGGTCAGCCTCGGCGCAGGATTTGCACCTCTATTGTCCCCATTCTTCGACGCGGGTTGCTAATCTGTCGTCGATGAGGCATGGCAGGCCCGAGCTCTGTACCAAGGTCCAAACCGGGACAAGTTCGGCGGCGGTGAGTTCCGTACCGGCGAATGTGGGAAGCGGCCGTGGGGCTGCGTTTGAATAGCTCCGGGAGCTACCACTTTCTACGCGGGATTTGTTAACTTGGAACTTCACTGTTTGCCCGTCCAGAAGAGACATTTCCATAGGATAAGCGGCCCGAGCCGATTACTCCCAACGGTGGATCAAAGTTTAACCGAGCGATGTCACCACGGATCGATCCGACCTCCGGACGCTGCTGCGGCGTTCATCTAACGAAGTTCGCAGGTGGTCGTGGACGGTAGTGAAACAGCACTGCCTGCGAATCACTAGTCGCAGACGGTGCTTCGAACGACTGGTTCAGACTTCGAACGAGCTCGCGACCGGGAAGTACGCGTTGAGGAATTCCATGACTTCTTCGTCGCTGAGCGGCTCGACTTCTTCCGCTGGTGCGTCATTGAGACACAGAGTGGAGCGATTGCGCTGGCGGAGTGTTTCCCGTAGCACCCAGCGGTAGTTATCGTCGCGAATATTGATGTAACGATAAGTGATCGACGTCGCGACGGACGTTCCAACTATTTGCGAGTAGTAGTGGAACAGTTGGTCGGCGACGATATCGTCGTGATGACGGAACCGGCTGGCCCACGTGCGTTCATAGTCGCTCCGGAACTTCTCCTCCATCTTGAAATGTAGGCTCTTGAGCATTGGATACGGTGTGTGCTTGACGGCTCTAGTGACAGTGACCCCGAACTCCTCACGCAGGAGCTGTCGAATATTGCGCGTGAGATTGAAATGCGGTCCGTCCTCCGCCGTTGGTGCACCAAACGGCCGATGGTTGCGTGAAGGAAAGACCTTGACTGCACCGCTGGGCAGGAAGAAGTCCTGCGGTCGGACAGGCTTGCCGAACATGACATCGTCATTGAGATAGATGAAGTGTTCGCTCAATCCAGGAATGTGATGGAGCCTCGAGATAATCGAATTGCTGTTGAACGTCGGCAGGTGGTCGGGATCGTCGTAGATGTCTCTGTGATCGATCATGACAATGTTCGGATGGTCGACGTTGAGCCATGAAGGGACCTGACCCGCAGTGACCAGATAGATTTTGTTGAACCACGGTGCGAAGTACTCCAACGACCGAAGCGAGTACTTCAGCTCGTCCTTGGACTCGAACCTGGCCTCATGATTCGCCTCGGGGTGATACTCGTGGCCCGCCAACTGCGCTTCGAGCCGTCGTTTCGACGCAATCCACTCAGGATCGGCGCCGTCAACCCAGGTGTAGACAGCATCAATCGGGAAGGTGATGTCCTCGAGCATCGTCTCTGTCAGCACGGCAGGAGTCAGACACTCGCGGCCTGCCTTCGTCGTAGACGTCTGCAGCTCGAATTCTTCTTCCGACATCAATTTTGCGGCACGATTCTCGGCAGGTGCCTCGACCACGACGCGCGACTCCGTTGCTGTGGTCGTCCACAACTCGATGGAACAACCGAATCTGAACCCGAACGACCAGTTGGTGCCCCTCACCTTCTTCGGCGCAGTCACTGTGATCACATCGAGTTCAGGGCCGGCCGCGAGTTCCACCACCGAAGATAGGGCGACCGGGCCCGAACGGCCCGACCGGGCATAGATCGGCGTTGCCAACTGTCTTCTCAGGAGGGCATCCGCCACTCGCCGCTTGTCGTCGAAGTGAACACCGATCCGATACCCATGACCCGAATAGTCTTCGACCAGCCACCACCTGATCCCGTGTGAGTCGAGGGCATCGACGGTGAAGTCGAAATTCGTCTTCGCTGCGGCCGCCGGAGTCATCTCATCGACGAGCTCGGTGAGCAGACCACCATGCCGAGTCACCTCACGGTCTAACGAGAAGCCACGTTTCTCTGATCTGAACCGATCGGCCACCGCGCGGCGACGGTTGAAGCTCCGCAGTCGCTTCAGCCCATATCGGCGAAGCTTGAGATACCTTCGCTCTCCTGCGACGCCGATGACTAACGGTTTGGCGATTTCTGCCGCCTTGGTGATGAGTCCTCGATCCACGGTGTTCCTTCCTTTGGCTGTAACTCGAAACTCGACGGGACCGGAAAACGGTCGTTGAGAAATCTGTCTACTGTGTTGTCGATGACCTCGCGCGATTCCTCGCACAGCGCCGTCTCATTGAGGCAGAACACGTCCAGATCATCGGCTCTGGCAACCCTGGCCAATTGCAGATCCAGATCCGGGCGACCGAGATCGATGAATCGGTAGCCGATCTTTCCCTCCACAGACTGTCTTCTTTCGAAAGCATCGAAATGGTGAAGAGACGACGCAATCGAGTAGTCGCTGGGGGACCGAAACACTGAAGCAGCCACGTGAGAGAACAGACCGGGGTGTTCGCGTTCCATGGCTTCGAGCACCGGTCTGATCTGAGGGTGCGGAGTGTGCTTGAAACGGTGGGTGACCGTGCGGAGGTAAGCGTCGAGCAGGTAGTCCCTGCCCTGTTTGGCAGCGGAGATGATCGGCAGATCCCGGGGCGACCAGCCGCCTATATCGATGGGGACGACCGAAGGGAAGTGTCGGGCCACACCGTTACCCGAATAGAACAGCTCGGCGTCGGTCGGACGGAGGAAGAAGCAGTCGTCGTTGAGATAGATGTAGCGGTCACAGAGCCCCTCGATGTGATGCAGCTGCGACTCGATTGCATGAGAGTTGAATACCGGAAGCACAGTCGTGTCGGTGAAGATGTCGCGATGATCGACGACGGTGACCTTCGGATGGTCTGTATTCAGCCAGTCCGGTACCTGATCGTCAGTGACGATGTAGATGTGGTTGGCCCACGATGCGTAGTATTCGAGCGAACGGAGTGAGTATTTCAGCTCGTCACGTGAAGTGAACCTCGATTCAGCCAGGGCGCTGGGTTCGGTCGCCCGCAGATCGGCGGCTTCCATCGCCTCACGCATTCGGGACCGCCATTTCGGATCCGCGCCGTCGACCCAGGTGTAGACGATATCGACAGGCTCCTGGAGGGTGTAGAGGTGAGGCGCAGGCAGTTTGAGTCGGTGATCATCGCGTACCGCATGGAACCAGGCGGTCGGCTCGATATAGTCGACAGCCAGGTCATGGTCAGGTTGTCTGCGATGACGAGTTCCTGCGATGTGCGAGGCCCCATCGGCGCGTGGCTTGTCACGTCCCAGTCTGTCCCACAGCTCTACCGCCACGTTGAGTGCCGAGGTCGACAGATCCCTGCCGTTGGCGGCGATGTGATGTCTCAGGCACGTGATCGCAGCGATCCTGGCCGGATGTTTCCGTGCCTTTCTGGCAGCGATTTCAGATCCATCAGCGGTGAACTGCCGTATCGTCCAGGACCTCTTCTTTCCGCCACTTCCGGGATCGGAATCACGCATTGCCGCTATTGCCTGGAGTGCTTGGAGCGAGAATTCTGAGTCGACGACCAACGTCGGTGAGAAGATGCTCAATCGTGGAAGTTCGACGAACTCGATGTCGGCCCGGCACAGCACGTCACGGACAGCAGAGAGGCTCTGGGCCTGAGCTCTGCGCGCGTCGAATGAGTCGACTGGTGTACTGACCCAAGACCGAGCCAGCGATGTACGTCTTTGCCACTGATGTTCGCCGTGGCGCAGCTTCGAGATCCACGCTTTTCGCGCAGGCGTCAGTCTACGAGCGACATATGATCGCACCGAGAACGGTGAACTCCACAAATCAGAACGCCTCCTTGCGTCTGTCTTCGCCGACACTCAGGCCCGGATCGGGGCTCTGGTGTCGAAAAGACTCTACTCATTTCTCAGCAGATGTGGTGGCAAAAACACCGGGGATGCTCGATTGTGATTTGTGAGGGTTAGGATGCAACGGAACTGATTCACAACTGCCGAATTCAGGAAAGGCGAGCCACGAATTCGGTCGCATGGGCTGACTGTACCCGTCGATGACAAAAAACTACTCAAAGGCACAGCCAGTCTTGCCAAAATCGCAACATGTGTGCAGACTGTAGTGGTGGTTACGACAAGCGAAGGTGCTGACAGCACGCAGAAGTCGCTCGTCATTCGTGTCCGCGACGCCATCAAGAATGCGGGAATCAACCACAGCGAAGTCGCCCGGCAGGTCGGGCTCGACGCCAGCAAACTCTCGAAATCCCTGGCCGGAACACGGAAGTTCCGGGTCGAGGAAGTCTCACGCATCGCCGAACTCACCGAGGTCAGCACTGACTGGCTCACGACCGGAAGAGCGGCAGGACCACTTCGGCGGGGGAGGCCCGCACCGACGCAAGGAATCGATCCCCCCAAAGCATCGTCGGACGGTGAAGACATTCCGACGATTCCCGGGCAGAGCGAGGGTGCAGAGCCACCCGCGGCCGATCCCACGCAAGGGTGGATGTCGAAAGGCACCCGCAGCCGGGTGACGATCATCGCTGCGGCCTGGGAGCTCTATGCTGACCTCGGCATCGACAAGGTGCGCACCGAGGACGTCGCCCGCGCGACCGGCATGACCACCTCGGCGGTGAACTACCATTTCCGGACGAAGGACCAACTGCTCCAGGCGGCCCTGCGCTACTCGCTCGACATTATCGCCAGGGCTCGCCACCTCAACGACTCCGTCGACGTCCTCAGCGTCCTCCGCCATTTCGCGCGCATCCACGCCGGAATCGATCTTAAGATCCGCCGCGTCTGGTCGATCTGGCTCCAATGCTGGGCACGGGCGGCCACGGACACGGTGGCACGCGAGAACCTCACCGCGGTTTACGGCGAATGGCTCGACATGATCGCCGCGATCATTGACAACGGACAGAAAGTCGGCCTCATCCGCGCTGGCGACACCACACTCATGGTCAAGTCGCTGGCCATCTTCATCGACGGACTCGGCGTGGCCCGTAGCACCGGCCAGCTCGACATCACCGATGCCGACGCACTGACCATGCTCGAGAACTATCTGAGCGCCCACGTCCTCGCCGACGGTGCCCCCTCTGCACCAGACATCCGAACCCCGAAGTCAGAGTGAGTCGCTGCAGCCGGCTGACCCGATTCGACGTCCTAGGAAGAAGGCACATGAAGACACCGAACCGACGACAAGCGCTGGGAGCCGGACTGACCGTGACCGCGCTCGCCGGCCTCAGCGCCTGCGGGGGAGGGGCCGTCGGCGCCATCGACGCCGGCGACCC
>Ga0079226_10001939_pt1 | contig 15889 bp, 15 predicted proteins | sample Poulit2014_FD_76345 | JGI IMG/M metagenome (GOLD analysis project Ga0079226, IMG submission 76345) | Agricultural soil microbial communities from Georgia to study Nitrogen management - Poultry litter 2014 | ecosystem: Environmental > Terrestrial > Soil > Agricultural land | place: USA: Georgia...
AACCCGAACAATCAGCGGATCCAACTGCTGCAATGCTTCCAACACGTGATCCATCGCCGCCACAAACGTCGCGTACTGCTGCTGCGCACGACGATTCACCGCCTGCACCTGCATCCACTTACCTCCTATCCTTGCCACGTCCAGCCGTCAAAACCGCCACAGCCGACACCGTCGCCAGCACCCCGATCGCCGGCAGCGCCATCAGCATCACCAACAGAATCGCTGCCACCACCCCGTAGGGCATCAGCGCCGACACCACGTCACTCACCTACCAGCCCCATACGGGTCGTACGAGGACAACCCACCGGTTCCATGCGTTCCAATCATCGCTTCTCCTTCGCGTGCTCCTCGTGGAACTCGCCCCACCAATCACGGCTCACCATTCCGACATCACCCCAATTCACAACATTCGTGGTAGAACCCCAAGATCCCCGGAGAAAAACGCCGGGAATCAAGGCGCGCCACCACACAACGGCGCGTCATTCGACCTGGATCGGCCCACTCTGGAATTGTCAATCTGCGAAAAGCGCCCCCGCCCGACTCGAACGGGCCACCCGCCACCGGGGAAAGGCCAACCAGCCGAGCTCAGGCAGCGGAGGACAAACCACCCGAACCGGCAGGCTTCAACCCCTCAGCCTTGAACCACATACCCGCGTTCGCGATCTTCCGGGCATCCTCCTTGTCCGGAATCGCGTACACATTCACCTGCGGGTTCACCAACTCCACATACGTGCCCGGCTCGAACCCGTCACCCGGATCCGCCGACAGGTTGCAATTGATCTCCTCGCCCTTACGGGAACGCTCACCCGGACCTGTAACCGGCTTCGCGAACAGCGAGACCACGAACTGCGTCACCCCGTTGCGATCAACCTTCTCCTCCAACTCCCCCTGCTTGTTCTCGACCAACTTCGCCGACGGCGCCTCCGAGACCATCAGCCGATACCCGCCGAAGTTCACCGGTAAATCCTGCATCTCGTCCTCCGTGATCGCTTTGCAGTAGGCTAGCCTGCCTAGCCATGTTTCATTACCTAGCATGGCTAGTCATGTCAAACGGTTGTCTAGGCCGCCTAGCTCAATGTCGGGGTGAGGCTCTAACCTGTGCATATGGACGAGGCACTGGACCCGGACGACCCCCGGCCGCCGTATCAACAGATCGCGAACGCGCTCCGTGCGGCGATTCTGACGCGCAAACTACAGCCCGGCGACAAGCTCCCGTCAGGTTCAGAACTCGCCAAGCGGTACGACGTGGCGCGGATGACCGTGCAGCAGGCAATTCGGATCCTGCGCGACGAGAACCTGATCGTCTCGCGTCAAGGCAGCGGCGCCTATGTCCGCGAGCGCACCGAGCGACCCGTCGGGCTACGGCCGCACTTGGAACGTGCCTTCGAGGACGACCGCGTGTCGGTCGATTTCGCCGGGTTTTCCGGCGAAACGCTGCACGGAGCGATCGCCGAGCCGCTCGACCAGATCCGCGCTGGCCGGTTGCGGCCGCAGAGCATCAGTGTGCGGCTGCTGGTGCCCGATCCGGACATGCCGTGGTCGTTGCCGGCCACCGTGGCCGAGCTCGAGGACAGTCCGCTGTTCCGCGAACGTGCGCGTGGGCTCATGGAGCGACACACCGCCGCGATTGTCGACTCGGTCGAGGAGCTGGGCAGCCTCGGCCTGGTCGACGAAGTCAGCGCGGGGATACGGGTACACCCCGCAGTGCCGATGTTCAAGCTGTATCTGATCAATGAACGCGAAGCCTTCTTCGGCTACTACCCGGTGCAGGAACACACCGTGACCCTCGACGGCAAGCCAACCCCGATCTGGGATCTCATGGGGAAGGACACAGTCCTGTTCCACCATAACGCCGACGAGCCCGAATCGATGGCCGCCCAATACATCGAGCAGTCACGCATGTGGTTCGACAGCATCTGGAACACCGTCGCCCGCGAGTGGAAACGATGACCCCGGCACACGACGTACTCCGGCAAGCCGGCCACGTCTTACTGGACTTCGACGGGCCCGTCTGCGCGGTCTTCAGTACCATCACGAACACCGAGGTCACCAACGGACTGCGCGCGTTTCTGACCGAGCACGGACACACACCCACCGACGAGCTCCGCCACGCGACCGACCCGTTCGACGTACTCGCGTACGCTCTCGGCATCAGCGCCGATCTCGCAGCAGCAGTCGAAGCCGAGTTCACCCGGTGGGAACAACACGCAGTCCCGTACGCCGCCGAAACTCCCGGCATACGGGACACGTTGGCATGGATCACGCAGTCAGGACGTTCCATCACGATCGTGACCAACAACGCCGTCAGCGCGGTCACCGCCTACTGCACCCACACCGGCCTGGACACCTTCATTAACAACATCTCGGCACGCCGACCCCACGAAGTCACCAAACTGAAACCGCATCCTTATTTCCTACTCGAAAGTCTCAACGCTCTCAACACGAAGCCACAACAAGCTGTCATGGTTGGCGACTCCACCAGCGACATTGAAGCAGCCACCGCCGCCAACGTGCCCGCCATCGCCTACGCCAACAAACCCGGCAAAACCGACACACTTACCACATACCACCCCCAGGCGATCATCACCCACATGACCGAGCTACTACCACCCACACCGAGCCCCGCCCGACACTGACACCACACCTCTCGCCCAAGGACAACTGGCTGGAAGCGAAGAGCGACACCAATTCGTCGCCTGACCCTCTACTCATGTTAGGGGCGTATCCCCGCACCGAGACGACAGGAAGCCGACTGTATATCGGTCACCCCTCGGTGCTGGAGGGTGGCACTCCGTCGGGCCAGACACACGGCGACGACGCGCCAATCGTGAGCTTTCCTGGGCCGCTGTTCGTCACTGACATGCGGAACCCATCACCGTTGTGTTCGACGGAAATGAATTTGTCGTCTCTGGCGCGCTTGTCAGCGAGGATACGGTAGTTGTTGTTCTTCCAGTACTGATACAGCGTATTGACAAATTCTGTGTTGCGATCCTTGGGCAGATCCTCCAGCCGATACCTGCGGTCTATCGTGTAGCGTCCCCGCGGCCCGTTGTCACTCGGATCCGCGCATTCCATCGGAAGCGGCTCTTGCATGCTCAAGCTTGGGTCCACGGGCAACGCTGCAACAGCACGCTTTATATGCTCGTCTGCCCGCTCGGCCGCCTGTTCCTTGGTCAACGTCCGCATTTGTTCTTCCTTTCCGGAAGACCCTGTCGTATTGTTTGCGTCACCAGTCCCACCGCATGCAGTAAATAAGAGCAGACAACTAAGCAGTCCAGCGATACGAGCCAGTCCTACATAACGAGCGGCACTCAAGACGGCTCCTGGTTAACGACAATATTCGCCATACTCGACAGCGATTGAGAGTCAAGATCCCAGTATTGGGAATGTGCGGTGACGGATGTCCCGCCGGGCCAGGATCCTTCGTCGCCGGGGTCGGATTCGAAGGTTTCCGCTCCGAAACTGTCGTAGACCGGTGGTGTGCCGTGAATGTCCGGAAACCCGTTAATATCAAGTACCATGTCTGCCCTGTACACGTTGTTGATGATGTCGTGCTCGGCAGTGCTGGCATACACGTCGGCGTCATCGGGCAACTGTAGGTCGGACACGCTGTCAGCGTTAACACCAGGGCTGCCGATCAAGACCACGTTGTCCGCCGCGAGCTTGCCATCCCCGTACTGGGCAGCCTCGCCGACAGCCGTGGACCCGTAACTGTGCCCAATCAGCGTGTTAGTCGACGCGGGCCCCTCATGAGTAGCCCGCAACCCGTTCTGGAAGTTCTGCAGATCACCCGCGGCATCCTCCGCATACCCGTCACTCGCTGCCGAGGGCAGGCCCTGCGGAGCCTCATACCCCAACCACGTCACCGCCGCGTTGTCTGCATCCGACGGCTGATCGTCCGCGAGTTGGAGAAGTCGCTCGCTGCGGGTCAGGTGGAGATCCATGCCCTCGAGATCAGCGTCCATACCGGGCACGGAAGTGACCACGTTATCGGCGGTATCGGGATTCCCGGTCGCGACCACCGCACGGCCGTTGCCCTTGGGAGAAAAGTTCAACAGATACGACTCTTTGCCGAGCTTGTGCCCCTCGAGGCGATCGTTGATGGCATCCATGCCCTTGAGCTTGCCCTTAAGGTTATCGTGCTCACGCTGCTCCGCATGGCCCAGTTCCCCCTTCGCGTCGAGTTCCGCGACCCGTGTTTTGATGTTAGCGCGATCTTCGGCGAATGTCGCTCGGTTCGCCCGATCGCGCGCCGTCGCGGGAATCCCGTCCAGAGCGCCGATCGTGTCCCCGTGACGGTGCAGCACCGACTCCTGCTGGACAGGATTGAGACTGTCCCACCACTTGTGCACCTTGCTCGGCGATGTCCCCGCCTCCGGGATGTCACCGGCCGCGACCGTGTTATCCGACCCGCCCAGGTCCTGCTCGAGCCCGGCCGCAGTCGGCGTGAGCTTCGCCAACCGGCCCTTGGCAGTGTGATCAGCCTCCGTGGCATCGCTCACCGCCTGCTCGCTTAGCTTGGTTAACTCCTGCGCGGTCGCTTGATCCTCCTGTACGGTGTCCTGATCCCGTCGGTCACCGGGCGCCACTCCATTACCGGTGTGCACCTCACCGGTCTCGTCGTCCCGAATATACAGATCATCATTCTCGTTCACGGTGTTGATGACACGGTGAATGGTCTTCTGCGCGTCACGGACCTGATCCGCCAGCCGCCGCAGCACCCGCGGGATCTCCTCCAACGCCTCCGCCGCATCGTCATAATCGGAGCGCAGGCCCTTCAGATAGGTGAACGCGGCATCTGCCCCCTCACCATGCCACCCATCGAGCTCCCCCACCGCCTGCTTCATATCGCCCGGAGTGTGCTCCAGATCGCCCGCCAGCCGCGACCAACTCGTCGCCTGCTCGTCCCACACATCCGGATCCGCATCCCGCACATGCTGGAAACTCACCACACCCGATCAGTCCCCGGAACCCAACGACGGCAACGTGTCCACCACCGACTTCTCCATCGACCGGTACCCATCCGAGCCCTGCTGCAGCAGATCCCCCACCACCGAGGTGCGCGTCGCCAAATCTTCCGCCTGCCGCTGCCACTGCGACGCCAACGAATCCGCCGCTTTCCTGGTCACAAACCCCTTGTTCGCACCGCTCTGCCCCTCAAGCTCACCGGAGAACACACTCGCCGACTCAGCCACCCCATCACCAATATCGACGAACTTGTCACCCGCCGACACCAGCTCCGCTGTCTCCACCCCGTAGCCGTCACCGTCGCCGCTCATCCTCACCCCTCGCACTACGACTCCGACACAAAACAGTAACAACATGATCCAGCACCGTGACCGGCGCAGCAACCACACACAGCACCAGTCACCGCCCGAGCCCGCACACCGCAGGCCACAGTAGCTGTGTTCAGAGTTTCTTTTCTTGTTCAAGGCCGGCCCCTGCCGGGGCCGGCGTGGTCGCTGTGCTCCTGGCCCGGTCGAGCTTGCGCGGGGCGTGCGGCTGGCGCCGGTCCCCGCGCATCGACCGGGCCGGACGGCGACCGCAGTTCCCGGCAGGGACGGCAGTACGAAGCTGAAAACTAATGCCCTCGCCGGGCCGGCAGGCTCCGGGATGGACCACGCGCGGCCAGGAGCGCGCGCGGCCGGCGTTGGCGAGTGCCGGTCCGGTGGTGCTGGTCCATCCCGTCGCCAGATCTGATGGCTATCACGCCGCATCAAGGCCGCAAGCGTGGTCACGCCCATGCCGGTATGCTTGCCGGTTGCGGCCTTGACACGACGTGATCGAGACGCCATCAGGCGACGGGATGGACCAGCACCCAACCTCGCGTGTGAGTAATATTCGCCAGCGCAGGCAGAACGGACCGCCCTTCTTTTACCCTTCCGAATCGACCACAAAAGACGTCAAAGAATGGCCGCTGACGGCCGTTTGCTTTTGCTAACTACGCAGGCAACAAGGTACGGAAGCAGACAACGAGCAATACTGCCAAAAGACCAAGTCTAAAGTGGGTGTCGCAGGTTCGAATCCTGCCGGGGGCACCGGCAGTGACGTCGGGAAATGCCGCATCCGCTGGCCGGATCGCCCGCAAAGTCCCCACATGCTGCGTGATCGTGCCCGACTCGTGCCGAGTTCACAACTGCCGCAGATATCGCGCGTGGTGACTGGACTGTTCTTCGTAGCCTCGAGCCGCATAGAAGTCGTGGGCGGCCGTGCGGATGCGTGACGAGGTCATTTCCATTCGGTCACATTCCCACTCCTTGGCTTGTTGTTCGACAGCCTCCAACAGCGGACTGGCGATTCCACGACGTCGATGTGTCTCGGCAACCACGAGTCCGACCAGCCGCGCAAGCCGAGCTGGTCGGGCCAGCGCCGGTGCCGCGAATACCGCTGCCCGTCCAGCGACCGTGTCGCCGGTGTCGGCCACCACGATCTCGGCGAAGGGAGTCCGGTCCCACTCGGCCAGTCACTGCACAATCGACTCTGCGGACTGCTCGTATCCCCACTGCGCGAACAGCGGAACGCGCGTTGCTGCGTCAGTCATAGCTACCGCAGGGATCACCAGGTGGGCAGTCTCGCACGAGTCGCTCTCGCCCAGGAACGCTGCTCGATAGGATCGGACGAGGGACGGTCAACCGTCCGCGCGATACTAGTGTTCTGCCAGCGAGCTCCCCGCCTGAATGTTGTGCCGATCGAGGGGTGAGTCCCCGCGGTGGTGGTGACACCGTCCGTTTTCACGAGCGTGGCGGTCCAGTAACCGGTAACCGTGGCGTGAGGCGTCGAATACCTCGCTACTGGGTATTTTCGCCTGGCGCATCTCGCCTGCAGCCAGGTCGTGTGCTTCGTGCAGCTCGATCAGTGCGGACCGTACGGTATCGGGTCGCACGGGAACCTCGGTGCCGAGCCGCCCCACATGTCGGATCGCTTTCCGCACCCGCACGTGCCAGGCACGGTTCGGCAACGACAACGCCACGCCGACAGCGATGGCAGCGCCCAGGAGTGTTGCCCATAACCGGTGCAACGCCAACGTTGTCGGATCGATCGGGTTTGCCATGCTGCCGACCAGCAACGCCACCGGTGTGGCGAACGTGAGCCCGAACGAGTAGTTGACGACCACGGTCAGTTCCGCGCAGCACTGCAACACGGCCAACAACACGACAATCACCCACACCGGTAGCTGGGCGTAGAGGATTCCGAGCCCCAACAGAACCCCGACGACCGTGCCGGAGACCCGCTGTGCCATCCGCGGCACCGATTTGGAGACGCTGGTTGCCTGTAGCACGGACACGGCGGAAACCGCGGCCCAGTAGGAGTGGCCGATCTCCAACAACACTGCCAAGACTCCCGCAAGTAGTACCGCCAACGCGACTCGTCCCGCATAGGGCCACAGCCATGTACTCGCGTACCTGTTGGGTCGCGCCACGGCGCTGAGGAACGCACGGATCGCGGGCCAACGAGAGACCGGGGTCGGCGCTACGCCCGGTTCGGTGACCTGCGGGACGAATCGGGTGATCTCCCGTCCTGCCGCGACTTCGGTCGCGGCATCTCGAAGATCGGCCGCCGAGACACGTCCCGATGCCGTTGTCAGTAACTCGTCACAGGCTTCGCTCAGCAGGACCAGCTCCCGGTGTTCGCGGGTCTCCCGGTGTCGGCGTCCGACCTGGGCGACGCTGTGTAGGGCTGCGTCCACCGCGACCGTCGCCCGGTGTCTGGCGCCCTCGTCGGACGCCGCTTCCGAGTATTCCGCGGTTGCCCGCAGTGCCGCTGCCACGACTCTGCGCTGTGGGCGAAGTCCACTGATTACCGACCCGGTGCTGTTCACCGCCCAGGCGAATGCCGCGCTGGCAGCCGTGGCTGCGACATGTACCCCGAGGTCGGACGGTGACAGGGGCAGGTGGGCGCAGGCGCCGGTGGCGAACGCGAAGATCAACCCACCGGGTGAGCCGAGGCGCACGGCGGTTGCCGTGGCGGTGGCCACACCACCGACGACCGCCGTGGCGGACAGCGCCAACACGTCGTGTGCGAGCCCACTGCCGCCGAAGGCTGCGATGAGGTCGCCGATCGTCACGGCGAGCACCATCGCTATCGCGACGGCGGCGAGCATTCGCGTTTGACTGCGATACGGCTCGGTACGGCAGTAGACGCTCGTCAGGGCGCCGAAGACCACGCCGGGCACGAGTTCCAGCCGGTCGAGCTGGAGCAGCACAAGCAGCGGAACCAGCATCGCCAGGAAGGCCCGTGCGCCCGGCCAGGCGAGCGGGCCGCTGTCACGCAGCTGGAACGTCTCCCGCAGATTCCGGGTCAGTACAGTAGCGGACATGTGCTGACAAGGCTAGCATTTATTTCACTAGTAAAACAGTTATGAATCGGTAGTGAGATGAACCGAACACCGGACCTGATCGAAACAGCCCGGTCGCAGTGGCAGGAAGTGCGCCCGGACCTGGACACGACCAGCATCGATGTCGTGGGCCGTATCCTCCGGTCAGCGGCGATCCTGCGGCAACGTCTGGACGCGACCTTCGCCGACGAGGGGCTCAACCGAGCCGAGTTCGACCTGTTGTGCGCGTTGCGACGCAACGGCACGGCGGTCACTCCGGGCAGACTCAACGACGTGACAGTCTCGTCGGGCGCCGCGACCACCAAACGCATCCATCAGCTCACCACCCGGGGACTGCTGGAACGCACCACCGACACGCACGACCGGCGCAGCGCCCGGGTCAGGCTCACCGAAGAGGGCCAGGAGCTGATCGACAGAGTTTTCGCCCGCAACCTCGAGGTCGAGCAACGACTGCTGGCCGCACTCAACGCTCGGCAACAGACGTCGCTGGCAACCGGTCTGGCCGACCTCCTGCGGTCGCTGGAGGGCTCCGCCGAAGCCGTGCTTCCACTCACACGTTCCTCCGAGGACGAAACCTCGTAGGTTCAGCAGTGCGTGACAAGAGCCGACGGTGCGCAGGCACCGGAACCACGCCCGTGCTCACCACGCCGATCCGGAACCGTACTCGCAGCGGCCGGAACACCATGACACGGCCCCACCACACCGGTCCGGCGGAATCGGATATCCGGTGCCCGCCGCACCGATCGCTCGCCACACCGCCGATCATGCATAGTGACCACCACTGTCCGAGCATGTTCCGGTACGACCACGAGGACGCCGCGACCCGGCGGGCGGCGGCGGGAAGTTCGTCGCGTGACGATCGGTCCCGCATGCGGACGATCGGCGCCCACACGCCGGCTGCGTTCATCGTCGGAAGCATCATGTGGGACGAGACGAGGACATGACGGTATCGCGCAGCACAGCGCATCATCACGCGCCGTCGTCTAGGGTTGGTGCCGTGGAACTGAGGATCTTTACCGAGCCGCAGCAGGGTGCCAGTTACGACGATCTTCTGCGGGTGGCGCGCACTGCCGAGGATGCCGGGTTCGGGGCGTTCTTCCGTTCCGACCACTACCTGCGGATGGGATCCGGCTCCGGATTACCGGGGCCGACCGACGCGTGGGTCACCCTGGCCGGACTCGCCCGCGACACGCGCAGCATCCGCCTGGGAACGCTCGTCAGCGCCGCGACGTTCCGTCACCCTTCGGTGCTCGCGATCTCTGCGGCACAGACGGACCAGATGTCGAACGGGCGGGTCGAGCTCGGACTGGGCTCGGGGTGGTTCGACGCCGAACACACCGCGTACGGGATCGAACTGCCGCCGATCAGGCAGCGCTTCGACATGTACTCCGAACAGCTGGCGATCGTGACAGGGTTGTGGGAAACGCCGGAGGGCGAGACGTTCTCCTTCGACGGGAATCACTACACACTCAGTGAAGCACCCGCGTTACCGAAACCCACCCAACGCCCACGACCACCAGTGATCATCGGTGGCGCCGGGAAACGGCGCACTCCGCGGCTCGCCGCTCGTTACGCGAACGAGTTCAACATTCCCGCGGCGAATCTGAACACGGCCGCCACACAGTTCGACCGGGTCGCCGACGCATGCACCGAGGCCGGTCGGGACCCCAACGAGATCACCAGGTCGGTGTGGCTGACCGTCGCAGCCGGTGTCGACGACACGCAGGTGAACCGCCGTGCCGAAGCAGCCGGGCGGGACGTCGCCGAGCTCCGCGCCGACGCGCTGGCGGGCACCCCGAACGAGCTGGTCGACACGATCGGCAACTGGCAGGAAAAAACCGGGGTGAGCCGGGTGTATCTGCAGGTCCTGGACCTCGGCGATCCGGACCATCTCGAACTCATCGCCTCCGAAGTCGCCCCCCAACTCGACTAGCCGTACCGGCTCAGCCGGGCGCCATCGCCACCAGGCGGTAGCGATGGCGCCCGGTGGTCTCCAGGGGCGGACGATCACTGTGCCGTCGTGTTGCCGAGCCGTCGTGTTGCCGACGGGAGTCGGGTTCGGCGCGGTCAGTACGGCGCAACAGTTGGTAACAGTGACCCGCCCACACCGTCCTGGCGATTCCGTCCACTGCGACCCGACCCGAGTCACCCCGGTCATCGTGTCCGACAGCGCTGCTTGTTTTTCGCCACCTGCTTACCGGCGTACTCTGTGCTAGCTTCCACTCTTAACCAGTGCTGTAGGTTTTTGGACGTTAGGGGGATATGACAACCATGCGTGGACGAACAAAGTTATTGGATCTTTATCGTGCGCTTCCTCCAGCAGTACAGCGGCCTCTCGTCCAGGTATTTTCACCCACGCAACGAGTCAAGATCGTCAGCTTTCTCGGCCGCCCGGGATTTCTTTCCGGGATCCGCTCCAAACTGCTCAGTGAACATCTCACCCGACAGTATTCGGGAATATTACGAAACAACAACTTCCGGACCGTGAGTGACCACGAGCAACGAATTCTTGCTCGCACCCGCAACCATGCCAACCCGACCGAGGTACGCAAGAACAACCAGGACACCGTGACCGACATACTGGCACAGGCCGGTGTGCCCTACTTCTTCGTCAACGGCACCAGCCCACTCCGAACCGTCCTCGGCATTCCCGACACATACCGGGACATGGTGTTGCGCGAATTGCACACGGCGCTGCGTCACGAAGGTGCATACGTCCGGGAGGCCGCGACCCATGCCGTCCCCACCCCGCTGAACGATCGCCGGCGACTGCGCAAGTTATCGGGCGCTGCCGCTCTGCAGGTGTACCTACCGGTGTCCGATCCGCGTGGCTGGCTGGTGCTGGGCCGTTCGTTCTCCTGTGAAATCGAGTTCTGGAGCCCCTCCGCAGCGGAGGACGGAGAGCTCATCGCCCCTCGGAGAAACCGCGTCACTCCGACGATCCAGGATGCCGCAGCCACTGTGAAATTCAACGAATCCGCGTTCACCAGGCTGATATCCAGCGATGACACCACGGAGGTACCTACCGCACCAGAATTCGCCGTGTCGCACATCGACGACGTCAATTTCCCGGTCGATGCGGTGTACACCTGGGTGGATGGGTCGGACCCGGACTGGCTGGAAAAGAAAAGACAGGCCTTGACCGAACTCGGATCCGCAGAGGATCTCAACGAGTTGGCGGCGAACAACTCACGCTACCTGGACCGCAGCGAACTACGGTACTCGCTCCGGTCGCTGTATCACTATGCACCGTGGATCCGGCACATCTTCCTCGTCACCGACCAGCAGGTGCCTCACTGGCTGACGACCGAACATCCCGACATCACCATCGTCAGCCACCAGGAACTCTTCGGCGACACCGGGAAACTCCCGACGTTCAACTCACACGCGATCGAATCGCGGTTACACCGGATCCCCGGATTGGCAGAGCACTTCCTCTACCTCAACGACGATGTGTTCCTCGGTCGACCACTGACCCCGGAGCACTTCTTCCACAGCAACGGAGTCGCGAAGTTCTTCCTGTCCAAGGCGCAGGTCGAGCCGGGCCCTCCCACCGTCGAGGACCCACCGGTACTGGCCGCAGGCAAGAACAACCGGGACCTCGTCTCCCGGGCCCGCTCGCTGACGTTGACGCAAAAGATGAAGCACGTCCCCCATGCGCAGCGGCTGAGCGTGTTGCAGGAGCTCGAACAGCGCTTCCCGGACGAATTCGAGGCCACCGCACGGCACCAGTTCCGGCACCCCGGCGACATCTCGATCCCGTCCTCGCTACAACACTACTGGTCGTATGTCACCGGTCGGGCCGTGCCGGATTCCATTCGCTACATATATTCGGACCTGTCCGACCCGGCCACTCCGACGCGCCTGACGAAGTTGCTGCACCAGCGAAACTTCGACACGTTCTGTCTGAACGACCACGATTCCGCCGAGCAGAGTCTGGCGAGTCAACAGGACATGCTCACCGAGTTCCTTGACCGCTACTTCCCGATGGCGTCCCCTTACGAGCTGGACATCTCCGGTTGAATCCGTGATCTCGTCATTCCGAACCCCATCAACGCCGGCAAGTGAACAGGACAGGAACACCATGAGCGACGACCACCGACCGATCTTCATCCTGGGATGTCAGCGATCCGGGACCACTCTGCTCGGCCTGATGGTGCATTCGCACCCGAACATCGTCGTCCCTCCGGAGAACCGATTCGTATTACCCCTCTATTTCAAACGCGAACAGTTCGGTGACCTCAACGATCGCAACAACCGGCGCCGGCTGGCAACGCAGATCGTCGACTCACGCCGCGACATGCGCAACTTCGGGCTCGACCGCGACACCACTGCTGACCGGATCGTCAGGAACTCCTCGACTCTGGGATCCGCATACGGCACCGTATTTCGCTCGTACGCCGAGCAATTCGGAAAGCCCCGCTGGGGTAACAAGCTTCCGCAGTATCAACGTCACATCTGGGTCGTGCAACGGCTGTTCCCCACCGCACAGTTCATTCATCTGGTACGCGACGGACGGGACTGTGTCGGATCGCTCAAGAACATGGAATGGTGGAACCGCCGGGGCAAGGGGACTTACCACGCCATCCAGACCTGGATGGAAGCGACGGAGAACGCAGCCTGGGCGCATAACGAGCTGGGCCCCGACACGTTCTACGAGCTCCAGTACGAACATCTCGTCACCGACCCCGAGGCGGAACTTCGTAAACTCTGTCGATTCATCGGGGAACCCTTCGACGAGGGAATGCTCCACCCCGAGCACGTGTCCCGGCAAGTCGTGCCGGATTACAAAACACACCACGCCAAGACCCGGCAGGAGGTCTCGTCGAACAACATCGGCAGTTTCGCGAACACGCTCGAACCATGGGAGCTGAGCCTGTGTGAGGCTGTGATGGGCGATCGGCTGCGCCACTACGGATACGAACTCTCCGGGGCCTCGCCACCGGAGACCTCCCACCTCGACGGATACCGCCACCTCGAGAGCGAAGAGCGACGCCGGTTGGAAAAGAAGCAGCAGGAAGACCTGGCCCGTGCCGATACGCACCCACTGGCCGATCTCACGACCACGGAGCTGCAGCAGCGGCAGATCAACTCGCTCAAACGCCGGGTCAGATCCCTGACCAAGGAGCGCAACAGGCTGCGTTCCCGGCTGGATCGAACACTGAATTCACGTTCGTGGCGGTGGACACGACCGCTACGGATCATCAGTGCGACCGTTGCACACTGGCGGTCAACATCCTGACCCACCGTCCTGACGGAGAAGGGACGATCAGCGGCTAATCATCCACAACGAAGGCAGCCGTTCCGTACTCGGACCGCCACAGTTCACTCGGGCTACGTCCGGTTCGCTGCGCTTCCGCTTCGGGCGAGAGTTCAATCGGTGATCGGGTCGGAAAGTACTTCGGGAGAAAGTTGGTCAGCATCTCTGTCTGCTTCTCCAACGTCAGGTCGTCCGCGTCGTGATCGTTCAGACAAAAGGTGTCGAAGTCGCGCCTGCGTAGCAGCTTGCCCAGCTTCAACGGTGTCCCCGGTGCCGCGAGGTCGGCATACGTATACCGTATCCTTGCCGGCATTCCCCGCCCTGTCAGATATGCCCAGTAGTGAGCGAGCGAGGCAGGGATCGAGACATCTCCAGGGTGTCGGAACTGATGCTGTGCGGTGGCAGCGAATTCATCGGGGAAATGCCTTTCGAGATCGGACAGCACGCTGATCCGTTGACTGTAGGGTACGTGTTTGATCTTTTGGGTGAGCGTGGTCCCCCAGACGCTCTCGATCAGTTCGCGGTTGTTCTTGCCGGCCGCCAACACAGGAAGATCATCATCTTGTGCGACCCCGGCTTCCACATGGGTTCGCGAGAGGAAGAATCTGGTCATTCCGTTGCTGTGAAAAAAGTTTCGGGGACTGGCCGGGCGCCCGAGAAACATGTCGTCGTTGAAGTACACGAAATGTTCGGCAAGCCCGGGAACCCGGTGTATACGCGACTCGATCGCATGCGAGTTGAATGTGGGAAGCTTACCGGTGTCGCCGAACAGCGTGTGGTGATCGACGAGTGTGATGTCGGGATGGCTGGGGTCCAGCCAGGGAGGCAACTGGCTGTCGGTGATGACGTAAATGTGTCGGATCCACGGCGCATACATGTGGAGCGACCGCAGCGAGTACCGGAGTTCGTCGCGGTTGACGAAGCGAGAGGGGTTCGCTGCGAATTCGTTGACATCACGCTGTGTTCCGACCTCGCCGAGAGCTTCCGCCTTGCGTGCTTGCCAGTGAGAGTCACTGCCGTCGACCCACGTATACACTACATCGATCGGAAACGTGATGTCGTCGATATGCGATACGGCGAACTCCGGCGCGGTCCTGATGACCGACGCATCGGATGCTTCCACCATCGGCGTGAATCTGCGTCGTGGCGCAGTCACGGCAGGCTGCCGGGATCCTATTCGTTGTGAAACGACATTGTCGCGTGGTGCCTTCAACCAGTCGGTGTCCTCGTCGTCCTCCTGCCAGAACTCGATTCCGCAGGCACAGTCGACTCCGAGTACCAGAGTTCCTCCCGGGTCGCAGGCGGTTTCGAAGACCTCCACAACGGTCGAGTCACGGACCACCTCGGCCCAGCCCGCGCTACCGATGGCCGTACGTCCGGATCGTGGCGATGCCTTGCGGACGTAAGTCCCGGATCCGGACCAGGTACCCCCCAGCACCTCACGGATCGTGTCCTTGTGCCGCGCATGGACCCCGATGGCGGATTTGGTCGAACTCGTTCCCTTGACCGCGAAGTACGGAACGGCAAGGCGATCCAGCAGTTCGGTCACCATCTGCTCATTGGAGTGACGAACACTTCGCGGAGTCAGATTCGGTTCCGTTCGGGCCACGGCCAACACCCCGTGATCGGTCACGATTTGATGTCGACCGGCACGAAGCAATCTCGCGTGCCGCCATTCGACGACCAATCGATTCACTCTGCGCCGCACACCACCAATCAGTCCTCCCCGAACCAGAAAGCGGACGATGCGATCACGCTGTGACTTCGTGAACAGGCCACTCAACAACTTACGTAATGGCTTCGGGAGCACACGGTAGAGCCGCAGGAACATTGACAGAACACCTCACTGTGTCTCCGTGGACGTTTCCCGTTGACAGTCGCGGAGTAATCCCTCGGCGCGTTCTCGGGCCACCCAACCGACCCCCGTTCCGAGCACGGACCCTGTCGGACTAAGGAAAGGATACTCCACATTCCGCACGGTCTCGACTCGGAAAACAACAGCGTCGTCGTAGGTCCACGTACACCGGCAGCTGCGCATGGGACATGGTGGAGCGATCCGGCGGCTTCGCGAACGTGGCGGGAACGGAAGTACTGCCGCCCCGTCGAGGACGTGGGGCATGAGCAGCGTGCCCGGATCGTCGGAGTCATTGTCGACACGCCGGTGGGTTGGCCGGGTCCGAGCCGGCTCGACGTGCCTTCGGCGTGCCCGTGCTCCTGATCCGCACACGGTCGCGTCCGAGGGAGCGCGCCACGTTCGGTACCCGTCGCTCCGGGCACTTACCGGGGTGTGGTGA
>Ga0079226_10001940_pt1 | contig 15881 bp, 14 predicted proteins | sample Poulit2014_FD_76345 | JGI IMG/M metagenome (GOLD analysis project Ga0079226, IMG submission 76345) | Agricultural soil microbial communities from Georgia to study Nitrogen management - Poultry litter 2014 | ecosystem: Environmental > Terrestrial > Soil > Agricultural land | place: USA: Georgia...
AGTTCATTTCTCGTAATCCGGATGACGCAGTGGGGTCTAAAACTGATCCGGTCGGTGGTTTTGGTCCTGATGGAGGCTTAATTGCTCTTTTGGAGGGCGATGGGGAAATATTTCGTCCCACGGTGGTGTTTGCACCTGCCGGTAGTAACTAGCCGTTACTGTGGTGTGCAGGAGATGGTGACAGTTTGTCGCTGAAACTTCTTCACTCGCGTTGCTTTGGATTTAGGAGGGCCGGTGCGCCGCTTTACCAGTGTCCAGCAAATTCCTGCTGATTTTGGTGAGACTACGGTCGCCATCGGTAATTTTGACGGTGTCCATAGAGGCCACCAAGCGATGTTAGCGACAGTGGTTAGTCATGCGCGCCAAAGTGGACGACGCGCGGTTGCCGTGACCTTTTGGCCCCATCCTTTGCACGTGCATGTTCCAGACGGTTCTCCGCAGTTGATTACCGGGCTTTCGCAGCGTTTGGAATTGTTGGAGTCGATGGGTGTGGATGCGACTTTGGTTATTGACTACACCTTGGAGTTCGCGCAGCAGAGCCCGGATGAGTTTGTGGAGAGGTATTTCGTTGACGCTCTGCAAGCTAAAGAGGTCGTTGTGGGGCCCGATGTGCGTTTTGGGTGGCAAAACGTCGGGGACGTTACAACGATGATTCAATTGGGAGAGAAGTATGATTTCTCAGTAACCGTCCAGGAGATGGTTTCCGAAGATGGTGGACGGCGATGCTCTTCTTCATGGGCTCGCGATCTCTTAACACGGGGGGATGTAACTGACGTGGCAGAAGTATTAGGGCGTTCGCATACGGTGCGCGGCGTAGTTGTGCACGGGTTTAAGCGAGGACGGGAGTTGGGGTTTCCAACTGCAAACCTGGGGGATGACATGTCGGGAATGATTCCCGCCGATGGTGTGTATTCAGGTTGGCTGGTGCGGGCAGATGGGCAGCGGCTGCCGGCGGCTATTTCGGTGGGAACCAACCCAACGTTCGCTAATAAGAACCGCAGTGTTGAGGCTCACGTATTGGACCGGGACGATTTGGACCTTTATGACGAGAACGTGACTTTTGAGTTTGTGAAGCGGCTGCGAGCGAATGTGAAATTTGATGGCTTGGAAGAACTGATTGATCAAATGCACCGTGACGTTGATCACGCTCGGGCGCAGTTGGGTTTGAGCCGGCAGGACTGATAGTCTGGCCAATGCTGTAAATTCGCCGTCACGACGGCCGCGGTCACTGAGAGCTTGGGTGAATATGCCCCGAGCGCCGCGCAACGACAGTAAAGAAGGAGAATCGTGGCCCTCGAAGCCGCTGTAAAGCAAAAGATTGTTGCCGAGTACGCGACCCATGAGGGCGATACCGGTTCCCCCGAGGTGCAGGTTGCGCTACTTACCCAGCGCATCACCGACCTAACTGAACATCTCAAGCAACACACCCATGACCACCATTCACGTCGTGGTTTGCTGTTGCTAGTTGGTCAGCGTCGTCGCCTCCTGAAGCACCTCGAAAAAACAGATATTGAACGCTACCGCGCTCTGATTGAGCGTTTGGGATTGCGTCGCTAAAGATTTTCGGTAATGGCCCGCTGCTTTTGCACGGGCCATTACTGCATAACGGGACCATCTTCGAGATGGTTTGATAAGTTTCAGTCGCATTATCAATGTGACTTCGATAGCAAAAACGCGCCACTGATTACGGTCCTCGGTAGTGGCCCCCGTATCTTTTAACAAAGCAAAGAGCGTGGGCCTCGATCGAAGACCGACTTCAGGATGAGGCGCCCCAAGAGAGTAGGAGGGTTCCTTCCGTGGAAGGTCCTAACATTCAGTCAGTAGAGGCGGTCATTGATAATGGCCGTTTTGGTACTCGTAAAATTCGTTTTGAAACCGGTGGCCTGGCTCGGCAAGCCGATGGCTCCGTTTCGGCTTACCTAGATGACGACACGATGCTGCTGTCGACAACGACGGCATCGAAGTCTCCCAAAGAACATTTCGATTTCTTCCCGTTAACAGTCGACGTGGAAGAGCGCATGTACGCTGCCGGTCGCATTCCTGGTTCGTTTTTCCGTCGTGAGGGGCGTCCCTCAACAGATGCGATCTTGACGTGCCGGTTAATCGATCGTCCGCTTCGTCCTTCCTTTGTTTCGGGATTGCGTAACGAAGTCCAGGTGGTTATCACCGTTTTAGCGCAGAACCCGGACGCACAATATGATGTTTTGGCGATTAATGGCGCCTCGCTGTCCACTCAGTTATCAGGTTTGCCGTTCTCTGGCCCCATTGGTGGGGTTCGGATCTCCTTGATCGATGGACAGTGGGTGGCCTTCCCATCGTTCTCGCAGTCTGAAGAGGCTGTATTTGAAATGGTCGTCGCTGGCCGCGTGGTCGAAGACGATGTAGCGATCATGATGGTAGAAGCTGAAGCTTCAGATAATGCTTGGAACCTGGTGAAGAATCAGGGTCAGCAGGCTCCGACAGAAGAGGTCGTTGCTGAGGGGTTGGAGGCGGCGAAACCGTTTATTCGCACCCTTGTTGAAGCGCAGGACGACCTAGTTGGCCGCGCTGCTAAGGAAACACGTGAATTCCCACGGTTCTTGGACTATGAAGACGATGTTTTCTCCGCTGTTGAGAAGGAAGTTTCTTCAGATCTATCGCAGGCACTGACCATTGGGGATAAGCAGGAGCGTGAGGCAAAATTAGACGAAATCACTGCCAATACGCTGGAGAAGTTGGCGGATGACTTCGAAGAGCGCGAAAAAGAAGTCGCTGCTGCGCTGCGCTCCGTGACGAAGCAGTTAATTCGTGAGCGGATATTGCGTGATTCTGTGCGCATTGATGGCCGTGGTTTGGCCGATATTCGTCAACTCTCCGCTGAAGTTGACGTTATTCCGCGCGTCCACGGTTCCGCGATCTTCGAGCGTGGTGAGACGCAAATTATGGGCGTGACCACCCTGAATATGCTGCGTATGGAACAGCAGGTCGATTCGCTCTCGCCCCACACGCATAAGCGTTACATGCACCACTACAACTTCCCTCCCTATTCCACGGGTGAGACGGGTCGAGTTGGTTCTCCCAAGCGTCGCGAAATTGGTCACGGAGCGTTGGCCGAGCGCGCCTTGATTCCGGTACTGCCGACCAGGGAAGAGTTCCCGTACGCGATTCGTCAGGTCTCTGAAGCACTTGGTTCTAACGGTTCAACCTCGATGGGTTCGGTCTGTGCTTCGACGCTCGCAATGCTCAACGCTGGTGTGCCTTTGAAGGCCGCTGTGGCAGGTATTGCCATGGGGTTGGTTTCTGACGAAGTGGACGGTGAGCGTCGCTATGCGGCAATGACCGACATTTTGGGTGCTGAGGATGCCTTTGGTGACATGGACTTCAAGGTTGCCGGTACCTCAGAGTTCATTACGGCAATTCAGTTAGACACTAAGTTGGATGGTCTGCCTGCATCCGTGCTGACCGGCGCCTTAGATCAGGCGCGTCAGGCGCGTTTACACATTCTGGATGTCATGGGAAGCGCAATCGATACACCGGATGACATGTCCCCGCATGCTCCTCGCGTAATTGCCGTGAAGGTGCCCGTCGACAAAATCGGTGAAGTCATTGGCCCCAAGGGCAAAATGATTAACCAGATCCAGGAAGACACCGGCGCCGATATTTCTATTGAAGATGACGGAACTGTCTACATCGGTGCTTCCGATGGTCCGGCTGCCGAAGCAGCACGCTCAGCGGTCAACGCAATCGCTAATCCGCACGTACCCGAAGTTGGGGAGCGCTATGTGGGAACTGTTGTAAAGACCACGAGTTTTGGTGCCTTCATCTCTTTGACACCCGGCAAGGATGGACTGCTGCACATCACGCAGATCCGCAAACTCGTGGGTGGCAAGCGAGTCGAGAGTGTGGACGACGTCGTGTCAGTTGGGCAGAAGCTCCAGGTAGAAATCGCTGAGATCGATAACCGCGGCAAACTGTCCCTGCACGTCGTTGAAGATGAAGAAAATGACGCAGAGCCGAGTTCTGATGAAGGATCTGCCTCACAATCTGAAGAATCGTCCAACAACTAACGGCATCAGATGTCAACGATTTTTCCGCTAGTTGCTGCCGGTCATCCCGGCAGCGATATCACCGTGGAGCAGGATGGGGGCGCCGTTGTGCGGCGCTCCATCCTCCCCGGTGGCGTTCGTGTTTTAACGGAACGCATCCCGGGAATGCGCTCTGCCACATTTGGCGCGTGGGTGGGGATAGGCTCGCGCGATGAGGGGGACAAGCATCTAGGCTCGACTCATTTCCTCGAGCACCTTTTATTTAAAGGCACTGACCGGCGCAGCGCTCAGGACATTGCTGAAGCGTTCGATGCTGTTGGTGGGGAAGCTAACGCCGCGACCGGTAAAGAGCACACATGCTATTACGCCCGCGTGCTTGATAAGGACGCTCCACTTGCGATCGATGTGATTTTAGACATGATCACGTCGGCGACCATTGACTCTTCCGAGTTGGAATTGGAACGCGGGGTCATCCTTGAAGAGCTTGCGATGCATGACGATGACCCAACCGATGTGGCTTTTGAGCAGTTTTCGACCGCCGTCCTCGGCAAACATCCGCTGGGGCGTCCGATAGGTGGAACGCCTGAAGCGATTCGAGCGGTTCCGCGTGATGCGGTGTGGGATTACTACCAAAAACACTACGTTCCAGAGGGCCTGGTCATCACTGCTGCGGGCGGAGTTGATCACGATGAAGTGTGCGCGCTAGTCGAGAAGGAATTGGACCGCGGAGGATGGCAACGTTCCGGCGGGGCGATTCCTTTGGGACGTCGCAGCGCAAATTCAAGGGTTGTCTCAAGCGCGGGCAATGCGGTGACGGTGCGGCGTACCACGGAGCAGGCGAACATTATCGTCGGTGGCCCGGGTCTTGTCGTAACTGATGCTGATCGCTTCACCATCTCTGTTTTGCACGCCGTTTTGGGCGGAGGAATGAGCAGTCGCTTATTCCAAGAGGTTCGAGAACGTCGAGGTTTGGCGTACGCCGTTCAGTCCATCTCCTCCGGTTTTGCTGATGCTGGAATGTTCGGTCTTTACGCCGGTTGCGCTCCTCATAATGCTCGCGCCGTAGTAGATCTGCTTCTCGAAGAATGGCAGAAGTTAGCAGATAATGGTATTACCGAGTCCGAGTTGAAACGTAGTATTGGCCAGTTATCTGGCGGTATCGTGTTAGGCCTGGAAGACTCCAGCGCGAGGATGAGCCGCCTGGGACGCGCCGAGTTGTCTTTTGGGGAATTAACTTCTGTAGATGAGTCGCTGGAACGGGTTGCGGCAGTGACTCGAGACGATGTGCAGCGCTTGGCTAATGAACTCTTTGACAAGCCTCGGTCAATAGCGGCAGTAGGACCGTTTGACACTGATGTCACGCTCCCAGTTTCCTCAGCAACTGTGGTGTAGTGACTGGGGTGTAGGTGAACGCAGGCTTTATAACGCAGGGAAGAGGTAATTGGTGACTGAAAAGATTCGGGTAGCAGTTCTTGGCGCCCAGGGCCGCATGGGCCAAAACGTGGTGGCCGCTGTCAATTCAGCATCCGACATGGAATTGGTGGCGCAACTAGATGCTCAGGATGACATACCAGCGGCGTTAGCTAAAACCGACATTGATGTGGGTGTGGATTTCACCGTGCCTGCTGTTACCGAGGGCAATGTAAAAGCTTTGACAGCGCGGGGTATTCACGCCGTTGTGGGGACGACAGGGTGGGACGAGTCGTCTTTGTCTCGCGTTGAAGAAAGCGTGCGGGGGACGAATGTCGGTGTTTTGATTGCTCCCAACTTTTCGTTGAGCGCTGTGTTGGCCATGAGTTTTGCTCGGCAAGCAGCAGCCTGGTTCGAGTCCGCTGAGGTTATTGAGCTTCATCACCCAAATAAGGTGGATGCTCCGTCCGGAACCGCGGTTCATACGGCACAGTTAATTGCTCAAGCACGTGAAGAAGCCGACTTACCTCAGCAGCCTGACGCTACGACGTCCGCACTTGATGGTGCGCGAGGTGCCGAAGTTGATGGAGTTCCAGTGCATTCGGTTCGCTTGCGCGGGTTAGTGGCACATGAGGAAATTCTCTTCGGTGGTCCCGGTGAACAACTCACGATCCGCACTGATTCTTTTGATCGAGTTAGTTTCATGCCGGGAGTTTTGGCTGCGGTACGAAAGATTAGTGGCCATCCCGGCCTCACTGTCGGGTTAGATCAACTCTTGGAATTGGGCGAGTAATTAACCGTTATCCGTCTGGGGCTGTTACTTTAGCCCGCGATGTCTCCGCCTTCGTCGAGTTTCGCTGACCAGCGCCGCTCGGTGAGTTCTTCATCTCCAATTGTCAGTTTGCGGTAAGTGCCGTCAGCGCGAAGACCCGCTTCGTGGAAGAATCGTTCGCGCGGCTTTTCACCGGCCAGTATCCACGTGGTGATGTAACGCGGCTTCTCATCGGCGCTTAAATCTACGCAGGATGCCAGTAGCCGTGAGCCGTGCCCGGCTTTTTGATGAGTTGGATCAACGATTAATGCCACTATTTCCAGGGCGTGAGGCTCCGTCTCTTCAGTAGTGAAGTGGGCGGGAACACTGGCCGCAAATCCCACCACGGCTGGCCCCGCCAGGGCCGCCATCACTCGATGGGCGGGCGATGGAGGATGGGTGATGGCTTCTCGCCACGCCGCAGCGAAAGCGTCGGCGTCGAGTTGATCTTGAATCTGTTCAAAATTCGTTGCTGATAAGTGTTCTTTGAAAGTTTCGCGCCACGAGCGCACCTGAGCTTCTCCCAGCGCTGAGGCGTCGGCAGCATGAGCGGGGCGCACTGAGGTGTCGGCAACGTTCCCAAACAAATCCACGCCTCTATCTCACCACGGGTGCCGCATCACGTGTGCGACGGGATCGATTGGAGCGGTTCTGCTCAACCGACGTGTCACGACCCGTTACCAGTGCCAGATGGTTACGATGAACGCATGACTGATCAGGTGCCTACGCCGTATGAAGACTTATTGCGCGATGTCATGGAAAATGGCGCCGCTAAATCGGACCGTACCGGGGTAGGAACGCGTAGCGTGTTTGGGCGCCAAATGCGTTTTGACTTATCCGCGGGATTTCCCTTAGTGACGACGAAGCGCGTACATATGCGTTCCATCATCGTCGAGCTTTTATGGTTTCTGCGCGGTGATTCATCCGTTTATTGGTTGCAAGACCGCAAGGTTTCTATCTGGGACGAGTGGGCTGATGAACAGGGGGATTTGGGGCCCATTTACGGGGTACAGTGGCGTTCGTGGCCGGCACCGAACGGCGAGCACATTGATCAAATCACCAACATCATCGAGGCGATTCGTCGTGATCCGGATTCTCGGCGATTGATTGTGTCGTCATGGAATGTGGCAGATATCCCGCACATGGCGCTGGCACCCTGTCACGCTTTGTTTCAGTTTTATGTTGCCGACGGGAAACTTTCGTGCCAGTTGTATCAGCGCAGTGCGGACATGTTTCTCGGCGTCCCGTTCAATATTGCCAGTTACGCTCTCCTGACACACATGGTTGCGCAACAAACAAACTTGGATGTTGGCGATTTCGTGTGGACCGGTGGCGACATCCATATTTACAACAATCACTTCGACCAAGTGAATAAACAGCTCAGCCGCAAGGCGTATCCATACCCGCAGTTGGAACTGGCGAAAGCGGAAAGCATTTTTGACTACGATGTCTCTGATGTGAACATTGTTGGTTACCAACACCACCCCGGGATCAAGGCCCCCATCGCGGTATGACGTCTGTTAATTTGATCTGGGCGCAAACGATTAACGGCATCATCGGAGACGCCGGGACGATGCCCTGGCATGTACCTGAGGATCTGGCTCACTTTCGTGAGATGACTCGTGGTTTCCCCGTGATTATGGGGCGTTCCACCTGGGAGTCTTTACCCGCGCGTTTTCGGCCGCTCCCGGGGCGGCTGAATGTGGTTCTAACTCGCGATAGGGACCGGGAAAAGCAATTGCGGACGGCGGGCGCGCGCGTAGCTTTTTCTGCTCGCCATGCGCTAGATATAGCTGTTGAGCGCGAGCCAGAGCAGGTATGGATTATGGGCGGGGCACAAATCTATGATCTTTTTATCGGTTTGGCCGATCGTTGTGAAATTACGCAGTTGAACCTCCCTGAGGTTGGCGGCGACACGGTTGCCCCGATATTGGGGAAGCAGTGGACCCTTCACCATGCCTCTCCTTCACAGGGGTGGCACACGTCGTCCACGAGCGTTGAATACCGGTTTGAGACTTATATTCCCCCCAGCCACTAAGAAGCGGTAGTTTTGGTTTATGTCCTACGCGCCTGTAACGCCACAGCGTCCTTTCGGAGCGGTATTAACCGCCATGGTTACTCCCATGCTGCCAAGTGGGGTGGTGGATCTTAAATCGGCGCGTAGCCTGGCAGCGCATCTGATTGATAGCGGCCATGATGGTGTCGTGCTTTCCGGCACTACCGGTGAATCTCCTACTACGCATTCCCCGGACAAGGTCGACTTGATCCGCGAGGTTGTAGATGAGGTGGGAGACCGCGCCACGGTCATTGCAGGAACGGGGTCGAACGACACTGCACACACGGTTCGTATGGCCCGCGATGCGCAGATGGCGGGGGCGGATGGGTTGTTGGTTGTCACGCCTTACTACACCAAGCCTTCGCAGGAGGGCGTCTACCAGCACGTCACGTCCGTGGTGGATGCCACTGACTTACCGGTGATGTTGTACGACATCCCGGGGCGTAGCGCGATGAGGTTAGCGCTTGGCACTATTGAGCGATTGGCTCAGCATGAGCAGGTTGTGGCGCTTAAAGACGCTACCGGAGATGTATTTCACGGCATTCGTATGATGCAGCGCACTGGTTTGGCCTGGTATTCGGGAGATGACCCTTTGAATCTGGCTTTTTTGGCTCACGGCGCCTCGGGAATGGTTTCGGTGGCGGGACATGCTTATGCGCCTGAGATGCGTAAGATGGTGGATGCCGTGGATCGGGGCGACCTTGCTGCGGCACGTGAAGAGTTTTCGGCTGTTGCCCCTTTTATTGAGGCTATCAACCCGGAGTTGCCGTGGGCGGTAGCGGCGAAAGCGGCAGCGCAGTTGTTGGGGCTCATAGATAATCGCACCGTGCGGCTGCCGCTGGTGGAGGCCACGGAAGAGCAGGTGCAGCAGTTAGCCGGAATTTTACAGGCTACCGGGGCCTTGCGGTAATTATCAGATGTGATGCTGAACCTTTGATCGCCGGTTAAGTCAACACGCTAACGCTCCTTCGCTAATGTTGTCAGTGAAGGGCGATAGCGTTAAGGCAGTATGTCTACACGCGCAGCAAGCCGAAAAAAACGCGGATCCGGGACTTCCGCGCGTTCGACCCCTGGTCGAGCGTCATCCGGTCGCGCAAAAACGAAGAGGAGCGCGGGGCAAAGACAGAAACAGACTTCCACCGCATCTGCTGCAGATGAAACGGACGAAGAAAAGCGACGCCCATGGCTACTGCGTTTGATAAGCGGACTATGGATGGGTGTTGCGCATGTTGTCGGGGGAGCAGCACGCACTTTTGGGCGAGGAGCGAGAGATTTGGATCCGGCGTTACGCCGCGATGGTTTAGGGCTATTACTCATTGCACTAGCGATCATCATCGCCGCTAGTGAATGGTTTGCTTTGCCCGGTCCAGTTGGCACCGCAGTGCATTTCGCTTTCGCTGGTCTCCTGGGTGTGGTGGCAAAGGTTGTTCCCATAGCCGTGCTGATTATGGCTATTCGCCTCATGCGTAAGCCTGAGAACACTAAGGAATATGGCAGAGAACTTATTGGATTGGCGGCTATCGCTCTTGCGATCATGGCTTTAATCCACACTGCCCAAGGTATTCCGGCTCCCAGGGACGGTGCCGAGGGAATTTATGATGCCGGCGGCATTCTGGGGTACGGCTTATCAGCTCCCTTAGCGGCAGGGTTGACTTTGTGGGTGAGTGTTCCCGTGCTTCTCCTGCTGGCATTTTTCGGGGTGTTAGTTGTCACTGCTACTCCAATCAACGCGATCATTCCCCGATTAAAGGGGTTATTTGGAGTGGGGGATTACCCAGCGCACGCGCCTTCTGCACAAAATAGTGGACGTCGTCGCTCCAGCGGGCAAGAAGATGTCACGGCTGATTATCGTGATGGCTTTGTTGGCGATGAAGCTTTTGCTAATCCTCTTGAGGGGGCGCCATCGACGGAGAAGACATCTGCAAAACCAGGAGGAAAAAAGAAGAAACGCAAGGGTGCGGGAGAGGCGCCAACGGAGGCTTTGGGCACCAATCCGGTTTCTGCAGCTTCTGATAATTCGACTACTGATGTGCCCGCAGGTCAAGCAAACGATGGCCCCACCGCAAACTTAGAGGCTCCTCCCACATCGCCGATGCCGGCTCGTGCGGAACAGTTACTTCTTTCCGAAGACATTACGTACACCCTTCCGCAGGATGATTTGCTGGTGAAGGGATTGCCGCATAAAACTCGGTCAGCAGTTAACGATCGCGTTGTAGATGCGTTGCGTGGTGTTTTTGAAGAATTCCGTGTCGATGCTGAAGTCACGGGGTTCACTAGGGGCCCAACGGTTACCCGATACGAAATTGAATTGGGCCCTGGGGTGAAAGTGGAGCGGGTTACGGCGCTGAGTAAGAATATTTCTTACGCAGTTGCTAGTGCTGATGTTCGAATCCTTTCGCCCATTCCAGGACGGTCGGCAATAGGTATTGAAATCCCCAACGCTGATCGTGAGACGGTTGTGCTGGGTGACGTTCTGCGTTCCGATGTTGCTCGACGTAATGAGCATGCTTTAGTGACCGGTGTGGGCAAGGATGTTGAGGGTGGCTACGTCATCGCCAATCTGTCTAAGATGCCGCACATGCTGGTCGCAGGTGCGACTGGTTCTGGTAAGTCATCCTTTATTAATTCGATGATCACGTCGATCATGATGCGCGCTACCCCGGACGACGTGCGCATGATTTTGATCGATCCTAAACGCGTTGAATTGACCATTTACGAGGGTATTCCACACCTGATCACCCCGATTATCACTAACCCCAAAAAGGCAGCTGAGGCTTTGGAGTGGGTAGTGCGAGAAATGGATCAGCGCTATGACGACCTATCGACGTTTAAGTTCAAGCACATCGACGACTTCAATAAGGCCGTCCGCTCAGGAAAGATCGAACCGCTACCGGGCTCTGAACGCAAACTACAGCCGTACCCCTATTTGCTGGTGATTGTTGACGAGTTGGCCGATCTGATGATGGTGGCTCCTCGCGATGTGGAAGCTTCAATTCAGCGTATTACTCAGTTGGCGCGTGCAGCGGGAATCCATTTAATTTTGGCGACGCAGCGTCCCAGTGTGGATGTCGTAACGGGATTGATTAAGGCGAACGTACCTTCCCGGTTGGCCTTTGCGACATCGTCGCAGACCGATTCGAAAGTCATTTTGGATCAGTCGGGTGCCGAGAAACTCATTGGGCAGGGTGACGCGCTGTTTTTGCCCATGGGAGCTTCCAAGTCGATGCGTGTTCAGGGCGCGTGGGTGGCTGAAAGTGAGATCCACGATGTCGTGGAGCATGTGAAGAGTCAGCTGCAGCCGAACTATCGAGAAGATGTCACGGTTGCATCTCATAAACCCAAGGTTGACGAAGACATTGGCGACGATCTGGATGTGTTGTTGCAAGCTGCTGAACTGGTTATCTCCACTCAATTCGGCTCGACTTCGATGCTGCAGCGAAAACTTCGAATTGGTTTCGCTAAGGCCGGTCGGATGATGGATCTATTGGAATCTCGTGAAATCGTTGGCCCTTCTGAAGGCTCTAAAGCTCGAGATGTACTTGTCGCTCAAGACGATCTAGCGGAGACTTTGGCGATGTTGCGCGGGGAGACTCCGGCAGAAGAATCGGATGACTCTTCCAACCCAGTGGACACCAGTGACCATACGGCACGTATCGACACGTCTCAGGGCGCGCCTGGAGAGCCTGAATATGCCGAAAGAGAAGCGGGAAACTAAATTCTCTCTCGCGCGGCGGAGGGGAGACTAGTCATTTCAGGAGTGGTTGCAGGCGGAAGAGTAGCGTCCCTCGGCTGTGCAAGTCGTCTGGGATGATGTAGTGGGAATAGGTGGCTGTGAGACTGATGGTGTTGCAGCATCAATCCTGTGCCACGGTAGGCTGTCTTTTAGGCCTAGACCTGCGACGATGGCCACGGCCGCGGCGCATGCTCCGGATACCAGAGTTAGTCGAGTTCACCTTTGGCATCTGGTGCCTGACGCCGAAACTTTTTTCACTTAATGGAGCGTACCGGCGAAAGCGCAGGTGGAGTGCGTAGGGTGGTCACTGTGGATAACACGACGTCACGTGGCGGTACCGCCGCTGTTCCTCTGTGGAATATCGCCAACGTATTGACAATTATTCGCGTGGTTTTAGTTCCCGTCTTCGCGGTAACGCTATTCGTGGATTCTGGGCAATCTTTACTGTTTAGACTGCTTGCTGCAGGAATCTTCGCGGTTGCCGCAATAACGGACCGTTTTGATGGTCAATTAGCACGTAATAGGGGATTAATTACAGATTTTGGGAAGATTGTTGACCCCATTGCGGATAAGGCTCTGATCGGCACTGCCCTCATTGGTTTAAGCGTTTTAGGCTTCCTGCCCTGGTGGGTAACTGTCGTTATTCTAGTGCGTGAACTCGGAATTACAGTGTTGCGACTGATCGTGGTCAAGCGAGGGGTGATTCCGGCTTCGCGGGGCGGCAAACTCAAAACTGTTGTTCAGGTCGTCGCCATAGGACTATATGTGCTGCCGCTCGAAATGCTGGCTTCTTGGCTGCCAATGGTGGCACACGTTGTTATGGCAGCAGCGCTGGTGTTAACCCTTGGTACAGGTATTCAGTATGTGATTAAAGCAAGCGAGATGACTTCTCGTACTCCGTCTCCTCAAAAGGACAACGGCTTATAGTGGACACCTCAACTCCGTTATCCGCAGACGCGCCAGGCGGCCCCAAGCGCATCATCGACCAGATGCGAAAAAGGTCCATGACGCTGGCATGCGCAGAATCCGTAACTGGGGGCCTACTTACAGGCGCCTTAATTGATCCAGCTGGTGCTTCCGATGTGGTTGCCGGTGGTGTGTGCACATATGCGACACGCGCGAAGATAGGTGTTTTAGGTGTAGATTCGCAAGTGATTTCCCGGCGTGGCACGGTCGATGAGGAAGTAGCACGAGATATGGCCATCCGCGTTCGCGAGTTATTTGAAACCTCGTGGGGGATTTCGACAACGGGAGTTGCCGGGCCGGGCGAGCATGAGGGACATCCAGCGGGAACTGTCATAGTGGGTATTGCCCACGAAGAGTTATCAGGTGGCTGTGTCACGGAGCGAGTGCAACTAAGCGGCTCGCGCACGGAGATCCGAAAAGCGGCGATCCATGTCGCCATGGAAAATCTGTGGGAACAAATCCAGGCCCTGGGGTGTTAGTAATAGTGTGAACAGGATGAAAAGACCAACCCAGCGCACAGCGCTGGCAGAATCGGGCTATCCTAGACGGCAAGGGCAAGCGATAAATAGGTTTGCCGCGTATGATGTGAAATCCCAGACACCGCAGGGAGGTGGCACGATGATCGTTCTTAGACGCGAACTTGGTGATGTTTTGCGCACGATGCGTCAACGTCAAGGGCGCACGCTGCGCGAGGTCTCGGCCGCAGCGCGTGTCTCGTTGGGGTACCTTTCGGAAGTCGAGCGTGGGCAGAAGGAAGCCAGTTCAGAATTGCTCTCAGCGATTTGCTCCGCATTAAGCGTTCCCCTTTCGTTGATTTTGCGAGAGGTGAGCGACCGGATTGCGGTTGCTGAAGGGGTCCAGATTCCGGACACCGTTCCTCCCGAGTTGGAACTCCAGGATTTGGCAGGCGTGCGCTAAGCACGTTTCCAAGTGTTTTTAGTCCCACTGATTACTCAAGACGCTGAGAAATTAAAGTGTTGGGGTAATCGGTGGGACTTTTTTATGGCGAATTGATGCGCTATGCGGCACAGTGAATTTTGGGGCCTCGTTGATGAGGTCTTAGGGGTGCGTGGACAGTCATTGACGCATGACCTCGTGCTTGAGGATTGTGGCGGTGTAACGGCTGTGGACGCCTTGGAGTCTGGGCAATCACCTAAGAGTGTCTGGTTTGCGCTATGTGAGGCTGCCGACGTGCCGCCGCATTTATGGTGGGGGCAGCCTGTTCGATCACGTAAGTTGTAGATTTTGTGTTGGGAACAGGCACGGATACGGCGTGTTACTAACTAAAGCATTCGAACGCATGTACGATATGAGTTATGCACAGTGGCGCTTGTAGCGGTTTATTCACGCTTGAGCGTCAGAGAATTAAAAATGTCAGACGTAACTCGTAGTCTAATTAAGAACCTTGATCTTAGCGGCGTAGTACTCGTCGCGTAACACGTGAGGAAGGTACTCATGGCTGCACCAGCAGATCGCACTAAAGCTTTAGATACCGCACTAGCCCAAATTGATAGGCAGTTTGGAAAAGGCTCTGTTATGCGTTTGGGGGATGAGGGGCGCGTTCCTGTTGAGGTGATTCCTACGGGGTCTATTTCTTTAGATGTCGCGCTGGGAATTGGGGGTCTTCCTCGTGGAAGGATCGTTGAAGTTTATGGCCCAGAAAGTTCTGGTAAGACTACGGTTGCCCTTCATGCGGTAGCTAATGCGCAGCGTAATGGTGGTGTGGCGGCTTTCATTGACGCCGAACACGCCCTTGACCCGGAATATGCGAAGAACTTGGGTGTCGACACCGATGCCCTCCTCGTTTCTCAGCCAGATACGGGTGAGCAGGCACTAGAAATTATGGATATGTTGATCCGATCTGGAGCGCTCGACATCATTGTCATTGACTCTGTCGCGGCTCTGGTCCCTAAGGCTGAGATTGAGGGGGAAATGGGGGATAGCCACGTCGGATTGCAAGCTCGCTTGATGTCTCAGGCGTTGCGTAAGCTCACAGGGGCGCTGAATGCTTCTGGTACGACAGCTATTTTCATTAACCAGTTACGTGAGAAGATCGGTGTTTTCTTCGGTAGCCCTGAAACGACGACGGGCGGTAAGGCGCTGAAGTTCTATTCTTCCGTGCGTATTGATGTCCGTCGTATCGAGACGCTGAAGGAAGGCACCGCACCAGTAGGTAACCGCACGCGGGCAAAGATCGTTAAGAACAAGATGTCTCCACCTTTCAAACAGGCAGAGTTCGACATCATTTACGGTCAGGGCATCTCTAAAGAGGGCAGTCTTATTGATCTGGGTGTGGAGCACGGCTTTGTTCGTAAGTCTGGCGCCTGGTACACCTACGATGGCGATCAGTTGGGTCAGGGGAAAGAGAACGCCCGAACGTTCTTGCGTGATAACCCAGAACTAGCCACAGAACTTGAGTCTCAAATCAAGGACAAACTCGGTATTGGGAAGGTCGCTGCTGATAGTGAGGGAAAAGACGACGAAGTGCCCGTTGACTTTTAAGGACCATCATGCCTGAAGCCCCTGGTCTGCGGCCGGGTGAGGAAGCGAGATATCCAGTAACGACCGAGTCAGAGAAAGAGCGTGCTCGGCAAATAGCGCTGCGGATGCTCAATCATTCCCCGCGAAGCGGGAAAGAGGTGCATGACCGCCTCATATCTCGTGATGTGGCACAAGAAATAGCCGATGGCATTGTGGAGCGTTTCAAGGATGTCGGGTTAATCAATGACGACCAGTATGCCGCAATGCTGGTTCGAACTCGACACGTTGAACGTGGCCAGGCTCGGCGTGCCATCGCGCACGAGTTGTCGCGGCGCGGTATTGATGAAGACACGGCGCAAGAAGCTCTAACCCAAATTGACGACGACGATGAGGCCCAGC
>Ga0079226_10001941_pt1 | contig 15877 bp, 26 predicted proteins | sample Poulit2014_FD_76345 | JGI IMG/M metagenome (GOLD analysis project Ga0079226, IMG submission 76345) | Agricultural soil microbial communities from Georgia to study Nitrogen management - Poultry litter 2014 | ecosystem: Environmental > Terrestrial > Soil > Agricultural land | place: USA: Georgia...
GCAAGAATCGACTGGGACGTTCTTAATAAAATCTCACAGCGAATCGTGAACGAATCCAAACATATAAACAGGGTCGTTTATGATGTTACTAATAAGCCACCTGCTACCATCGAGTGGGAATAGACATATGAGAAGATAAAACCCTTTAACATCAATGGTTAGAGGGTTTTTATTATGTCTTATTTAGTGGAAAGTGGGCAGAAAGTGGGCAAGGTGTCGGAAAACTGATTATTTCTGAAAAGGTTATGCATTCACTCTTTCCAATTTATTCATCATATCTTTATCCATTTGTTCGGTCACATGGGAATAAATTTGAAGTGTCGTTTTATGATCTGTGTGACCGACTCTATCCATGATTGCTTTTAAAGACACACCGAGTTGAGATAATAACGATATGTGAGAGTGCCTCAATGTATGAGTGGTTACACGTTTACCAATTCCAACAGCAGCTGCTCCAGCTTGTAAGCATCTATTGGCGGTTGATTTACCAACGGGATTGCCCTTGTAATCGGTGAATATAAAGCCCCTATCCTGATACTGTTCTTCCCATTGTTTCATCTTCTTGTTTTCAAGCATGGCTTTTCTTAATATATCCATACTCCGGGAAGTAACTGAAATGGTCCGGTATGAACTTTCATTTTTAGTTGTGTCTTTAAAGCCGTATTCAGGGCCTTTACGCTCCCATAATATTGTGCCGTCAATGGTCAGCCTGGCATTGTCGAAGTCGATGTTGTCCGGCTGAATGGCCAGTAATTCCCCTATCCGCATACCGTTTAAAGCCTGGAACTCTATCATATAAGCGCACATCAGATAAGCGTGTCGTTGATACCCGGACCGCTTATTACTGCTCATGTCCTTAAGTGCTGCAGCAATTGCATTGACTTCTTCCAGCTCCAGATAGTTTTCTCTCTTTGCTTTCACTTCTTCACGGGTGGGCGCACGTTTCGGAATCAGCACATCATCCAGATAAGATAGGTCCTCAATTTTATATTTCTGTTTGCCCAGTCGGAGGATGTTCTTTATCAGGCTGAAAAAGTCAGTGATGTTCTTTTGACTGAAATCTCTTTCAACCAGTGCATCAATGAGTGACTGAATCACTTTGCTATTGACGTTCTTGGCCAGTACATCCGCTGGAGTGTGTCGTTTAATAGTATTGATCCTGCTGCCTTTCGTCTTGATGGTGGAGCGCTTGCTGCCGGAAGTCAACTCATACCGTTTAAACCAATCATCCACTAACTGATGAAACGTTAAATCCTCTATGCCCTGCACATAGTTTTTATCAGACTGTATTTTATCTCTAATCTTTTGATTCAGCAGCCGCCGGGCTTCCTTCTCACTCTGCCGGGTGTTCTTATTCATTAAGACGGACACACGTTTCCATTTATCAGTTAAAGGATCTTTATATTTCTCGATGTATCTGTATTTAATCTGGCCGCCCGTGCTCCTTCTTTCTTCCATCCACATTATTGATCACTCCATTCAAATGTGATATTTACCTTCCCATCTTCCATTTGCACTTCTTTATCTTTGCCATCCAAATAAACTATCTCAAAAAAGTGCGATAGAGCACTTTCATCAGGTTTACCATCTGTTACATTAACCACAGTTGATATGTTCGGTATTGATGGTATTTCATGAGTCAGCATTTCGTGTATAACTATCACGGTGGTAACGTCCCGGCTTAATTTTTCATGTTCTATTAAGTGTGAGACAAGAAGATAACAGAATATATCCATCATTCGCTTGTGTATTTTTGTAAGCTGTTTAATCAGATATTCTCCATCAATTAAATTGCTTATGAAAACGTGGTTATCATTAATCTCATATTGAATTTGTTTGATTACGTCAAACGACTCTGTTTTGTACTTCAGATATGTATTTACATCCTGATTGAAGAAAGAAAAAGAAATGCTGTCCGGTACATAATTGACAATGTCCTCTACTGAGCAATTCAGAACCTCGACAAGTTTATTTAATGTTTCAAATTGTACGCCCTTCGATTCATTTTTAATCATTAATCTCAATGTATTCCTAGATATACCACTCTTTTCATGAACCTCTTGTGTCGTCATATTTTTGTCTTTAAGGACTGTAGCCAAATTAGATCTGATCATAAGAAACCTCCTTTATGTACTGTTTGTAGTCTTAATTAAATAATAAATGTTTTATAAGTAGTTGACAACATATAGATTACCATGTAGATTATAAATAGGCTATATTTTATTTATAAAGAACTATATATAGTTTTGGAGGTGTAAAAATGAAAGTATATGTAAAAGATTCTGAGCTGAAGAGGAAAATCATCTCTTCCGGTCATTCAATTACAAGTTTTGCAGACGGGTTGAATATTACACGAACACACATTTACAACATTATCAATCAGCGTGTAGCACTCAGTCCGGAGCTTGCAAAACGAATAGCGGCAGAATTAAGCACAGAATTTAATGAACTATTCTTCGTCGGCACTCAAGATGAATACGAGCAATTAAAGGAGGTAAAATCACATGTCAAACATTAAAGAATTCCCGACACTGGACAACAGTATCATGAAGCCGCAGCAGGTGCTCACACGGCCTGTATTCGTTAATAAAACGGTCGCTGCCGAGATGTTCGGTGTCAGCAAGTCAACCATCTACAAGTGGTGTCAGGAGGCTGAGGACAGCAAAGAGTGGCAGCATATGGCCATCCGTCCGAGCGCTACGGTCACACTGATTCATGTGGAGACGATGGAAGAGTTTTTAAGAAGTAAAAATAAGGATTTCTTATAAGGAGGTGATCTAATGCAATGGACAGCATTATTTATGGTGGTACTCGGCATTGGCTTGTGGGGTCTTCTTCAATTAATAGCTGCCGGGATTATATTATTATTAGTCGCTTTTATCGTATGGTTTTTAGATGTGGTATTTCAAGGGGGGAGGACACACAATGACTTTTCAAGAAGCATTAGAAACTATTTATGCAGCACCAGGCACACACGACAGAGGTACGATATTGGAAGCAGTCGGAGCAGTAGACTTCTTTAGAGAAAATGTACTGGAACTAGAGGACTATGAAACAGATCAATTATTCAAGGTATTAAGATATATCGAAGTAAATAAAATTAGGAGGAATTGAAATGACCAAACAAACTACGAGCCCATTCAATAATCGGCTGTTCGAAGTTGCAAGAAATTTTGTGATTGTAAATAACGGCCTGCCGAACGACAAAAGTTTTTCTTTCAAGACGATTGATGACCCGTTTAATGTGACTTTTCATGTGACCGACGGGAAGTTGAGCGCATGTGTTCATACCTCACAGGACAAACAGGAAAGGTATGAGATAGCGAGTATTGACCACCTAGAATTACTGTTCTATTCCCTGGATGAAGAGTTGACCGAGGCACAGAAGGAACAGCGGTTCATGAAGGATGTGACCGAGGATTACTTCATATATACGCTGGAGGAGTATCTGACCACAGATGTATTTAACTTCATGAAAGGTGACCCTGAAGCCCTTGCAAGTGCCATACCGGACTTGAAGGCATCAATTTCACAGTTGATTGTTTCTGCACTGTCCATTAAAGCACCGAGTGATACAGTCAAACGGATATTATTCACTGTGATCGCACTCATGAATAGCGAATCACCGACAGAAAAAGATATAGCAGATTTCAAACAATTGATAGGGGCGGCATAGCCATGCATCAAATAATGAGCGAACTGAGGGATTGGAAATGAAACATGAATCGTTGGCAATACTGAAACGTGGCAGGAAGGAAGTACACTTACTGGATTACCTTACGGATGCTTCACAGATTCGGGTGAAGTTGTTTGTGGCGCATCGGACGGCAAAAAGATATGTTACTGTACCTGTCGAATTTAAAGAGACCATTGGCGGATATGAGCCATTTGTGGCGGTCGATGGTAGGCACTATCTAATCAGTGATTTCAAGGATGTGGAATATATAAAATCGGAGGGCATGAAATGAAACTTTCTTACTATATCAAGTGGCTGTTACCTGAAATATTATTTGTTATCGCAGCAGCAATTATTACAATAGGCTTCTTCGCACTGGCCGGCTGGCAATATGGTTTTATATTCGGAGGCGGCTGCCTGTTAGTTGTGGCTGCACTCACTGAAAACAATCTAGGAGGCGTACAAGAATGACATTTCAAGAGGCTAGAGCCATATTACACGACAAACCAGGCACACACGACAGCCACACTATAGATAAGGCCATAGAGGCAGTGAGATACTTTGAAAACAACATATTAGAGTTAGAGGACTATGAAACAGATCAACTGTTTAAAGTTATTAAGTTTATAGAATACACAGACTTGGAGGAGTTAGGAATGACTGAACAACAATTAATGACCAATAAAGAAATCGACAAAATGGAAAGCGAACATACTGTATACGAGGAAAAGTTAAGACGGTTACACCACTTGTTAATCATTATGGAAAATGAGTTTACAGACATTCGGAAGGTATACCACATGGCAATGGGTGACAGAGTGCAAGAGGAGGATTACATGCTGCAGTACATGGATCAGTTTGAAAGTCTGCTCGGCATCGCAGTCGATACATCGGAAACGGAACGGACTAAGAGTAAAATACGATAAAAGCCGACATGTGTAACAGCACATGCCGACTTAACGAGTAATCAAATATATCGAATTCAATTATAGCACAGAAAAAAAGGACCAGTATATGTGCTGGTCCTTAATACTTTAATTCATTCGGATCTAAAAGTTTATTAATCAAGTTTTGAGTACCTTCGATGTAGTCATCATGAGTTTCTTGTGCGATTTCACCATTTGCAAGACGTTTCCGCATGGCATTGATTTGAATATTCATTTTGTTCACCAAATAGGAATTGATGAAGTTATTCAGATATTCCTTATCATTATCGTCCAGTTCGATTTTACGAAAATATTTACGGTTGTTCAGGTCTGATAAATGATAAGAAAGGTCATTAATCGGAAAATCATAGTATTCATCATGAGCTATACCATCACTGGTGTAATGCTCCATGACGTTGGGGGCAGAGACTTTAAATATATCTGTTATTTCATCTGATGATGTATCCGAGTAGTTTTCATCTACTTTCTGCTTGTCTATGTCCACGGTGACGTTGGGCAGGGAATTGATCTCATCGATTCTTAAATTGAACTCAATACTATTATTCGACAAAGTATCAACATAATTCTTAATGAAGTCATTCGTCGGGAAACTTCGAGTACCGTTTTCGACACCGGAGATATAACCTTGAGACTTTCCAATTTCTTTACCCAGTTTAGCAGCGGACACTTTTTTACTTTTTCTGAGGTTCTTTAAATAGTTCCCTAATGCTTTTCTACTCATTTCAATATTCATAATAGCACCTCTTATATATGTGTTTATGAATAAAGTATACAACAGAATGGCTCCATTTGAAATAGTATTACTTAAAATATAATAAAATAATACTTGTTTTTATTTTATTCATGTGCAATAATGAGCATATGATAAAGGTTTAATATCACCAATTTAATTAATATTATTACCTAATAAAAATAAAAGAGGTGTTTAAATTGTCAAACGAGTTGATGACTGTCACCGAAGCAGCGCAGTACCTGAGATTGTCGAAGCAACAAGTTTACAAACTGGTCAGGGCTGAAAAAGTACCATCCATCCGATTGGGAGATAAGATTCTCTTCAGGAAAACTTCATTGGATAAGTACCTGGATCAGTTGGAAGTGAAAGCACTTTAAAAAAGACATAAAAAAATACACCTGATATGTCAGGTGTGGGGGATGAAAGATATAAGTTTACTCACTCTTATTATATATCCTCCAGTGAAATCTTACAAGCATTGGGGTGAATAACGTTGAATGAAATTGAATTAGATTATGATACAGAAATAAATTTTACACATTTTAAAACATTGGATGCAAAAAGTAATAATGGATATTTTAAACGTCAGTTATCCGAGCTATACACTGCATTATCAAAACCAACAATTTCATCAAATAAATACAGTAAAGGCTTGATAGTCAGTGGGTGTGTGGATGGTAACAGGGACAGGAATCATACCAGGCATAAAAATATAATACTATTGGATATCGACGACTTGCCGGCGCATTATGACTTATTCAGGGAATTTTCCGGTCGTTGGAAGTACGGTTTTGCAGTCTATACCAGTTATAACCATGTAGATACTGCACCGAGATACAGGCTAGTGATACCAATTAATCGGAACCTGAAAAACAATGAATATGTCGCACTGGTTAAATATATAGAGAAGCACCTGGATTTACCAAAGTTAGATCCGAAAAGTTATGAGGTGTCTCAGTCTTTTGCTTTACCAGTCATAAAAAGCGACTCTCACGAATATATTTTCGAGTATGCAGATGAAGAAATTCTGAATGTCACGGATGCACTGATTGAGCGAGCGATACAAGAGCAACCAGTCATACAAAGCGTTTATAAGGCGGCTATTCAATCCACAGAGTGGCAATCAATACTTTCTCCTAAAGAGGACGGAGAGGGTAGAAATGAAGCCCTGGTGACAGTTCTGGGCAGTTTATTGAGGCGTTATGTGGATGTGGAGCTTGCTTATTACCTACTTCGGTTATGGAATGATCATCATCATACGCCGATGACGAATGACGAATTTGATAAGAGCTTTAAAAGTATTTTGAACAAGGAAATGCAACGTAGAGAAAACGCTGATTGGAGGTGGAAGGATGACGAGCGGAAAAGTGCTAGATATACAGATTCCAGATGGGTTAAATGACTACAGGCCGAAAAGCTACGATGAGTGGGAACCGATTATCGACCTATCAAAAAAAGCGGTCCAAGATTTCCCCAAAGGAATATTTCCAGATTGGTTAGAGACTTTCATCAATCAGGTTTCCACCAGTACACAATCTCCCCGCGATATGAGCTGCATGATGGCCATCGGTGTACTGTCCACCGCATTAATGAGGAAGTATCATGTGCAGCTTGATAGAACCTGGAAGGTGCCATTGAACACTTATTCTGTATTATTGGCGGAACCGAGTGAAAGGAAGACACCGACATTCAAGCCTTTCATCTTCCCAGTGGCCGAATTTGAAAAGGAAAATGCTCAACTTCATGACATGGAGGAAAACAGCAAAGAATTCAGAAGGCAGACATTATCAATTCAAAACAAAGCGAAACGGCAGCAACTTGAAAAAATGACCAAGAGTGATGCGAGTCAGACGGAGATAGATGGAGTGACAAAAAGCCTTTCAGAAATTTCCGAGAATCTAAGAAAAAATGCGCCGAAGAATAGACCAGTGACAACAATCAGTAATATCACACCTGAGGAGTTTGACAGGATGCTTGCTGAAAATAATGAGACTTTAAGCATCGCCAGTTCTGAGAGTACCTTCTTTTCAGACTTTGGCGGCGCATATGTCAGTGGTAATGCCAGGGTAAGGCAAGAAGGTATACTATCCGCTTATGAGAGTGATTCATACAAAGTGCACCGAGTGAAAGATCGTGAAAAAGGTCAAAACGGTCTATATCTTGAAAAACCGCTTGCGAGTGTCTATGTGATGGTGCAGCCGACAGTTCTACAACATATACCTGATCAATTAAAAGAACGTGGACTATTGGACAGGTTCTTATATTTCAAGCCTAAAAGCCTGGTCGGATACCGGACGAATGATAATGAACCAATCAGTAAAGTTGTTCAAGAAAAGTATAATCAAATGATCTTCAGAGCATTGAGTATGGATATGGACGATAAAAAATTGATATTAAAAGATGATGCTCAAGAGTTGTTCAAAAGCTTCAGGAACCTTATAGAAGAGGATTTAAAGGAGGGCAACGATTTATATCCAATCAAAGGATGGGGCGGAAAGCTTGCCGGGAATATCGGCAGAATAATCGGCCTACTGCATGTCGCCGAACATCTGGAGAGTGGTAATATTCCACAGTACATCACTAAGACCACTGTGCTTAATGCGATGGATCTTTCAGGGTATTTCAGCAGTCATGCGAAACAGACCTTTGACATTGTAGGTATCAGCGAAGTGGATACGGTCGCCAAAAAAATTGTTGAGCTCCTGACGACGAATCCAAAATTTAAAGATGAGTCAATCATTAATGTAAGTACCTTAAAAGGATATTTGTATGGTAGGGGTCAAAGAAAAGATGAAATTAAGGAAGATGCGCTCTTTACATTACAAAATCACAACTACATCAGGTTGTTCAAAAACGGTAGGAAGAAACAATTAAAGGTGAATCCTGAGCTTTCAAACGAACTAAGTAGAACTAAGTAGAACTAAGTAGAACTAAGTAGGACAACCTACTTAGCCAAAATGTTGATATACCAAGGTTTTGCGGCGTTCTTATACTGTTTAAGTAGAATAAGTAGCTTTTCTGACATATAGATTTTAATAAAGTAAAAAATGAACGGTGAGAATGATGCGTTTTTACTACTAATAGTAATATTACACTATTTTAATACTTTAATAATTCTATTTACAGGAAAACCTCCTTAATCTACTTAATTCAAAAATATAACGCTAAAAACACTGGTATATAAGGGTTTCTTTTAAGTAGGTGCGTCTACTTAGACCTCCTTAGACCTACTTAGAAGCTACTTAATTCAAAAAAATACTAGAAAGGAATCGATTAACCATGAACATCAGAAAAATACCGGACGAAGAACTGAGAGATTATATTATGTCTCATCTTGCCATCAACGATATTAATAAAGTGCATGGAGCAACACGGGAAGAGATCGCAGATTCTTTCCTGGCATATACGCCATTTGGCAGACAGTTGATTATTGATTATTACAGAGACATGGAAAAAACCAAAGGGAAGATGAACTGGATCAATAAGACAATATTCGAGCATAAATATTTTTACATTGGCGGGACTGATGCATTGGTTGCGATGATGTTGTTGGGGTTCAAAGTGAATGAGCAGAGAGAAGCGAATGTGACGATGAGAAGTATTGAGCCTTCCCATTTAACAGGAAATGCGTTGCCCAGAAAGTACAGTTTCTTTAAGAATCACAATGTCAAAAGCAAGGATATCAATACCGGGTGGTCGGAATGGTATTGACCAGGAGGTCATAACAATGCCAAACAAACAGCAATACACCTTAAGTGAAGCACTGGCCATGATGCAGTATATCGAGGGCAATGACGACATCAACCCGTTTGAGCATAGTGACTTATTGGAGATCAATGAGATTGTGGAGCATGAGTTAAAGAAAAGAGGCAGGCTGAAATGGGTTGAGCGTGTGGAATATAAAGACGGGCGGACGATTTACCACTGCAACCCGCTTGTGACGAAGTAACTTACCTTGTGGGAGGGCATACCGATGACCACATGGAATAAATTTCAGGAGGTGAACCAATGATTAAAAAAACGGATTTAGAATACCCGGTGCTTGAAGCTGTACGGGTAAATAATCGGCTCCGTGTCTGGTGTCCATACTGTGCCGAGCATCACCATCACAGCCCCGAGGACGGGCACAGAGTGGCACACTGCCGGAATGAGAACAGTCCTTTCAAACAGACCGGCTATATCATCACAGAGGCCACCAGCAAGCGTTATAAGGACTTTCCGAGTGAACCGGCCTATGTGTCTTCAGATAGGCAGACAAAGCGAGATGACTTTCTCCACAGTCATAAGGTCAAGGCAAGGCGCAAGCCGTCGTGCATCTGTATGATGCGGAATCAGAAATGCATCGATCATGAGCATGTGAAAGATTGCGGCCGTCCGAATGTATTCATGGACCATTCAGAGCTGTTCTACAACAGTTACTGCATACCGGCCTTGTACACCATCCAGCCGTACCACATGGACAGTGAAAGCCTGAAAGAGCTGCTGCTCTATTGTGATATGCACGGTTTGGAAATGAGTATCACAGACGAGTCCTATCATGCCGATACAACGTTCATGATTAAGATTCAACGTAAAAATGGCGTACTGCATGAGATGGAGCGGGCGAAACATTTTCTGCCGGAGATTAGCAGTAAGGTTTCTTATCATGATGTGAAGAGTGTCAAAGTCACATTCGATCTTACCAAGTGTCCTTACAATTTATCGAACAGAGGCATCGCACTATTCCAGCAGTATGTGAATGGGTATTCGATGCTGAACACTAAGGGCTATGAGAGTGTAACGGTCAATTCTGTGTACTTTACGATAGAACTCAGGACATATCAGGCAAGCGATCTGATTCATCAGTTATATAAAGTCATTCAGGATGACAGGAATATTATTGCAAACGGGCATACTGATGATTCGCTGCACTTCACCCTGCCGTATGTGGCCAAAATAAAATAGGACCAATCTTTAAAAGATCGGTCCGGTCGCTCACCGTATATTCAAAACAATTATATCATAATTGGGGTGAGCCTTGTTGTTTGATATTGATAAACATTTAACCGACCATCAGTTATTAACGTATTTCAATCCGCATTATCATCAGCACATCATAGACGAGCTGCAAGAGGATAAGAATGACCTGTATCATAAGTCATCCGGCATGACGGACTATGATGGGATTTATGGCATACAACGTGTGTCCATACCCGTGGAGTCACTGGGTATCAAACTGTGTGCCGTGGATGACCATATCAATACACTGCAGCAGAAGTTTAGACGACGACAGAAGAGCCTGAATGATTTTAAGTCGGAGCTGACCGATGCAGAGCGCACCATCATCGATGAGTATTTTCACGAGCAATTCCATAACCATCACATCATCAGTCATCCGGTCATTGCACTCATGCGTGAAGTATTGTATACCGAAGAGCTTGACCAGCGTAAGCAAAGACAGCTTGAGCAGTCCAAGGCGGCCATGCTCATGCGTATCAAGCGGGCACCCGTGCCTAATGAACTGGCACTAAGCAACATCATAAACTAAAAGGAGAATGAATCCATGACAACGAAAACATTTGAATTGAACGAAATCAAGCAGCGACTATCTGAAACATTAACGGTAGAACTGCATGATTTATATCTGAAGTATAAACAAGCCATCAAGACCGAACGAATCGAATCCGACGGTTACAGGACCAGCAGGATTTATTTAAACGATATGAAGGAGAATTATCCGAGTGATCCCCGTCGTATGATTGATATGCGTGAAGGACATGAGCAGGCGGTCATTCGTTATGAGAATGCACAAGCGGCCAAGTCTGACGTTGAGCATGCCATCAACTGCGTCATAGATGATAAGGCACTCAGTGATGACGAGCTGAAGCATCTGAAGGCACTTAAGGCCGAGGCATCCAGGAATGATAAGAAGGTGGCTAAGCAACTGGCGAAGCATGTGTCCGCAATAGAACGCCTCTTGAAAGAGGACTACCCTGATGTATATGCAGAGATGGCGGACCTTCACAGAGTGGAGAGGCTGAACCAGAACATCAATCAGTACAAAGGATTGAAGACAGAACGCCCGAATGTGAAGACACCGAAGGTGCAGACTGAAACGGATAGAACCATTGTAGACTTGAAACGAATACTGAAACCATATGGGGAGAAGTGATAACAATGACAACGAAAACAAAACGCACACTTTCAGATATCTACCGCACAGAGGTCACACCGAAGCTGTCAGGCAAGCATGAACTGAAGCAACAGTTCGGCGCACTGGTGGATGAACATGATGCATTGAAGCGTAAGCTCGAGCAACTGGAGCCGACGAATGAATTCCTGATGAAGGCATCACTCACCAAAGAACTGAAGGCAGTCACTCAGCAGTTGGAAGAAGTCTCCTTGAAGATGGCAGAGAACGAAAAGGATTTCAGACTGTCAGACGAAACGATTGAAGAGATCAAAGATATTTATCGTGAAGAATCAAATGCAACTTATGACAAGGTTGAAGCAGAGTATCAGAAACTTGAAGAAATGCTAGAGGATGTCGCTGCACAATATCAAAAAGTGTGCGGTCATAAGATGGATATTGCAAGGCTCAGACACATGTATAACATGACTCACGACACTTTCATGACGGATAAGCAGAAGACAAAAGGCACAGGCAGTATCAGCCTAAGCAGGTACACATCAAGGAATGTATTCGGTCAGGATAATGAAAGTATAGAAAGGGCAAAAGTACTACTGGGTAAAAAGATGAGAGAAGCAGAAAAGGGAATCAAGATAAATTGAAGTTCAGGAAAGAGTGAACCGGAAAATAATTTTTGAAGCCCCAAGCCTTAATAGACGGGCACACTTTTTTTAAGATGGAACCGACGCTCCCAGTGTGTGAGAGAAAATGTCCCGAAAAAAGGCAGATATCACGGAAACCGAAATATATTTAAGGAAGGAGTGAAAATAATGGGAAGACCAAGAAAATTAATTGACAATACATTGGGCCATCGAACGTTAAAGGAAATTGAAGCTCGTAAGGGCACTGAACAACGTATGTCAGAACTGTTTCCAATCGATACAGAGCCACCTGAGCACCTTGACGATATTGCCCAGGAAGAGTACAGAAGAATTGTGCCGTTACTTCAGGAGTTGCCTATTGCGGCTTTAGATTACAGCATGGTGAGTTCTTACTGCCAGTTCTATTCAAACTGGGTACAGGCGACTTCAGAACTGAAAAATCAAGACATGGTGATCACTACTGCACACGGTGTTCGGCAAAATCCATTAATAGCAATTCAGAAAGATGCCCACGCATCCATGCAAAGTATCGCCCAGAAGTTGGGGATGACAATCGACTCAAGGTTAAAAATCATGACCCCCAAAAAAGAAGAACAGCGGCACGATCCATTTAAAGAAATGTTTGAAAGCAATTAAAGGAGATGAGAAATATGCAGAAAGAAATTGAATTTAGAGGCAGCCCCTCGCCAATGAAAGTAAAATCAAACCAGAAAAACCAGAATGTTATTGAAGGGTATGCTCTGGTATTCAACAAGCCATCCCGCAACCTCGGAGATTTTTATGAAGTCATTGACCCGAATGCACTGAAGGAGACGGACTTTTCAGATGTGCGTGCGCTTGTCAATCACAATCAGAATCTGGTTGTTTCCAGGTCCACATCCGGCACATTACAGTTATCTGTGGATGATGTGGGATTAAAGTTCAGAGCGCTTGTTGCCAATACCACATACGGAAGAGATTTATTGGAAAACATACGCAATGGAAATATTGATGAATGTTCATTTGGATTTGTGCTCAGTAAAGACGGAGATGCTTACAGCTATGATGAGTCTAGGCAAATGAGACGGAGGCAATTGAATAATATCGCATCTATTGTTGATATATCTTTTGTGACATATCCGGCGTATCCTGACGCGAAATTAATAAAGCCCGAAAGTGAAGTGAATCTGAATGATAAGAATCTCAGCGACATGACTTCGGAGGAATATGACCGATACAAGAGAAAACTGAAACTGGAGCTTGAATTAATGTAATTAGTCGGTAATTGTTATGATACAAAGCCACTGGTACCGGAAGCGTTCGTTAAACTGGAAACGGTCGAAGCATAATATAAATCAATCACACAAGGCATTGGCTTAAATGCCGGCGCTTTTTTTAAAAGGAGGGAAAGACCATAGCATTTACAGGTGAAGATATATCTAATCTAACCCTAATAGGTAGAGGGGGAGCACATAACGTATATAGATTGGACGAGGAAAGGGTATTAAAGGTGAGCAAGGGAAACCACTTTAATAATTCAGGTGAAATATTGGAAAACTTACAGGGCCTTCCTTTCGTACCGAAACTTTATGATTATGATGACCGGGGCGGATGGCACGTAGTACAACATATACATGGCTTTACGCCTTACCATGCAGAACGGGGATATGAACGGGTAGGGCAGGTGACCTTTAACTATGAACAGTTTAAAGAAGATGCACATACATTTTTTAAAGGAAGCATAGAAAGGGGTTATCTTCCAAACGATATAAACGCATCTAATGTAATGGTGGATTGGCAAGGCAGCTTATGGGTAATTGATTATGATTTCTTTTTAGGCGGTGAACTTCCCATGACTGAAAGCAGCATTAGAATGTTCAAACAAATAGAACAGGAGTTTAAAGATTTAGGGATCTATGACAATGCAGCAAAGAAAAAAATAGAAGAATCCAAAAGATTTAAATTCGCACCATTGAGAAAGAATGACGAAAGAATAAAACCATTATTGAATGTGGGAAATGAAATAGACATCCTGCTCAATAGTTAAGGAGGTACTCAATATGACGCTAAGTTTTACTAAACGGATTGAAATTATAGATCTAGTGCCTGGTGGCCGGAACCCGGCGAGGAAGAAGAAGTATTAATAACAAAAGCCTGGGCAGATATTAAGACCATGAAGGGTACCGAAATACAGACGTTAGGTTTATCCGCACATGAAATAACTTCACGTTTTATTATCCGGTACCAATCCGGTATTGAACACAAGCATAAGATTAAATATAAAGGTCACACCTACGATATTGAAAGTTTAGTCAATGATGATGAGCAAAATCGGACAATTACCATAATTGCCAATGCAAATGTGTAAAAGTGAAGAAAGCGACCGTTGAGGATGTCCCATATAAGGCGATTGGATATGAACGAGGGTATTTGTTCATGTTTCTGTTAAAACGTCTGTATGGGCTTTATTTGACGTTTTAGGGGTATGCGGCGTTTACAGGGGTGGGATAAAGGCAAACTTCCCGACGTCGGGAACATTGTTAAGAGGTATGTGACATTTACAGTGGTGGAATGACGTAAAAACGTTCTCCGAAATTCGGAAGACCTCAAAGAAACATCTCACGCATGCGGGCGACCAAGCGAAAAAGAAAAAGTTGGATCAATCGATCTTACCATTAAAAAAAGACCCCCATCCCCAAAACGAACACTTCTAAGGAGTTGGCGCACACGTTCCTGTCAAATTGCATAAAAAAAGCGTGATTTACTTAAATCGACTTACGAGGATGGCGCACATTGAACGGTTAAAACGTTGCCTGATACTTTGGCCATGCAATGGATAAAAGCGCTTAAAACGCATATATAAGGAGATTTTAAAACTTGAGGGCAAACTCTTGTATGTCATGTAAATCAGGGTATATAATAGTATTACTAAACATTTATATGAATCTTTTAGGAGGGTGCTGCTAATGATTAGTACAAGAAACAATGCTGCCCGAAAACCGAACTTTAATATTAAGAAGCTAAAAGAAAAATCGGTGAGACTAGAGACATCTAAAGATGGTAAAGTCATTTTAGATAAGCGTAACCCAAACCATAGGGAATGGTATAATGGATAAATTGATATATGGATCAATATACCGGCAATTTGTGGCCTTCGATGATGAAAAAGGTGGCAAGTTCAGGCCGGTATTTGTTTTATTTACAGATAGTGATGATGTATATTTCTATAGTATATCTACTAAAGTAGGGAAAAAACATCAGAAAAGATTCAGGTCGCCCATTTATAATTGGAGAAAATGCGGATTGGAAGAACCATCATACATAATGATTGATGACCCTCCCTACATATTGAGCAAAAGCATGTTCACTGATGATAAATATAGAGGGCAAGCCCTGGAATTTGATATTAGGATGCTAGAAATTCATATGGAAACTTTAGACTTATAAAACTATCACTCATATTCTGGGGGAAGTTTCGGTACAAAATAAAGGAACATCTCACGCACGAAGTTAACCATTTTCTTGTTCGTCAATATTTCTTGACGTTCAGACAGTCATAGAGATTTCTCGATAACTCAAATATCTTAATTTATTGAGTTATAAAATTCTGTATACATTTCAAAAGTGGGCAAAAGGTGGGCAGACTTTTAAAGAGTGGGCAAGCAGTCACGGAACGGCTTTTCACAATATCCCTCTTAAATCCTTGATATGACAGCTTTTTGATTAAGCTTAGAATGGCTATAAAAGTGTGTAGTTATTGAGTGGGAATAA
>Ga0079226_10001942_pt1 | contig 15870 bp, 14 predicted proteins | sample Poulit2014_FD_76345 | JGI IMG/M metagenome (GOLD analysis project Ga0079226, IMG submission 76345) | Agricultural soil microbial communities from Georgia to study Nitrogen management - Poultry litter 2014 | ecosystem: Environmental > Terrestrial > Soil > Agricultural land | place: USA: Georgia...
GGTCTTCGGCTTCTTCAATGGGACGCCAGAAGACGCGCGTCCAAATTCGCATCATAACTAACAAGGTGAGCAGTGAGGTGATAATTGAGGCCGCAACCAGTACCCAGGCCATGGCAGAACCATTCACCACACCACCTGATACCAGTCCAACTTTGCCAATAAACCCAGAAAATGGTGGGATACCACCCATGTTGAGTGCCGGAATAAAGAAGAGCACCGCAACCAGTGGAGAAATTTTGGCAAGTGATCCGAGCCGATCAATATTTGCTGAACCAGTACGATACTCAATCAATCCGGTCACCAAAAACAACGCGGTTTGGATGGTGATGTGGTGGACCACATAAAACACTGTTGCTGACAGGCCAACCTGGTTTGCCACAGCAACACCAAAAATCATGTACCCAATGTGTGAAACCAAGGTGAAAGACAGCACACGTTTGATATCAAACTGTACCAGCGCACCTAGGATGCCAACCAGCATGGTGAGCCCGGCTACTACGAGTAATAACGTGTTGACCCGGTCACCGGGAAACAGCAGAGTTTCAGTCCGGACAATGGCATACACCCCGACCTTGGTGAGCAACCCGGCAAATACTGCCGTTACGGGTGCCGGTGCGGTCGGGTAAGAGTCCGGCAGCCAGAACGATAGTGGGAATACTGCGGCTTTGATCCCGAAGGCCACCAATAACATCAGGTGTAATAACTGTTGCAGGTCGGGATCAAGTTCACCGAGTTTAAGGGCAAGATCTGCCATATTTACGGTACCAGTAGCACCATAGACCATGGCGATCGCCACCAGAAACAGTACAGAAGAGACCACCGACACCACGACATAGGTGACGCCAGCCCGTACTCGAGGGCCGGTGCCGCCGATCGTCAATAATACATAGGATGCGGTCAATAGGATTTCAAAGCCGACATATAGATTGAATAAGTCTCCGGCTAGAAATGCATCAGATACCCCTGCGGTGAGAATCAAAAATGTGGGGTGAAAAATAGAGACCGGTTGCTGTGGGGATTCGTCATCCCCTATTCCCTGGGCGGAGGCAAACAATAACACCGATAGCACTACAATCGATGACACCACTAGCATTAGCGCTGAGAATCGATCAACCACCAACGTAATGGCGATGGGGGCTTCCCAACCTCCCAGCAAGACGGCTTCTGCTCCCCCGTTATTCCAGACCTCGACGAGCAACCAGATTTCCAACGACATGGTGACAACCAGTGTTGATATGGTCACCAGAACTTGGCTTACGGGACGGCGGACCAGGGTAAAAGCTACTGCGGCGCCCAAAATAGGTAGCAGCACCGATAAGGGTGCCAAAGTCACGACAGATAAGCCATTCATCGACGACCACCCGCCTTGCGCTCGTATGAGCGAACCACAGGCGATTGTTGAGTTGTGAGCTCGTAATCAATGTTTGGGTCTTCGTGGTCTTCGAGAAATTCTGATTCTTCCTCGGTGATTTCAGCGTCGTCTTCGGCGTCGTAGGCGGGCTGCTCTGCAACCTGGATGTCTTCGATATCGACCTGAACTTCGTCACGCCGTGCAAGCACCCATGACCGGTATATCAGGGCCAGTAAGAATGCGGTGGTGGCGAAACTGATAACAATAGATGTCAAGGTGAGGGCTTGAGGTAACGGGTCGAAATATTCGTCGGCAGCAACCCCGTTTCGTACAATCGGCGCGAGCCCAGCAGGGCCAGCCATGATAATAATCAGCAAGTTAGCAGCGTTGGTGAACAACATGAGCCCGAACATAATGCGAGTCAGAGTGCGATCCATGATCAGGTAGATTGCAGCGGCAAATAGCCCACCCATGATAAACAACAACACGGCATCAATGGTCACGGTGACCTCCTGGTGTGCTAGCACTTGCACGGGCAGCAGTCATGCGACGTTCCGTTTCGGCGCGGTCGCGGGTCTCGGCTTCGTAACGGGCATCAATGGCTGATCCCAAGGAACGCAGCACGTCCAAAATAAGCCCGATAACCACCAAGTAGACTCCGATATCGAATACCAAGGCTGAAGCAAAATGGACGTGACCGAAAAAGGGCAACAGCACTTCGGCGTCATAGGCCTGGAATACTTCGCCACCGAAAAATAGTGGGACAACCCCTGCGAGGGCTGCGATGGCCAGGCCAGAGCCCAGCACCAAGCCTGCCGGGACTTTAATGGATTGTTCTAATTCGTAGCGTCCGCCGGCCAAATACCTGATTGCAAAAGCGATTCCGGCTAGTAACCCGCCAGCAAATCCACCACCTGGTAAATTGTGTCCAGCAAAGAGTAGGTACAGCGAAACCACAATGATCGCGTGGAAGATCAGTCGAGTGACGACTTCGAAAATGATGGAGCGCCGTTCTGGTGCCAGCGTCGCGCCGGCGACGATCCATGGTTGGCGCTTAACTTTGAAAAAGTTGGCGAAGCTTTTGACTTCAGTATCGTCCATTGCCGAATCGGCCACGTTATAACGCCCAACCGAGCCTATGGCTACCTCAGTGATATTGTGTCGGCGGCGTTCTCGTTCCGCAATAAACACCAGCGATGCAACACCTGTTGCTGCCGCAGCCAGCACGGTAATTTCACCGAACGTATCCCAGGCACGCATATCGACCAAGGTGACATTGACGATGTTATTTCCGCCGCCTTCACTATAGGACAGTTCTGGCATTTGCAATGAAATCGGATCGGCTACTCGTGATGCCATGACGGTGGCGGCCACCCACATCATAGTGAACCCAAAACCGATCGCCAGAATAGCCCGCGCCCATTTACTGTCGTCTTTACGTTCCATGTCCGGAATTCGCGGGGGCAGCACACGTAAGCCCAATACCATGGCCACAGTCAGCACCGATTCAACAAGTACCTGGGTCAACGCAAGATCGGGAGAACCTTGGAGGGCAAAAATCACGGCTATGCCATAACCTGTGGTCGACACCAGCAGCACCGCCCAGAAACGTCGTCGGGCACGAATTGTTGCAAGCGCCGCGAAGATAATCACCACGGCGGCCAGCAAGTAAGCCGGGTGACCAGTGAGGATCCATTCAGCAAAGAATGCGACATTGGGTATCGACAGGGTGGAGTCGTCGGCATTAGTCGGAAACAGCATAATAGCCAACGGGGATGCCACGGCAGTAGCAAGAATGATGTAGAGATAAACCGAAAGGTCACCTCGTTGGGTGCGACCGGTAATCCAGACGGCTAGATCGTCCAGGCGGGCAAGCCCTAAGCGGTATATTCGCGCCGAATCAATCCAGGTAGGCACATTTTGTTGGGCCTTGCCGATGATCCGTTTGGCGATGAACAGTACAATACCTAGCGCCACAATGATCCCGGTCAGTCCCAGTTCAAGGGACCAGCCGTGCCATAGCGCTAACGGTTTTATGTGCTCGTTACCAACCGGTTCAAAGGTTTCTCCGAATGCATACGGCAATCTGCCTGTCCACGCTGGGACCAGGGCAAACAGCACGCCTAGTGCTGATAGGACTGCGGCTGGGAAGACCCCTACACGGCCAAATCCACGCAATGCTGGCGTTGGAGGTACTGGCATGACGCCGTCATCGGTATAAATTTTTTTATCAGCAAAGGTGGCCCACATAAACCGTGCCGTATAGGCCACCGTCAAAATGGAGCCCAGCATGACGACGATCAGTGGTGCCCAACTCCACACTGCACCCCAAAAGCTTGGTTCACCTGCGATCGCTCCGATTGTGTGGGCGTGGCTGCGCCACCTGCCCCAATCGACGGCAGCCTGCATGACGGTCTCTTTGCCTACAAATCCAAATAGGGGTGGAATGCCCGCCATGGATAGGGCAGCTATGGCCGCAACCCACATCAGGGCGGGGTGCGATGTGCGCAGTCCTGATAATTTATTGAGGTCTCTGGTTCCCGTAATTTTATCGACTGCGCCTACGATCATGAATAAGGGAGCTTTGAACAGCGCGTGTGCAAGCAACATGGCCAAGCCTGCGACACCACTGCTGGCGCTGCCTAGCCCATTGGCAATCATCAACAGCCCAAGCTGCGATACCGTGCCGTAGGCCAAGATCAGTTTGACATCGGTTTGTCGCAGTGCTCGCCAGCCCCCGACCAGCATTGTCCACATCCCTGCACCTAAAACCATGACCTGCCACACGGTTTCATCCGAAAATGCCGGGGCAAGTCGGGCAACGAGGTAGATGCCGGCTTTGACCATGGCAGCTGCGTGTAAGTAGGCCGAGACTGGGGTTGGGGCTGCCATCGCCGCTGGCAGCCAGAAGTGAAACGGTACTTGTGCGGACTTCGTTAGCGCCCCCAGCAGTACCAAGCCGATGGCCCATGTCATATAACCGCCGGAAAAATCCCCGGCGAGTAATTCAGCGCCCTGGTTAACGATATCTGAAACCCGATATGAACCTGCAGCGTATCCGAACATAAGTAGGCCCACCAGCATCGCCAGGCCGCCGAAGGTGGTCACAATCAGTGCTGTCAACGCTGACCGGCGGGCGAAGATTCGGTGAGCTTGGTACCCGATAAGCAAGAAGGACAGCACGGACGTGACTTCCCAGAATACGTAAAGCACCATGAGGTCGTCTGTAGTGACTAATCCGAACATCGCACCGGCGAAGGCTAAAAACTGTGCTCCAAAAGCCCCGAGACGGGGTTCATCGGCCAAGAAATATCGGGCACAGTAGACCAGCACTGCAGCTCCAACACCAAGCACGATGAGACCCAGGAATGCACTGAGTGTATCGAGACGGAAGGCCAACTGAATACCCAGTTGCGGGATCCAGTCCCAAACTTGAACCAGGGTGGAATTCTCTGCAGTGCCTGAGGCCAACTGTGCTTGCGATGACAGGACTGTAGGAAGTTGACTTGCCAACCAGATAAACCCAGCAGCCGGCACTGCGGCGAGTATGAGGAAGCCTTGACGTCCCGTTTTGCTGATAATAGCGGGGGCCAGGAGCGCAACCAGGAATAGTGCAAGTAGCACGATCAGCACGGTTGCCTCCGTGAGGTCTAGGGGACGGTCACTTGTGCAACTTTACCGTTTGGCCGTCGACTTCGGCGCGGCAAGGCGAGAATGCCGCAGTACAGGCTTTCTCGATTAGGCTAGGTTTCATTTGGTCTAAGCTGGTTTAACCCCACTTCCCCAATGACGAACACGCCCGGAATATCCGTAGTGTTACTCAAATTTCGTTGAGAAGTTGCTCACACAAACCCCTGCTGCTATTCGATAGGCAACCTGGAGGCAGCATTAGGTGGCTGCACCGTATTTCCAGCGTGCTGCGCGATATCCAGCTAAGATACAACGAATGTTTTGCCAGCTCACCGCGCAGATTTTACTGGGTGTAACGGACACTTTTTCTTGTCCTACCGGCAGATTCTGTTATGAGCGCAATGGCGGAGCGTGTCACGACCCAAATCCCTACTGAGATCGGCTAACCCGACGCTACGGCACATAACGACTGTGCTCACCAAGAGCCCGCCAGCCGAAACGGGCAATTATCGTTCAATGATCGACCGGTGGAAGTTTAAGTGAGATTTGGAGGCTGTAGGGCCACGCTGGTTTTGATATCGGTTTAGGTTGGGCCCGGTCCCGTATGGGTGCTCCGACGGTGAGGTCAACCCAAAGAACGCCATCTGGCCGATTTTGGAGCCCGGCCATAACTTAATGGGCAGAGTCGACATGTTGGAGAGCTCTAACGTGATATGGCCAGAAAATCCCGGGTCAATAAAACCCGCGGTAGAGTGTGTCAGGAGTCCAAGCCGCCCCAGTGATGACTTGCCTTCCAATCGTGCAGCAACGTCGTTAGCGAGGCTAACCTGTTCGTAGGTTGAGCCCAGCACAAATTCGCCCGGGTGTAAAATAAATGGCTGATCTGGATCAACATCTACCATTCGAGTAAGTCCCGATTGGTCTTGGGCAGGGTCGATAAACGGATAGTTATGGTTATCAAACAGTCGAAAGAAACGATCCAACCGCACATCGACACTTGCCGGTTGCACCATGGACACGTCTAATGGATCCAGGCCGATGCGCCCAGATTCCAACGATTCTTTGATATCACGGTCTGATAAAAGCACACATTAACGCTAGCCCACTAAAGGTCAGAGTCCGCGTTTATGGCGTAGATTTGTCGTCATAGCACCGCCTAGTCAAAAAATCAGTGCACTCTGCTTAGGAAGTTCAAGCTCAACATCTAGGTTTGGCGCAATTTCCAGGTATGACGGCAGATCGTCGTCGATAAACAACATGACAATGCCTTCTGAGATAAACGCTTCCAGTATAACTTGTTTGTCCCCTAAGGGTACCTCTTGTCCATCAACGAGCAGCTGCACCGATGGGCACTTTCCGCAGTCACAAGCTTTCCCAACTGTAATGCGATCAAGGGTCCCGTGGAGCTCCTGGCGCCAGCGATACCAAGTATCCTGGTCTTCGAAACGATCCGGATTTGTTGCTTTTGCACTGACGATCATGGCACTAACCAATTGCCGCTCTGATTCTGTAAGTGACCTTGCCATAACCGTTTCCCTTCTCAAGGTGCCCTAGCACCTAAACTAAGTACTGCGTTGAACAGCCTCTATCATTTCTTGGGCCAAGTCCGCCGGTGCATCCTGGCCCGGCTTATCCCCGATAAATTTAGGGCGCAAAACGTGAACGTCTACAACCTCTGGGTTATACTCACGTTGAATTTGCTTAGCCAAACTGTCAACTGCCATTTTCGAGGTTGCATACGCGCCCCCGTATACAAAACGCTGCTCAACAACTGTCGCTGAGGTCAACACGACACGTCCTCCGCCGTGAGCCTTCCAATACGGCAGAATTCGTGACAAAACTTTAGTCGTTGGGTAAACACTCATCTCAAGCAACTTCTGGAGTTGTTCAGTGAACCCATCAGCGCCGATACCGTTATCAGTTCCAAAGCCACCGTTTAAAAACACTGCCCCGCGCAGAGTATCGGCATGCTTCAAGGCGGTATCAATCATAGAATCTATAAACTTTGGGGCGTCTAAGGACCCCTTGGCCACTGTGACTCGTGAGTCTTGAAATGGCTCACCCGAGACATCATGGCGACTAAAGACGACTAGGTGATAACCCGCGTCGGCCAGGATGGGTAGCACCTGCTGGCCGAGGTTGCCTGTTCCACCGAGTATGATGAGCGCTTCTTGAGCTTTCTTCGACATGGGTAACCTTTCTGTTGCCCAAAACTCTGGTTACCTATAAGAATAACAACCCCCTAGTGATGAAGATCAACACCAGGGGGTTCGAAAGTTTTACTTTTGGGGGTTTCGCCGGCTCATTGCCGACAGTACTGTACTACTTAGTCACGGTTAAGCTGGCACAAAATAGTTCGTTTTTGCTTTCACGTGCTTTTGACGTCACATAGCCAATTGTTCCAAGACCAGCGAGCTGAGCGATTATTAAACCCACCGTGAGCGCGTACAGTTGCGCAATCGATGCGATAACGACCAATGCAGACAGGACGGCAACGACAGCGACCAGTGTGCCAACAATTGCGTTTTTATGCTGGGTAGTTACCAAGGCTGTTCCCTCCTGATAAATATTATGAGTAATCCAAAGCATTTTTGAATTACTCATAATATAGCCCGGTCACTCAGTACCGTCTAGGCAACTTTGGCTGCCCGAATTAGCGAATAACCCATGTGTCCTAATTAGTTAAGATGTGCTAATCCGCCGCGAAAATTAGCCCTTTTTGACAAAATAATTACGCAAATGGCCCCTATACCCACCCTTTCAGGTGTAGAGCTGTTAGCAGACCAATGCAAGCAGCAGGGTATCAAGTAGCTTCGTTTCACTGACAGCAGAACCAAGCAGGGTTGGATATTTCTTATTTATCGTCCCAAACCAGTACGATGCCCAGCCAAATAGTCATCACTAGGGCTACACCAACTGTGGTCAACGTCGTTTTAAACCACCCCAGTTTGGCAAATACCGCGATGCATCCACCAAGTGCTGCTATTGCCACCGAAAGCAACCAGATTAGGTTTCGCCTGCGTTGGAGTTGAGCCATCGAATCCTTACTATAAATTTAGGCTTCTAGTTTTAGTCAAGTTGAGGCGCATTTTCGAAACGATCGGTTCGCAGCGTACGAACCTAGTGTAGAAAGGTACCCGTGGCACAAGTACTTTCGGGATTCTTCATCATCTGGCTGATCATTGCCGTCGGCTATGGAGTAGGAAGAACCGGCGTCCTAGGACACAACGCCCAACCGGTACTGTCGCGTGTAGCATTCTTCGTAGCCTCACCGGCTTTGCTATTCAACACCCTTTCAACTAGCGATGTGTTCTTAGTGCTGGGGCCACAACTATGGATTGCCACTTTATCCGCCGGTGTTGCAGCCGGTATTTATTTACTTTTGGCCAGATTCTTACAGACCAAACGAACTGGTTCCGAACGCATGATAGCGGCATTATCGGCCTCGTTAATGAACTCCGCTAATCTCGGGCTGCCTATTGCAGCCTACGTGCTAGGAAACGCCAGCTTTGCTGCACCGGTCATTTTGTTTCAGCTGGCCATTTACACACCGGTCTATGTGTTTGTATTAGACACCCAGACTGAAAAAGAGGCTAGGGCAGGGCTCTACGAGACAAAAGTTGTCCGGGCTGGCTTTTTTCGGAGTATGGGGCGCATTATTGCCACGGTAGCCCGAAACCCTCTTATTATCGGTTCTGCTTTTGGTCTAGTGTTTTCCGTAACGGACTGGAAGCTCTGGCAGCCTTTGGACGAATCAATCAGTCTCATAGCGGGTGCGGCGATCCCGGCCATGCTGATGGCTTTTGGCATTTCGCTGGTTGGTTCCCGACCGCTAGATAAAATGCAGGGTCGACGCCGCGATACGTTGTTGGCTTCAGCGGTCAAGCTGCTCATACACCCGACGATTGCCTGGCTACTGGCGACTTTCGTATTTCAGTTGGATCCTGAGGGCATTCTGACTTCGACAGTGCTGGCTTCTTTACCTACAGCACAAAATGTCTTTGTGTCTGCATCCCGATACAACACCGGTCTTGTTGTAGCACGCGACACGGTACTGATCACTACGATTCTTGCCATCCCGGCAATGATTGCCGTTGCGGGTCTGCTAGCTTAGAAATATTATCCCTGCTGTCTAAAGGAAATACTGTGCCCAAAACATCTGCCAACCGATCGGTTATTCAGCGGCCAGGTTTTTGGGCGATCGTCGCCGCTGGATTATTTCTTGTAGCTGGCGCTGTTATCACTCTGCTGAACCGGTTCATGTACAGTCCAGAATCAGCTGTGAAGGACTACGTGGAGGCACTGAGCGACGGAGATGGAGCCACAGCAATGGCTTTATCGCGCGCTTATCTAGCTGATGACGCTCCAGAAAATATCTCAACGATATTGCTGGACGGTCAAGTGCTCTCGCAGTCAGCTCAGCTGCTCAAAGACGCCGATATTGTCACTGTCGATGCTGAGGTACCCGAGGCGTTTCGGGACCCAGGTCTGACCCAGCGTGTAGTGGAGATCCGTTACCAGGACGCTTCGGAGGAAACTCGGTCTACCGCCATCGTGGTGGATAAAGCTTCGACGTCGTGGTTGTTCTTCAACGATTGGCAGCTGCACCCTATGCCACTTCAGCAAATTGAATTAGTTCCGTCGCGCATGCCCGAAGATTCTAAGGCTGATGAACCTGTGGCTCGGGTTTATGGGGCAAGAACTCCTTTACTCGGTGAAGAGGGCAACCCGGCTGTGTTGGCGGCTTTCGCACCATCGGTTATTGAGTTGGAGTATCACGGTACGTATCTAGAGGCTGCAAAACCTGAGATGTATGCTGTTTCCGATGTGCTGGCACCAGGGGCGACCATGGAATTTGGGTTTGATGTTGAGTTGACCTCAGCGGTGGATGAAACGATTCACGAAGAAGTCCAACAGCAACTGCAGCGTTGCACCAACCAAACGGTGCTCATGCCGGCTGGCTGCCCCTTCGGTTATGAAACTGCCAACCGGGTTGTGCCTGAATCGGTTTCCTGGGCGATCGACGTGCCAGAAGTGGAGTATTCCTGGAATGATTCCGAACCGGAAATTGATCGTATTATGGCCACTGCGGAACTTACAGCTCAGGAAATTGATATTGGCTCTGGCGAGCAGTCAGCAACGGATTATCAAGAGGCCTTCGAATTGTCGGCAGATTTGGAGCTTACCCCAGAAAATCTCACGGTGCGTCCAGATTGGGACTAATCAAATTGCACCGCGGGAGTTAATGAATGTAACCCACGTCGCCAAAGCCGAGTTATCAAGCGCATCGCTTCGAAAGTAGGCCGTATCTCGCGGTTCGAACGCTGTCAGCGCACTGAGCTGTTTTTCATTGAGCTCTTCCTGAGTGCCCAAGGCTGCAATAAACAGGGATTTATTATCGAGTTCCGCGTATTCAGCGTTGATAAAGTTCCGGGCCCCGCGGTCTATGTTCGTTGTATTGATGGGGGCCACAACAACAACCGCGTCGACCGAATCGATGTATTGGTGTCCGCGGGAGAATGATTCCACGGCGGTAGTCACACCGCGGCGCTTGCTGAGCGTATCTGCAAGCTGCTGGGCTACGGCATACGCGGAGGCATCCTTGCTATGGGTAATAAGGGTGGCCATTAAACAACCTTCCGTTCATGATCGACGACACGTTTGTGTTTGCCAGTCTAGCCCGGTCAGCAATACGGGGGTGAGGTTAGTGAATGCCGCGTAAGTCTAAATCAAGAGCGGTATGTGCCCCGTCACTGGCATCGTGGTGGATGGTCACGGGGATGCCCCAGTCCTGTTGGTACAAATGACAGGCAGCAGAGTCTGGGATCGGTTGACCAACTTCGCCATCACAGGCAGCCGCACGGGCCGTAACGTGCAGGACGCCTTCGGCAATTTCTGGGTTCAGTTGCAGTTGGCGACTCAAGCCGGTCTGCCTACCTGCGCCCGTAAGCAGTAAGTCTTCTGGTGTTGCCGAAATGGTCAGCTGGGTGGGGTCTCCCCAACGGTCGTCAAGCTTCTGTCCTGTCGGAGCCGAAAATGAAATATGCAGGGGCACCTGGCCAGCCACGAGTTTCGTTGCTGGTCGTTGTACCTGCATGGCTCCTTCATCGATGTGCAGGTACTTCTCGGGTACAGCGATGCGGATCAGTTGGTGAGCGTTGGTTTCTACGACAATGATCGAGAAAGCGTTGCCGTTGGCGTCGGTTTCCACCAAAATATCGGAGGGTTCATTTAGGTCCCGGGCGACGGTGGTTACTTCGGAGGGCTTGGTGGTGCCGTCTGGGTTTGTGGTTTCGGGCGCCCAGCGTCGAATTGCATGGTTATAGGTATCGGCAATTAAAACTGAACTATCTGGCAAATTGGTTACACCCAATGGGTGTTGTAATCGGGCAGTTTCGGGGATGCCATCCCGGAAGCCAAAATCAAAGAGCCCCGTGCCTACCACGGTGCTGACTTCTGGCTTTTTTGATTTGGTTTCAGTTGAGGGTACGACATAACGCACCGCCGAGGTTTCAGCATCGGCAATCCACAACGTACCTGCAGTATCTATCGAGAGCCCTGAACTCTGCGCGAACCACGCCTCATCTGCTGGGCCATCGACTAGACCTTCAAGTCCGGTACCGGCATAAACCGCCAACTGCTGGGACACTGGCTGGTACGAAAATAACTGGTGGGTTCCGGCCATAGCAATAATGGCGGCACCTTCGACTGACGAATATTGCACGTCCCAGGGTGTCGACAACGATGTGTCTAACGGTCCGGCGGCAAATGGGACCAACTCGGTAGTAGTTCCACTTTGATCAGCCTCGTCTTGGATGCGTTCGGAGTCGATCAGTCGCTGTATACCATTACCAGCCACCGTCGACACTTCACCGGTTGCTAAGCTGACTGCACGTAGCCGGTGGTTGACCGCATCGGCAATGAGCACATCGTAACCCACCTGAGCTGCAACATCGACAGGCAATAACGCTAGGCCATGAGGCTCATTGAAAAGTGCCGTGTCGGGTGGGCCATCTGCATAGCCTCGAACAGAAATGAGCTCAGGATCGGTTTGTGCCGCTTCCGGCGATACAGGTTGGCCCGTCCCATTACCGCCGATGGTTTGCAGAACAGTTTCTAGGTCGTCAGCGACTTCGACCAGGCGATGGTGTCCCGTGTCGGCCACGAGAAAGGAACCGTCCTGTTGACCGCGCGTGCCAAGGGAAATCGCTTTGGCCGGAAATTTGAGGTCGCGCGCTACAGGTTCAGGTGCGACATAAGGGCCCTTCCCCCGATGGAGGGTGCCTTTCGCTTCGTGTTCTGCTATGAGTTGTTCGACCAGCGAATACAGCCCAGATACATGCCCCTCACCGGTTAGATGTGCGACAACATAGCCTTCCGGATCCACGACCACCAAGGTAGGCCAAGCCCTAGCCGTGTAGGCCTGCCAGGTAACTAAGCCTGGGTCGTTGAGTACCGGATGGGTAATATCGTAGCGTTCAATGGCTGCAGCGACCGCAGAGGTTTCGGCTTCATAATCAAATTTTGGCGAGTGGATGCCTACGGTCACTAAAACGTCGGAATATTTTTCCTCTAGCGGTCGAAGCTCGTCGAGAACGTGTAAACAGTTCACACAGCAAAACGCCCAGAAATCTAAGATGACAATTTTGCCGCGCAGCTCTGTCAGACTCAGGTTTTCATCCGCGATGTTAAACCAAGTTTCACCAACGAGTTCTGAGGCACGTATGCGAGGAGCAGTGGGTTCCGAAGTCATAGCTAGTATTCTTCCTTATCTTATGTATGACACAAGTAATTGCGTCACACGGCGTAGTGAAGTCATCTTATAAAGGCCACGCAACATTTCGTCGATTCTCTCTGACATCGCTAAGAAGTGTTAAGATGTTGGATGTCGCCATGACAGTGGACCTTTTGGCCCCGATGGTATGCGGGTGTAGCTCAATGGTAGAGCGCTTGCTTCCCAAGCAAGATACGCGGGTTCGATTCCCGTCACCCGCTCAGTTTTTGTCGCAGTGTTGCATTAGCCATTGCCAGTACGTTTCCCATCCTCCAGCAGCGGTTGCTTGTTTGCCGGCTTCAACAATGAGGCCGTGGAATCGCTGTTGTTCAGCGGTCGTAAACCTGGCTTGCTGTTCCGCCGTAGCCAACCGCCGCCGAGTGGCCTCATAGCCCTTGGGAAGAATGTAGCCGGCGGCCGATAGCATTCTGCGGGCATATGTATCCCAAATAAATACAGGCCGTTCATAAACATATAGCAAAAGAGCATCGGCGGTTTCGGGCCCGATACCTCGAACAGCAAGCAAATTATCGCGCAATGGTTCCGTGGCTCGTTGCCCGGCTACGGCATGATTGGCTACGTACCATGCGGTGTAGTTTTTCAGATAGGTTGCTTTAGCGTTCATAAAACCTGCTGGACGGATTAAGGTTTTTAATTCGTCCAAGGCTGTAGTGGCAATACCCGTCGGGTGCAGCAGGTTAGCGTGACGTAGCCTGCAGATGGCCTGTTCGACATTCACCCATGCGGTATTTTGGGTCAGAATCGCTCCGACACCGATTTCAAAATCGGTATCTGCTGGCCACCAGCGTCCAGCATCCACAGTTGTATCTAACAGTGTGAATAACCGACGAAAGGTCCAATGCCCAGGAGCTGTCATTATTCCCTTCGAGGTCATGTCTATTGACTGGCAGTCTGGCTAACGGACTTTGAAAAGACTTCCTGTCGGGCGGTGAGTAGCACCGATGAAAACGTGACAGTGTGCTGATATACGTCAATAATAGTTGCCCAACCATCCGCCATACCTTGCAATGTATCGCTATCAGCAAACAGATTGAAATTATAGGACACTGCACCTGAAACCCAGACCGGTATGTGACCAAGTGTGCCAGAGATTTGATGGTGATAGTGCCCCGATAGAATCGCACGAACATCGCTGGTTTTAACAATGCTGTAAAGCCTATCGGCTTCCTGTAGCCCAGTATTTCGTTGGGAAACCGTGGTCGCAGGAATCGGTGGGTGATGTGCAATCAATAGTGTGCCGTGTTCTGCTGGTTTGGCCAGCACTTGTGCCAACCAATCGTGCTGTTCGGCTGTCAGATGCCCAAAATGTCGGCCGACACCATGGGTATCTACACCGATGATTCGTAATCCGTCAACGTTGTGGACTGTATCGCAGAGCTCTGGTCCGGAAGCGATTTTAGCTTGATTAAATGCGGCACCGACCGAATTGATTGGATCGTGGTTGCCGCCCACTGCAATGAAGGGAATGCCTAGTTGGTCTTGAAAGTGGCCAAAATAGGCTGCGGCGTCGTCATGAACATGATGGTTTCGCTGACCGATATCACCCGATAGGATTACGGCGTCCGGTGAGAAAGTGAGCACCTGGTCTAGGGCATCACGGGTCCGAGACGGGGTGTCCATAACATCACGTAAGAGTTTACCTTCTTCCACCAGGTGTAGATCGGATAGTTGTACGAGTCTATGCGTGGGGGCCAATTCGGTCATGGGTTAACACTACGCCAGACAGGCCCTCTCTTCGGTTGGATTAGGCGGCTTCGTCGAGTTGGGCAATGGCAGATGATAAGACGGTTTCGCCAATGTCGGTGAACTCATCGTCGGCAATTTCTTTTTCGCCGATGAAGGCAACCATCACCACGTATCCTTCGTGTTGTGTCATAAGAGTCAAGGCGGTGGTTGTTTGGCCTTCGCCACCATCGCTGGGATAGCGTTGCCACAGCAATCCAGAACCAGAATCAGTTTCGATCGGCTCAGCGTTAAAGGTGTATTCCAGTTCCGCCCAATCTGGTTCTGACTCATCGGCCAACATCATCGTTAGGTCATTACAGTCGGTTGTGATGTTTATGACAGCTTGCTGGTGTGCTGCTATTTGGTCTTCGGTCTGTGAGCTACCACCAGTGTCGTCGGTAATGCCAGCCACTTCGATGCTTCCGGCACCGTTAAAATTTGACCGACCAAAGTCGATACGAGTGATGGTTTCTGAGTCAGCCAGTATAGGCGACCAATCTAGTTGCGCGATCGGTTTAGCGCAGGATTCTGGGCTCACCGTCATATCTTCGACGTTGCCGGCCCGTTCTTGTGCGTCCTGGCGGACAGTGTCTAGGTCCTCGTCGGAGGCAGCCTGGATTTGGTCGAAGCCGAGTTCCATAGCTTTAGCGGTTCCGGCGGCCGCGGCTTGCTGATCGGCGCTGGCATCTGCTGTCAGTAAGCTTTCCAACTGAGTTTCAGCCCCTGCGCCCTCGTCTTGGCTTTCGGCTGAGGAACAACTGCACAGGGCTAGGACTGCCGCGGTGATGGCGCTCAGGCAGGTGATACGTTTACCGTGAGCTTTCATGATGTGGTGTCTCCTCATCAGCTACGACCATCCGGGCGTAGTATTCGTTTAGTTCGTCAAGGTCAGCATCGCCATGCAGATCAACACGTTCATCGCGGCGTTTGGTCCGTTGTAGGTCGTCCTGGCGCCAGCGCAGCAACACAATTAGCGCCATGGCTACGGTTGGAAATTCGCCGGTTCCCCACATAATGGCGCCGCCCATCTTCTGATCGTCGATGGCCGATAGCCCCCAGTCTCTACCGATGGCCGAGAACCATTCTGCCATCAATAACGAGTCCGAACCGGTCAGTGCCACGGCGATGAAGGCGTGAAACACCATGGTAGCGATGAGTACGACCAGTCGTAATGGGTAGGTTGGTCTATTTGGCAGTGGGTCAATGCCGATCATCACGGAGGCAAAGATGAACCCCGTCAGTAAGAAGTGGGTGTTCATCATTTCGTGGCCGAAATGATAGCGAAGTGCGAATTCAAATACCGGAGTGAAGTAGAAGATCACCAGCGACCCGGCAAAGTTCATGGCGGCAAAGAGCGGGTGCGTGATGA
>Ga0079226_10001943_pt1 | contig 15869 bp, 9 predicted proteins | sample Poulit2014_FD_76345 | JGI IMG/M metagenome (GOLD analysis project Ga0079226, IMG submission 76345) | Agricultural soil microbial communities from Georgia to study Nitrogen management - Poultry litter 2014 | ecosystem: Environmental > Terrestrial > Soil > Agricultural land | place: USA: Georgia...
ATGTATTGGATAACGTTAAAATGATTTCTCATTAGTTTCGGAGGCATATTATGGAATGGTCTACAGTTATTGTATTAAGTTCTAGCTTTTTCATACTCCTTTTTATAGGAGTTCCTATCTCTTTTTCAATTGGTATAGCATCATTATTAACCATAATGTTGTCATTGCCGTTTGACTCTGCTATTGCTGTTATTTCGCAAAAAATGGCATCCGGCTTGGATAGTTTTTCTCTTTTAGCAATTCCTTTTTTTATTCTTGCAGGAAATATTATGAACAGAGGCGGAATTGCATTACGCCTTATAGAATTTGCTAAAGTAATTGGTGGCCGATTACCTGGTTCATTGGCACACGTTAATGTGCTTGCCAATATGATGTTTGGTTCTATTTCAGGCTCTGCGGTGGCTTCTGGGGCGGCAATGGGCGGTATAATGTCGCCATTACAGAAAAAAGAAGGCTATGATCCTGCTTTTTCAACGGCAGTAAATATCGCCTCTTGCCCTACAGGATTATTAATTCCGCCAAGTAATACCTTCATTGTTTATTCATTAATTTCAGGCGGCACCTCTATCGGAGCATTATTTTTGGCAGGATATATTCCGGGGATTTTAATGGGATTATCGATTATGTTGATTATCGGATTTATTGCGAAAAAACGTCATTATCCGGTTTCGCCAAAACCAACTTGCCAAGAGGCTTTGAAAAAAACATTAGATGCTTTACCAAGTCTTGGATTAATTATTGTGATTATGGGCGGTATTATTGGCGGTATTTTTACTGCTACAGAAGCATCTGCGTTTGCTGTTGTATATACCTTAGTTTTAGCAATGGTGATTTATAGAGAAGTGAAATTAAAAGAACTTCCACAAATTATTTTAGATTCTGTAGTGACCACGGCGATTGTTTTGTTATTGATCGGCACTTCTATGGGCATGTCTTGGGCAATGGCGAATGCTGATATACCTTATACAATCAGCGATGCTTTATTAGCTGTTTCAGATAATCCAATCATTATTTTACTTATCATCAACATTATTTTGTTGGTTGTTGGGGTATTTATGGATATGACGCCGGCATTACTTATTTTCACTCCAATTTTCTTACCTATCGTTACTGAATTAGGGATGGATCCTGTTCATTTCGGTATATTAATGGCATTCAACCTTTCTATCGGTATTTGTACACCACCAGTAGGTAGTGCATTATTTATTGGCTGCTCAGTAGGAGGTGTAAAAATAAATCAGGTAATTAAACCATTGCTACCTTTTTATTTTGCATTAGTTCTTAGTTTACTATTAATTACATATATCCCTGATATTAGCCTATTTTTACCAAGAGTTTTATTAGGATATTAATTAAAGTCGGGAGAGAAATAAAATGAAAACATTAAAGAATTGGAATTTACAATGTCAGCAAAATAATAGAATAGATATTGAATGTGAATATGGTTTTTTTCTACATATTTTTGTATTAGAAGAAGATATATTTAGAATTGCTTTTTCAAAAGATCATCAATTTAGATTGCCTAATACTTGGGCAATTTCACCGAATCAATCTGATATTGAATGGACGGGACGAGATAAGTGGTCCGTAGATGGATTTAGTTTGCCTCAATATCAGTTGACTAAAGGAGATGAAACATTAGAAATTTCAACCGAAAAGTTAAAACTAATTATTCACCATCCTTTATGGTTGGAATGGCAATATAAAACAGAGTTAGGAAATTGGGAAACGATTGCTAAAGATCGGAAAACAGGCGCATATTTAATGGGAATATCACAAAATAAAATTTCTCATTTTATGCAAAGAAATTCTCAAGAATATTATTATGGGTTGGGAGAAAAATCCGGAAATTTAAATCGTTATGGGCGTAGATTTGAAATGAGAAATCTTGATGCAATGGGATATAACGCAGAACATACCGATCCTTTGTATAAACATATTCCATTTTATATTACCCATAATCATCAAGGAAGCTATGGTATTTATTATGATAATTTAGCAAGTTGCTGGTTTGATTTAGGTAATGAGCTGGATAATTATCACGCCTATTATCGTTCTTATCGGGCAGAAGATGGAGACTTAGATTATTATTTTATTTTAGGACCTAAAATTATTGATGTTACTAAAAAATATTGTCGCCTTACTGGTGGAACAATATTTGGACCAAAATGGAGTTTAGGTTATAGCGGATCAACAATGCATTATACAGATGCACCGGATGCACAGGAGCAGTTAAAAAAATTTGTTGATTTGTGTAAACAATATAATATTCCGTGTGATTCATTCCAATTGTCTTCTGGTTATACTTCAATTAAAGATAAACGTTATGTTTTTAATTGGAATAGGGAAAAAATTCCACAACCTAAGGAAATGTCGAATTATTTCCATCAAGGTGGAATGAATTTAGCCGCTAATATCAAGCCGTGTTTATTACAGGATCACCCTAAATATCAACAAGTGTGTGAAGCAGGATTATTTATTAAAGATTCACAATCGGAAGGTCCTGAGAGATCGATGTTTTGGGATGATGAAGGTTCCCATTTAGATTTTACCAATCCGGCGACAATAAATTGGTGGAAGCAGAATGTAAAAACGCAATTATTAGCATATGGTATTGATTCTACGTGGAATGATAATAATGAATTTGAAGTGTGGGATGAACAGGCACGTTGTTATTATTTTGGTAATGAAAAGCCAATAAAACTATTACGCCCATTAATGCCATTATTAATGATGAAAGCTTCTTATGAAGCACAGCTAGAATATAAACCGAATATAAGACCTTATTTAATTTCTCGTTCCGGTTCGCCGGGAATGAATCGTTATGTTCAAACTTGGAGTGGCGATAATCGAACCAGCTGGAATACGTTGAAATATAATATCAGAATGGGCTTAGGAATGAGCCTTTCAGCACTCTACAATGTTGGACACGATGTTGGTGGTTTTGCTGGCGATAAACCTGATCCTGAATTATTTGTGCGATGGGTTCAAAATGGTGTGATGCATCCTCGTTTTACTATTCATTCTTGGAATGATGATCATACAGTAAATGAACCTTGGATGTATCCGCAAGTAACGGAAATCATTAGAGCAACTATACGTTTGCGTTATCATTTAATGCCGTACTTGTATAACTTGTTATGGATGGCTCATAAAGATAATGAACCAATACTAAGACCGACTTTTTTAGATCACGAATATGATCATAAAACATTTGATGAAACAGATGATTATCTATTAGGGCGGGATTTATTGGTGGCTTCTATAGTTGAACCAAATCAGAGAGAAAGAAGCGTTTATTTACCCGATAATAATGTAGGTTGGTATGACTTTTGGACGCATCAATGGTATAGCGGTAAACAGACTATTACTGTATCGGCGCCTTTAGAACATATACCTTTATTTATTAAAGCAGGTACGATATTGCCATTGAACCCTTATAGTGGAAGTAATACAAAACAAGACGATTATCGTGAGTTGTTTATTGTTCCTTTTGTCGATAAAGGCGAAGTGGAATTACAAATTTTTGATGATGATGGTGAAAGTTTCGGATATTTAGAAGACAACTATTTATTAATAAATTGCCATCTGATTTGTGACGAAAACAGTATTAATCTCAAATTAAACCGTTCAGGTGCTTTCAGTCCTAAATATGACGTGCTACATTTCAAATTACCAAAAAATGAAAGCCGAGTTTTATTCGTTAATGGTAAACGGTTGGCACCAGAAGTATCGGTTCCTCTCTCTGAGATTAATTGCATTAACTAGGAAATCATAATGATTACTGAAGATTTGCGTTCTTATAAAAAAATAGGAAATGAGCTAAAAAAACAACTATTCAATGGTACCTATCATATAGGGGATAAATTACCGACAGAAAGAGATTTAGCAGAGTTTTTCAATGTTAGTCGAACAGTGATTCGCGAAGCGCTGATTATGTTAGAGATTGAAGGCTTTGTTGAAGTTCGGAAAGGTTCCGGAGTTTATCTCATTGATTTACCCCGTGTTGCTGAAAATGATGAATCATTGGAGCAAATAGATGTCGGACCATTCGAATTGTTGCAGGCTCGTCAACTTTTAGAAAGTAGTATTGCAGAGTTTGCAGCTATTCAAGCAACAAGAGCAGATATTACTAAATTAAAAGAGATTCTATTGCGAGAACGCCAAACTTTGGAACACGGCGACGAAGATTATGTCGCAGATGAAGATTTCCATCGCACTATTGCTGAGATTACTCAAAATGAAGTGATTATTCATATGCAGAAAACATTATGGGATTTACGAACAAACAGCAAGATGTGGCAAGGATTGCACGCACATATACCAAATCAAAATTATCGTTATTTATGGATAAAAGATCACGAAAATATTGTTTCTGCGATGCAGAAAAAAGATCCGGTATTAGCTCGTAAAGCAATGTGGCAACACTTAGAAAATGTAAAACAGAAATTGTTTGAACTCTCTGATGTGGATGATCCTAATTTTGATGGTTATTTATTTAATCTCAGCCCTGTAGTGGTGGGGATTGAAACAGAATAAATATAACAACCGAAATACGATTAAGGAGTAAATTATGGAACAAACTTGGCGTTGGTACGGACCGAATGACCCGGTATCATTGGCGGATATTAGACAGGCGGGAGCGACCGGTATTGTGACTGCTTTGCATCATATTCCAAATGGTCAAATCTGGAGTATTGATGAAATTAATCAGCGTAAACAGTTAATTGAACAGGCTGGCTTAACTTGGTCTGTGGTGGAAAGTGTGCCGGTACACGAAGAAATTAAAACTCAAACAGGTAATTACAAGCAGTGGATTGAAAATTATAAGCAGACTTTGCGTAATCTGGCACAATGCGGTATTGATACAGTTTGTTACAATTTTATGCCGGTTTTGGATTGGACACGGACTGATTTGGCATACCAATTGACGGATGGTTCTAAAGCACTTCGTTTCGATCAAATTGCATTTGCAGCGTTTGAATTACATATCTTAAAAAGACCGGGAGCAGAAACGGTTTATACCGAAGAAGAACGTCAAGCGGCAAAAGCCTATTATGACAAGATGTCAAAAGAGGAGATTGAGCAACTTACCCGTAATATTATTGCCGGATTACCGGGGGCAGAAGAGGGGTATACATTAGAGGAATTTCAGGCGCAATTGGATCGCTATAAAGCGATTTCTCCGGAGAAATTCCGAACCCATTTAGCTTATTTCTTGCACGAAGTGGTTCCAGTTGCGCAGGAAGTTGGTATTAAACTGGCGATCCATCCGGATGATCCGCCACACCCGATTTTAGGTTTGCCTCGTATTGTATCAACCATAGAAGATATGCAGTGGTTTGTGGAAACTGAACCTCTTCAAGCGAACGGCTTTACAATGTGTACCGGTTCTTATGGGGTACGTTCTGATAATGATCTTGTTAAAATGACGAAACAATTTGCTGATCGTATTTATTTTGCTCATTTGCGTTCAACTTGTCGTGAAGATAATCCTTTGAGTTTCCACGAAGCTGCTCATTTAGAAGGGGATGTGGATATGTTTAATGTAGTGAAAGCTTTATTAGATGAGGAATATCGCCGTTTGAATAATGGGGAAAAACGTTTAATTCCGATGCGACCAGATCACGGTCATCAAATGTTAGATGATCTGAAAAAGAAAACTAATCCAGGTTATTCTGCGATTGGGCGGTTACGTGGTTTAGCAGAATTTAGAGGATTAGAATTGGCATTGAAGAAAGTTTATTTTCAAAAATAACATTATTTTTTATTAATATGAAAAAAGACTAATTTGCTAAATGGCAAATTAGTCTTTTGCTATCAAGTAGTTATGAATTTCTCTTCATAAAAGAAGCCTTGATTTCTTGATAAAAAGCTTCTTTCATTCTCCTGCTTTCATTCACATCAACACTTCCGCCCATATGTTCAAATACCTCTGCTTTATTGTTTTTTCGCAAACGTATTGAGCGAGCAAGATAGCTGTTGCCGTGAATTTTCCCCATCAATCGGCGTAATTTAATCGTATCACGAAAACTGAATGGCGCAATGAAGTCAATAAACCATAGTCGCTCTCCACTTTGCCAATCTTGGTAGCGTAATGAGTTAGGATCTAAGATATAGCGTTTTTCAGCCTCCGCACTTAACCACGCCCAACTGGCATAACCGATAGGCATTCCTTCCTCATTGACCAGTAGTCTACATTGCGCTTTTTCTATTGCAGGAATAATGTAATGTATCGCTGATTCAATTGGCCAGCGACGATGTAGAGCCGAATGGCTCCACAGCCACATTACTTTTCCTAAAGTTGAGAAGTTATCCATAATAATTAAACAAGATACATAGTGACCAGTTCATTAAATGTTTTGCTCGCATAATCTGTATGCCCCACACCGGACAACGTAATATAGGTATTGCCGGAAGTAATATTAACATCGCCTCCTTCAACATCATAACCACTGAACCTTAATGTGGTGTCTGAGCTTAAATTGTTGCTGAGCAGTGATAATTGTAGCTTATCTTTACCAACTTCAAAGCCTTTAATATTAGTCTGCGTATTACTATAAATATTAATGTAATGCTGATGTTCGTGATCTAATATAATTTGGTTATCCTTGGCAGCAGCATGAACTTGAAGTTCTTCACCTTTATTAAAATGTAATGTATTTTGAGCTAAATTGGCATTGGAGCTTTCTCCGGATAAAATATACTTAAATTTGCCATCATTAAGATCTAAGTAATATCCATCACCTATTGAGAATGTGCCAAATTGGCTCGCTTTTTCTATAATGGTTTTACCGATAGTATTGCCATCTTTGTTGAAAGATAAGGTAACATTGTCATCGCTATCTTTAGTGAATTGAAGGTTAAGATCTTCTGAATTCTCTAATTTTGCTAAATTATTTTTTGTCAGATCGAAGATATAATTTGTGGCGTTGGTGGATAAGAGATAAATATCTGCTCCCTGTCCGCCATAAAGTTTATTTATGCCACTTCCTCCGGCAAGTACATCATTACCGCTATAGCCTTCTAAAATATCATCACCATCATTACCGATTAAGATATTATCTTTATGATTTCCAATAAGGTTATCATTTCCTGATGTACCTATAATATTCTCTATATCATAGATATGATCAAAGATGGTTCCTTTATAAAGCTTCTCGGACTGGAGATCAGCAACAACACCGAGTCCTTCATCATTAATCACTAAATGACGAAGATCTAATGTATCAATCCCTTCATCGCCGAAGATAGTGTCGGAACTAAGAGCATCATCTTGAATAATGGTATCATTTCCTTCGCCACCATAAATTAAATCTTTGCCTAAACCGCCATTTAAGGTGTCGTTACCAGTTTCTCCATAAAGTTTATCATCACCAGCACCACCGAAAATAATGTCATCACCCTCTTTACCATAAACAAGATCATTACCATTTTGTGCGAGGAAGTAATCATTACCTTTACTACCATACATAACATCATCATAGTCACTGGCACTGATAACTTCGACGTTGTAAAGCATATCGCTTGCATCATAAGATTTTGTTTCAATATGTAACTCTCTATACTCAACTCGTTCTTGTCGTTTACCGTATTGATGATTTTTCACTTTAATATTTTCAACAGTTACTTCTGCATCAGCAATATGTTTTGTTACAGAATAAGTACCGGCATCTCGCCCATGAACAACAATGCCGTGAATATGTTCATTATTATAACTTACACTATCTGTTCCATTACCTCCATTAAATAGAGAATGTCCGTTATCAGCAATATAAGTATCATTTCCATCGCCAGCATTGATATTGAGATTAATATGTTTCAATAATTTTCCATTTTCATCATATAAAACGGAGGCATATTTATCATTAGAAATAAAAATATTATTACCTGCGCCGTCATTAATAGTATGTTCATTTGGACCATTAATAATAAGATCGGTATAAAAATTATTTTTGCCAACCGCTTTTCTGCGCGCTTCTTCAACACCCGGCGCAAACAGAGGACTATTAAATTTTATTAATGAATTGCCTGGTGCGGTAATTTCCAACACGCCCGTTTTAGCATCCATACTCAAATATTGTGCACTAAGTGCTTTATCAATTTCACCGTTACGAATAAGTTGCGCATAATTATTTGCCTTATTCATTTGATCAACCAATTTAGTAATGGCGGCTAATTCTATCGCACTGTCTGAGCTGGCAACGCCATCAAGGGTGATAATGTTGTCAACATTATATAATTTCTGTAATTGCTTAAATGATTGAATGACTTCCTGACTCGCATAGAATTTATTTAATGTTGCTTCAGTATTTTGATCAAAATATTTCTGAATATCACCATACTTTTCAATTTGATCGACATAACGTTTAGCAATATGTTCCAATGCTGGTTGTTTGATCGCCGACATAATACCGCCGATAGCTCCTCTCACTACACCTGCAATGGCCGCAATCGGTGCACCAATGACACTTGCTGTTGCTGCCACAGAGATCGCTGTAGTTGCTAAATTTAAAGCAATGTCTGTAGCTGTATATGCGTTATTAAGTGCAAATTTTTCATTTAAAAGGCTGGCTAATAGTTCATCACCTTGATAACCATAAGTTTTTGTTTCTGATGCAAGAGAATCAATTTGTTTTACATATTTATGTTCGTCAACTAAGCCTTTTATCTCTAACGGACTTGCTGCCAGAGCGATTCCTGATACAGCAGCACCAATTTGTGGCAACATCGTAGTAGTACCAATTATTTTTGCAATGGATTGTGCTGTTGTGCCAACTCCTGTCGCAATAGTGCTTACCGCTTTCAATCCAATATCAAACCCCACTGCAATTTGATCAGCTTGGGTCATATTAGACCAATTATGAAGTTTAATTGATGAACCTATCAAAGAAGATAAATTAGTTAAAATACCTCCCGCAGAAGAACTTATAGCTTCAGAAACGGCGGTAGAGGCATTAGAAAGGCTTAACACGTCACTGACTAAGCCATTAATATTGCCAATTAATTTAATTGAGCCTTCAGCAATAGCCGCTTTTCCGCTACTTGTATTAACATCCGATTGAATTAGGTTTGCGATAGAATGTCCCATATCAATAATGGAGTTGGATAATGATAGGGCTGACCCCACTTTAGGATTGCCGTCTTTGCCTACTGTTTTCACCACATCAGTGATAAAGCCATTCACATCGCTGGTGATAGCAAAAGAGCTGTCTACAATAATTTTCACGCCTTCTTTCGTGAGTTTATCGGCATTTGCCAACGCTGAAATGCTATTTCCAATGCTTAACAATCGATCTTGCGATATCGATAGGATTTGATGAGCAGTATTGGCAATATTATGGCTTAATTCGCTTGAGCTGCCGGATAAATCCATAATGTAGGAAACAATTTGGTTGGCTGATTTTGCTAATTCAAATGAACTGTCTGCAATCGAGAGTTTACCTTTATCTGTTGTAGGATCGATTTGTACCACATTGGTTAAGGTTTTGGCGGTATCTAAAATAGAGTTGGATAAACCGTGGATTGGTTTGGTTAACTCTTCTTTTATTCCAATTTGATTTAAGAAATCGGTCATTATGCCATTGGTTTTTGAGATTAAATTGAAAGACTCAATAGCAATCTCTGTTTTGCCCTCCTCTGTTGAAGCATTTGCGGCAGCGAGTTTCATCGCGATACTTTCTACTTGATCTAAATGATTTTTTAAAGATTGATATGCTGCATTACCAACTTTTGTTTCTGAATTGGTTATTGTAGTGATCGATTTTACAATCTCATTAATTTGCCCGACTAAATGTGTTGACGCAGAGGCAATTTGTTGTTTGCCATCTACTTTATTAGTGTCAGCAGATGCTAATGCAGTTATCGTTTTCGCAGTATCTAATACTAAATCAGTTAAATTGTGAGCAAAGGTGCTCTTCGCATTATCTAATTTAGCCTCTTTTAATACTTCTTCAATTAAATGGTTACTTTGTGCAATCAATGTTAATGAGTTTAACGCAATAGCAACTTTCCCATCACTGCTTGAGTTATCGGCATTGGCGAGGTTAATTGCTATTTTCTCAATCGGTGCCAAATGTTTAGCGGTTACATCGTGTACTGCCGTGGAGAGTGTATTTTGTTTTCCAGATAAGGTTAAGATATTTGAAACAATTTCATTAGCATTATTAACTAATGAAACGGATAAACTGGCGGTATTCGCTGGGTTATCACTAACAATAATATTAGTTACTGATTTTGCTGCATCTAAGACAGAATGAGAAAGACTATTAACGTTATTCAGTAGTGTTGTATCTAATCCGGTATTAGCTGTTGTTAAGGTGTTGGTCGCTAAATCGCTTACTTGACTAATAAAATCAAAAGAGAGTTTTGCAATCTCAGCTTTATTAGAGGCAGAAGATGCAGTAGCTAATTGAGCTGCTACCTCTTTAATTTGAGAAACTGAAGCATCAAATGATTGATGAAAAGCTTTACTTAAAGAAGAATCAACGTTAGCCAACGTTAATACGTTATTGAGGATAATCGTTGCGCTTTGCACCAAATCAACACTAGCTTTAGCAATGTTTTCTGAAGATTTTGCGTCAGCTAATTGAACGATATTTTGAGCTGTCGCAAATAGTGAGTTAAATAATTCTAATGTTTTCGGAGCAATGACATTATTAGGGCTCATTCCTTGCATAATATCTTTCAACATATTACTTGCATCGGATAACAGACTTAATGAATGCGTTGCAATTTCAGCGCTATTATTTTCAGATGAAGCAAGTGCTATTGCTACCGCACTATCTTTCATTTCTGTTAATGTTTTATTTACTGCATTATGAATTATATCAATATGTTGTGTTGAAATAGATGTGCTTTTTAACACAGTAGACACAATATCACTTGCTGTTTTAGAAAGTTCTAATGAACTATTAGCAATCACGACCTTTCCTTGATTGTTATTAGCATCTACTTGTACTACGTTTGTGAGAATTTTGGCTGCATCTAGCGCTGAATTAGTCAAACTATGAACCGATTTACTCACATTAGTACTTAAACTCATATTGTCCAAGAATTGATTAATAATATTATTCGCTTGTGCAATCAAGCCGAAAGAGGTGATGGCTATTGCAGTTTTACCTTGTGAAGAATCAAGATCACTGTTTGCTAACGCGACCGCAAGTTGTTTGATTTGCGATAATTGTCCGTCCACCGCACTATGTAAAGCGTTACCAATATCTTCTTTACCTTTAAAGCTGGTAATTGATTGAATGAGATCATTCACGTTACCAATAAGATTGGTTGAGGCAACTGCCAGCTGTTCCTTTCCTGCTGTTGTCGCATTATTACCGGTAGCTAACAATGTAATATTTTTTGCAGTATTCAATAATACATCGGTTAATTCGCCAACAAATTGGGTTTTATCAGTGCTTAAATTAGCTTCATTTAGCACTTGCGCAACAATTTTGTTGGTTTGTGATATTAAAGTTAAAGAATTAATGGCAATACTGACTTTGCCTTCTTGAGACAGCACATCAGCATTTGCAAGATTGACCGCACTCTCTTCGATATTCTGTAGATTTTTCGCAGTAACATTATGAATTGCATTTAATAATTCGGTGTCTTTATCCGTCATTACTAGAATATCGGAAATAACATCATTCACATTGGCTATTAATGAAATGCTATTTTTAGCGATTGAGGTTTTATCATTCATATCCATAGTAGCTATATCAGTAACTGTTTTAGCTGTGTTCAAAATAGAATGAGAAAACTGATTAATATCGGCTAAGAGTTGTGATTCGATACCTATATCACCTGAATTTTTTAACGCATTACTGATAACATCACTAACTTGAGATAACAGCTCAAAAGAGGCTTTAGCAATTTCAGCTTTATCTTCATTATGTGAATGTGTAGCAATATTGATAGCTGTTTTTTGAATATTTTGTAATGAGTTGTTAATAGAATGATAAACAGCTTCACTAATTGTATTATCTTTATTTGCTAATATGATACTTTTATCAACAATTAATGCCGCTTTTGCCGCTAATTCTGTCGCAGACTTAGTAATTTCGACACCACCTTTTGAATAGGCAATGTTTACAATATCTTTGGCAGCCTCAAAAAGAGAATCCAGCAAATCTAATGACTTATTAGAAATTTCGCTAATTGATGACATTTGATTGGTAATCTTTCTGAGTGTATTTGTAGCATCAGTAAGTAAGTCTAAAGAGTCTTTGAATAACACCGGTTTATTTTTAAAATCTGATGCAGCGATGGATAAAGCATTACTTTTTAAAGAAGAAATATCTTCTTTAACCAGATTAAAATCAATATTTGAAACCGTGTTTTTTAATGAAACGACTTTATCTTTGATTGCATCAAAATCTATTCCAGTTACTTTTTCTTTTAGTGAAAGCACTGTCTCTTTTACAGTCTCGATTCCAGAATCGAACATTAATACCTCCCAAGGGCAAAAATCGAAAAATAAAATGTGTTATTACTTAAGTTATTTCAGTTTTGTGGTTGAAAAGATTAACTTAGTTGAAAAATGAATTTTTATATAATACTTATAAAAGGTGAAAAATAGTAACCTAACTATATCAGTAAATTGATTAATTCTCTATATTATTAGATAGGCATTAATTTCTGGTCTAACCTCTAATAAAGGGAAGAATAAGCGTGGGTAAATGTTAGAAATAAAAAAGGGCGTATTTTTGAAAACACGCCCTGATTGAGAGTTTATTTTAATTTTTTAACTCGGGAGTTAAACAAGGTTGTAATTTGGTAAGAATTTGTTTGGTGATACGAGAACCACCGGCGACAATATTGCCTGATTTGAGGTAGTTGTGTCCACCGATAAAATCGGTAACTAAACCGCCAGCTTCACGAACAATTAATTCACCTGCTGCACAATCCCAAGGTTTTAATCCCATTTCAAAGTAGCCGTCAACACGACCTGATGCTACATAACAGAGATCCAATGCAGCTGAACCGGTACGGCGGAAATCAGCACATTCTTCGATTAATGCGCCGATCATTTCAAGATGAACAGGAATATAGCGTTTGATTTTGAATGGGAAGCCGGTAGCAATAATTGCACCGTTTAATTCAGTACGGCTATCCAAGCGTAAGCGATATTCGTTTAACTTCGCTCCTTCGCCGCGAACTGCTGTGAACAATTCATTACGGATTGGATCATAAACTACGCCGACTTCAGTACGGCCTTTAACGCGAACAGCGATTGAAATGGAAAAATGCGGTAAACCTTTTACAAAGTTAGTGGTTCCATCCAGCGGATCAATAACCCATTGCACTTCGTTATCGCCTTCCAACGCACCGCTTTCTTCGCCGATAATGGTGTGGGTTGGATAAGATTTACGAATAATATCAATAATGGCAGCTTCAGAGGCGCGATCTATATTGGTGACATAATCATTAGCACTTTTTTCTCTGGTTTCGATTTCATCTCGACGCTCAAAACCTTTGGCAACAATGTTGCCTGCCTTTCGTGCAGCACGAATGGCAATATTTAACATTGGATTCATTATTTTCTCCACTGGATTTTAAAGAACGGATTTAAGTTTGATAAATTTCGGCGTGCATTATAGGGAATGTTGGTTTAAATTGCGAGTCATTTTCTTAAGGAAAATATGTTAAAATCCGCCATTATTTTTATCCAATCGTTTCATTATGTCATTAGATCAGATCAAAATTGTATTAGTTGAAACATCTCATCCGGGGAATATCGGCTCTGCGGCGAGAGCAATGAAAACAATGGGATTGTCCCAACTCTATTTAGTTTCACCGAAAGTCCTGCCTAATGAAGAGAGCATTGCTTTGTCCGCCGGTGCGGATGATGTGGTTAAACAGGCACATATTGTTTCTTCTTTTGAAGAGGCCATTGCTGATTGTTCCTTGGTGATTGGCACCAGTGCAAGAGCCAGACACTTGACCACCACTGCCGTAACACCGCGGGATTGCGGAGAGTTGGCGATTGTACGTTCAGCGCACGGAAAAGTGGCAATCGTTTTTGGGCGTGAACGGATCGGTTTAACCAATGAAGAGCTGTTGAAATGTCACTATCATCTTAATATTCCGGCGAATCCTGAGTATTCTTCATTAAATTTAGCGATGGCAGTGCAATTAGTCAGTTATGAAGTGAGAATGGCGTACTTGCAAAAACAGCAAGGTTATCAATTACATCATTCACGAGTGTCGGAGATACCGGCAGAAGGCGTGGTTGCGGAGGAGCTGGAATATTTCTTCCATAAAACGGAGCAGGTTTATCGGCAACTCGGTTTTATTCAAAACAGTGCGGTAATGAAAAAATTACGCCGTTTGTATTTGAGAACGGCAATCCAGCGCAATGAACTGAATATTCTGCAAGGAATGTTGACCGCAGTAGAAAAAGTGATAACGGAAAATCATCGGAAATAGCAATAGTTAAAAACGGCGTAATAATACTTGACTGTTTTAGTAGGTTATGTGAGAATTTCCCACGTTTTAACAAGGTTAGGGAATTTGCGATGAAACTTACTTCAAAAGGGCGTTATGCAGTGACAGCAATTTTAGATATTGCGTTAAATGCAGGCAGCGGCCCTGTTACTTTAGCGGATATCTCTGAACGTCAAAAAATATCACTTTCTTATTTAGAACAATTATTTGCGAAATTACGTCGTCACGGTTTGGTGAAAAGTACCCGTGGCCCCGGCGGTGGCTATCAATTGGGCTATGCCAGCGAAGAAATTTCGATTGGTATGATTATTTCTGCAGTAAATGAGAATGTCCAAGCCACAAAATGTAAAAGCAAAGGAAATTGTCAGGATGGCGTTCAATGTTTAACCCATTCATTATGGCAAAAACTAAGTGATCGTATCGAAGATTTTTTAAATGAAATTACTGTCGCTGAATTGGTCAGTTCTCAACAAGAAAAAATGCAGCAGCGTTATCGTGCTGAGATCAGCGTACAGCAACATCTCGAAAATGAAAATATAGATAGTTAAGTGGCTGGCTTAACGAATTAAATCGGAGTGAAAATGAAATTACCTATTTATTTAGACTATGCGGCAACTTGCCCTGTCGACGAACGTGTTGCAAAAAAAATGATGGATTATTTAACCATTGACGGAACATTCGGTAATCCAGCATCTCGTTCGCATAAGTTTGGCTGGCAGGCTGAGGAAGCTGTTGATATCGCGCGTAATCATATTGCAGATTTAATCGGTGCGGATGCTCGTGAGATTGTGTTTACTTCCGGCGCAACTGAATCTGATAACTTGGCAATTAAAGGTGCAGCACATTTTTATCAAACCAAAGGAAAACACATTATTACCTCAAAAACTGAGCATAAAGCAGTTTTAGATACCTGTCGCCAATTAGAACGTGAAGGCTTTGAAGTCACTTATTTATCTCCGAAATCAGACGGTTTAATCGATTTGGATGAACTTAAAGCGGCAATGCGTGATGACACCATTTTAGTGTCAATTATGCACGTAAATAATGAAATCGGTGTGATCCAAGATATTGAAAAAATTGGTGAAATTTGTCGTGAACGTAAGATTATTTTCCACGTTGATGCGACACAATCCGTTGGTAAATTACCGATTGATTTATCAAAATTGAAAGTAGACTTGATGTCTATGTCAGGGCATAAACTTTATGGGCCGAAAGGTATTGGTGCATTATATGTACGCCGTAAACCACGTGTGCGTTTAGAGGCGATTATTCACGGCGGTGGCCACGAAAGAGGAATGCGTTCAGGTACATTGCCGGTTCACCAAATTGTAGGTATGGGTGAAGCATATCGTATCTGCAAAGAAGAAATGGCGACTGAAATGCCTCGTTTGACTGCATTACGAGACCGTTTATACAACGGTTTGAAA
>Ga0079226_10001944_pt1 | contig 15867 bp, 12 predicted proteins | sample Poulit2014_FD_76345 | JGI IMG/M metagenome (GOLD analysis project Ga0079226, IMG submission 76345) | Agricultural soil microbial communities from Georgia to study Nitrogen management - Poultry litter 2014 | ecosystem: Environmental > Terrestrial > Soil > Agricultural land | place: USA: Georgia...
CAACACGGTCCTAATAGTCGTGGAGCTCGTTCTGAATATGGCTTACAATTAAATGAAAAACAAAAATTACGTCGTATGTATGGTTTAAATGAACGTCAATTCCGTACTTTATTTGTAAAAGCCAGCAAAATCAAAGAAGGTAAACATGGGGTCAACTTGATGATCTTACTAGAACAACGTTTAGACAATGTTGTTTACCGTTTAGGTTTGGCTACAACTCGTCGCCAAGCACGTCAATTAGTTAACCATGGTCACATCACTGTTGATGGTAAGCGTGTAGATATTGCCTCTTACCATGTGGAAGTCGGTCAAGTTATCGGCGTTCGTGAAAAATCAAAAGATATGGTAACCATTAAAGCAGCCATCGAATCCACTGTAGGTACTCCTGCTTTTGTAACATTTGATGCTGATAAACTAGAAGGTTCATTGACACGTCTGCCAGAACGTGAAGAATTAACACAAGATATTGATGAATCATTCATCGTTGAATACTACAACAAATTAATGTAAAAAAAGTGATTCCACTAGCTATTATGGCTAGTGGTTTTTTTATGAATAAAACTTATCATTAATCTTCTATTTACAAATAGTTAACATCGTGCTATCTTTACGTTAACCAATAAGAAAAAGGAGGTTTACATGAAACTCAGCTTACGTGAACAGCTTACTGCGGCAATTTTTGCTGGAATTATTAGCATTTTTTCGCAGATTATCATTCCTTTAGGGATCGTACCTTTAAGCCTACAAACTTTTATTGTCGGCGTAACAGCCAGTCTTTTAGGCCGCAAAGTGGGAACTTGGTCAGTGGTGGTTTATTTCCTATTAGGTTTAATTGGTTTACCTGTTTTTGCAGGCGGCAGCAGTGGTCTTGCTGCTTTATTAGGACCCACAGGAGGATATCTGATCGGTTTTCTCTTTACTCCGTGGGCTATCAGCAGTCTGATCAAGCTTTTAGGAGAAAACTATCCGGGTGTGATCACGGCAAACTTGACTGGCTTTTTAGTTACCTTAGCCTTTGGTAGTTTATGGCTGAAATTTGCAGCGGATTTGACTTGGACAGCTGCTTTTTCGACGGGATTCATTGGATTTTTAGTTCCAGAAGTTATTAAAGCTGTAGCATCCGGTTGGGTCAGCTTACTTTTGATCCGCCATATTCCAGAAAGATTTTTGAGTTTTTAAAAAGCACAGCAGATATTCACTCTCTGCTGCGCTTTTATTTACATTTGTATCCCTTGATAAAGTGGGACTAGACTCTGATAAGTTTCTTTCATATAAGCAAGGGCTGCATCCGGCTGCTGCCAAAGTTCACTTTCTTTTAAAATGATCCGGCCGATTTGAAACTCGCCTTTTTTAACATTTTGTAAACGTGTCAAAGCCTTGGTAAGATCAATTTCTACCAGTGGTTCAACTTTATTACTTGTATGATCTAAATTGATCATAGTGTCTTGAGGCAATTGGCTGAAAAGCGCCGGTTGATCCAACATTTTTTGTGCCATTTCAGCCTTGTGTACAGGCTGATCGATCAAAGACAGATACATCGTCACATAGCCAGGCCAAATTCCCAGCTGAAAATGAGGTTCCATTTTATAGCCACGCTTCTGCCGGCTAATAGCTGACCAGGTACTTTCAGGCGGATGAACACTACGCCTGCGATGCTGGGCGATATGAATGAAAAGCTCTTCTTCCAGTAGATTCTCCAATTCCACCTTCACTGCTTCATCGATATTTTGAAAAATTGGTTGTATTTCTGAACGAATCGCCTGCATTCGTTGGTCTAAACCAGTAATTTCAAACACTGCAAAACTTTCTTCGGTAAACATAAGTACACTCCTTAATAATCAAGTAAGACGACACTTTTTTTAAATTCTGTTAATATATTTTGTTTTTTATAGTCCGAAAATTCCTGCCAGTTACGGCGAGCGACTTTTCGTGCTTGGCTGGGATTTTTTTCTTGGGTAAATTGATACGTTAAATCCCACTCATAATAATAGCCGATTGGCCGACAATGATAATAAGCTGATGCAATTTTTTTCTGATCAAAACGGTGATGAGTATGACCGAAAATCACTTGCTTAACATTGGGAAACTCAGCTAACGCATCCCCAATCTGCTGACTGCCTAAAAAGGCATTCAACTGATTCCAGCGAGCATATTCATTACTGAAATGAACAATAAAAGCTGACTGTGGTACAAAATGGGTACTGACAAAAATCTTTTTGTGAGACGGTATTGCCTTTAAAGCTTGTGTAAGACGTTGACAGACATCGTCAGTGATCTGCCTATCGGTTTTTCGACGATTGATCCAGCGATCATACCAGTAAATTTGTTTTTTTCGTTGAATCTCTTTTGTCTCTAGCTGAGGAGCAAAGCTGTAATCATACCAGCCATTAAAAGCCAGCAACAGGGTATCTTCTGACAAATCTTTTGTTTTAAAGTTGAGAAAAGCTGGATAATTAAAATTTTCAAAATCTTCTGGCTGATGAATATCCGCCATTTCATGATTGCCCCAATGAAAAGTTGTCGGAATTTTTTCAGTAAAAAAATCCACAATCGTCAAAGCCTGGCTGACGTGATTAGCTAAATCTCCAGCAAAATGGACATGATCCACCTGCTCTTCAAGCAAATAATTGCGTAAAAGTGCTAACTCTTCATCAAAAGAATTAATATCCGCATGTAAATCAGAAATAACAGCTAGTCTGCCCAAAATTGTCCCTTCTTATTTTCCCATTGTGTTTTAGTTATTGAACGTCTGACTTCTGTGATCAAGCGTCCTTTAAACATACGGGCATCTTTTATTACACTATCTACCTGCATGCCTAGTTTTTCCATCACCTTCCCAGAATTCGGATTTAGCTGATCATAGACCGCCATTACACGAACTAAGCCTAGCTCAGTAAAAGCTAAATCAATTAAAGTACGTGCGGCTTCGCAAGTAATTCCTTGTCCCCAGTAGGCTCTGTTCAAAGTATAGCCTAGTTCCCCCACAGCGGTTTCTTCATTGATCCGTAAATCGATCGTGCCAATCATTTTGCCGCTTTTTTTCAGCTCTATGGCATACTTGCCTAGAGGTTCAGCCATAAAATAATTAGCAATACTATTTTGCGTCTCATTGATCGTATCATGAGTCTCAAAAACAAAATATGTCGTCTGCGCATCATTTGCATACTCAAACATATCATTTACATCCTGCCAATTCACTGGACGTAACCATAAACGCGTACTTGCTAAATGCGTATTTTGAGCTAAAATTAACTCCTTTGACATCGGAACACCTACTTTTTTAATTATTCTTTATTATAGCTTAATTTTACATTTTGTGAAGCGTTCGTCTAGTTGAAATGGTATAATAAAATTATTAAATTTATTAAGGGGGATTATATGACAGACGAAGTTCAAAAACATCTGGATAATGCGATGTACGGGACCCCATCTGTGAACCCTGAAGAGCAGCATAAATATCTGGGGACCTTTCGTGAACGAATTTATCTACGTATGACCTTAGCACAAATGAAAGATAGCAAACAACAAAAAAAGCTTAGCCAGCATTTAAAAGATTATCCAGAGGGCCTGATCCTATTAAATGGCAATCTCTCCGATTCATTACAAGACACTTATATTCAGCTGATCGTTAAGGCAAAGCTGAAATTCACTGTGGTAGATACAGACTTAAAACAAGCTGATGACAGCGGTTTGCTGATTATTTCAAATTCAGCCGTTAATGAGGAAACCATTGATATCACAGAAAAATTTAAAACTGAAAAAATTGAAAAGCAGCCAACTAAAAAAACCAAAAAAGGATTTTGGGGTAAATTATTTTCTTAAACGATTAAAGGAGGAGTTCCTATGACTACAGTTAGTTACGATCAGCTAAAAAAAGAAATGACCCAGGCTTTAGACACTCATATCGATATTTTAAAAGATGTAAATACTTTAGACACTCAGCACTTGGATGCAATTATGTTTATGATGCGCAGTTTTGGTTTTATTTTTGACCGAGCTCCTAAAGTCCTATATGAAGAAGATCATGAAGAAATGAATTTTCTGATGTTTCAGTATTATAGCTTATTAAACGAATTAAAATTTAATCTGGCTTTGAACTATCCCGCCGCTGCAATTCAAGATCGTTTACTAACCGATATTGTAGCAAATTTTCCTACAACTTATGAAACTGAATTGAAACAATGGTGGGAAGAACTCACTGGTCTTCACGTTGATAATCGTAAACAAACCATGGATCGCAAAAAAACAAATTAAAAAAATACCCGATAACCTTAAAACAGTTACCGGGCTTTTTTTATGGCGGGAATAATTTTTATATTGTCGGAAATAATAATTTTAAGATAGCCAGAGTCACACGCTGAGATTTCCCTTCATATGGATAACAGTGCATATGCATCATCGGATTAAAGTTTGCTTCAATAATACCATAGGCATCAGGAGCAGTCGCTGCTTGTTTGCGATCAGCCACCATCATATCGATACCACAAACCACGGCTCCTAAAGATCTGGCTGCCTTAACTGCGATTTCTTTATAATCTGCTGAAAAAGCATCCGTCATATCGATGGAATCCCCACCCGTCGATACATTGGAATTTTCTCTTAAATAAACTCTTTCATTTAAAGATGGTATGCTTTGCCAGTCATAGGACTGCTCTTTTAAAATTTGTTCTTCCTGGTTTGTCATTTGAATTTTCTCTAATGGGCTGCGATGGTTAAGACCACGTAAGGGATCATTATTTTTTTGATCCACAAGTTCTGCGATCGTGTGCTTGTTATCTCCTACTACATTAGCCGGCAAACGCAACAAAATTGCTTTCACTTCATCGTCGATCACAAAGAAACGATATTCAGTTCCCACTAAAAACTCTTCTATTAAAATCGCACTATCTTCTTTAAAGGCCAGCGCTAAAGCTGTTTGATAAGCAAGCCAGCTAGGCTTATCCTGATAAATCGTAATGCCTAAGCCATAATTCGTCGACTTAGGTTTGATTACGATTCCGCCTTTGATTAACGGAAAGTAATCTTGAGCACTTTTTATATCACTAAACTCTTTCCCTGAAGGAACACGAAAGCCCGCTTCATTTAACAATTTTTTGGTCACTGTTTTATTTTCCATGATCAAAGGAGCAATGTAGCTGTCTTTACTGGTCATATTGCCATTTTTAACATATTCTGTTTTTCCCGCAAAACTTAGTTTTAAAAACTGATCGGCTCGATCTAAGAGCTCAACTTGCACCCCTTTTTGAATAGCATCAAATAAAAGAATCTGAGTAGATAGTTCCATATCAGAAAAGCCCCGTAACTTATAAGGAGCCTGCCACGCTTTTTGATAATAATCCTTGGCTAAAGCAACAGCCACTTTTTTTTGTGAGCTCTTTTGAGCAGCTAAAAAAAGACGTCCACTTAAAGTTTTACTTGGATCGGCTACCATTTCTGCTAAGGTTGTGAAAAGATCAGTTGAGATGTCTAAATCTAAATCTGAAGAGAACTCTTTAAGTTCATCAATAAATTTTTTTGCTTCATTTTGATATTGCGTTACTTTTAGCGGATGCTCTAAAGCAACTCGGTCATTTAACTCATCTCCTTGAGCTACCCATTCATCTGGAGCCGCTTGCTCGTCTTTAGTCAGTAAGAACAACAAAAACAAATGTAAAAATTCAACTTCTTCTTTACTGATTCCATAAGGATGAAAAGGATCAAGATCAATATTGCGTAATTCGATATAACGGATCGGTTTATGTGCAAGATCAGCGACTTTCTTGCCTCCGCGCAAGCGAACAGGTGCATAGAATTCTTTTTCTTCTGAAAGTTTTCCCGTTTCTACCATTTTATCAAGATCAGCGATATAGTCTTTAATATTGGCATAAGTCACTTTTACATTGGATTTATTTTTATAACCATAACGACTGCTACGAATGCTGCGAACGGGTTCATAAGGTTGATTTTCATCGGTAAAGTAGCCAGCCTCACTTAGCGGCGAAGCACCATAAAAATAAGTGACCAGCCAGCGATAATGAAGATAATTACGTGTGACTTTCAAATATAATTCCGTTTTAAAAGCAGTATATTCAGTGTATTTATCCTGTAAGCGGAAGATTTTTTGTAATAACTCATCGTCAAATTCAAAATTAAAATGGATGCCACTAACCATCTGTTTACGTCGGCCATAAGTTTTTGCCAGATAACGCCGATATAAGACATCTTCAAAACGATCTAATTTAGCAATTGGGATATCCTCTTCCACCTCCGGTAAATCAGGCGGCATGCTAGTCGGCCAAAGCATCTCCTCTTTATCCATTGAACGAAGCGTGACATCATGGATGGCTGCCAGCCACTGAAAAAGTTCTGTCACACTATCTGTGACTGGGGTTACAAGTTCCATCTGAGTCTCGGCAAAATCTGTTTGTATATATGGATGATAACTACGGTTTCCTATCTTTTCAGGATAATCTGTTTTCACCAGATTTCCTTGTAAAGTAACGCGTTGACTTTCTTTTTCGATTCCATAGCGTGCCTTTAACAAAAATGGTCGCACACTTTGATTAGTTAAAATCTTTTGAATATCCATCTTATGTCCTTTCCAAAAAAATATTTCTTACTGCTATTATAGCAAAATCTTTAATAAGAGAAAATTTTTTCAACTGAAAGTTAAAGTTTATTAGCTAGTCTAAAAAATTATTAGTTTTGTGAAATAATTACCGAAATTTTGTTGACACCGATACCAAAGGAGAGTATTCTATGTGTGTAGAGATGATAATGATTATCATTTGCGACTAGTAAAACTACTATTATACATATAAGAAAGGAAAGACTATGAAATCTTTAATTGAAGCTCAGCCTAATCGTATCTATCAAGTGCATTCCGTCACAGCATCTGATGATACCAAACGTCACTTGCAGACTCTGGGTGTTACCCCTGGGAATCGCATTGCCTTATTACAACTACAAAAAGAAAACGGGATTGTACTGCTGCAAAAAAGTCGTGTAGCTTTAGATAAATCCATTCTTGAAAATATCACAATTGAAGAAGTTAAAGAAAAAGGCGAATGGGTCCCGCTGGCTCAGCTTTCCCCCGGTGAAAGCGCCCATGTGATCAGTATCCACGGTGAAGGTGCCATCCGACGTCGTTTGATGGATATGGGAGTTACCAAAAGTGTTGAAATTTATGTACGTAAAATGGCACCTCTGGGCGACCCAATTGAGATCACCCTGCGTGGTTATGAATTATCATTACGTAAAGCTGAAGCAGAATTAATTTTAGTAGAAAAGGAGCCTGCATAACATGCAAAAACAATTTGCCTTAGCCGGTAATCCCAACAGCGGAAAAACAACAGCTTTTAACCAATTTACCGGTTCGAACCAACATGTTGGGAACTGGCCTGGTGTTACCATTGACCGTAAATCAGGTGTTTTGAAGAAAAACAAAACGATCACGATCCAAGATCTGCCCGGCATTTATTCTTTATCCCCTTACACGCCTGAAGAAGTTATCACACAGGAGTATTTATTAGAGCAACAACCTGATGCAATTATTGATATCGTGGATGGCAGTAATCTTGAACGCAATCTCTATTTAACTACTCAGTTATTAGAAACGGGACTGCCGGTGGTTGTCGGCATGAATATGATGGACATTGTGAAAAAGGATAAAGCTAACTTAAACTTAGATAAGCTTTCCTATAGTTTAGGCGTTCCTGTTGTCGGAATCAGTGCCTTGAAAAATGTGGGACTAGATAAACTGATCACGACAACAGTTGATGAGTCCAAAAAAAATACACAAGCCTTTCCGACTTATGATCCGCGCTTGGAATCAGCTTTAAATGAAATTATTGATATCTTAGGGAATACTGTCCCAGAAAAACAAGCGCGCTGGTATGCCATTAAATTATTTGAAAAAGATCCTTTAAATACTAAAAATCTAGATCTAAGTTCAATTCAGCAAAAAGATATTGATGAGGTGATCCGCATCACCGAAAAACTTTTTGATGATCATAGCGATGCGATTTTAGTCAACGAACGTTATGAATTCATCACTCGGCTGGTTTCCTTATGTATGATCAAAGATGAAGGATTTAAAGTTAATTTCAGCGATAAAATTGACCGCATCGTAACCAATCGGATCTTAGCTTTGCCGATTTTTGCCTTGATCATGTGGGGCATCTATTATCTATCGATTCAAACAGTCGGAACAATTGGAACAGACTGGGTCAATGATGTACTATTTGGGGAGTGGGTGCCTAACTTTGTCGGCAACTTACTTGAAAGCTGGCACGTTGCCGATTGGATGCAAGGCTTGATCTTAGATGGGATCATCGCAGGTGTCGGTGCTGTACTTGGCTTCTTGCCACAGATCATCGTCTTATTCTTATGCCTGTCGATTTTAGAAGATTGTGGTTACATGTCACGGATCGCCTTTGTCATGGATCGTCTTTTCCGCAAATTCGGTCTATCAGGTAAATCATTTATTCCTATGTTGATTGCAACTGGCTGTGGTGTTCCTGGAGTGATGGCCAGCCGTACGATTGAAAATGAAAAAGATCGTCGGATGACAGTAATGATCACAACCTTTATGCCTTGTTCAGCAAAATTGCCGATTATTGCCTTAATTGCCGGAGCCTTTTTCCCTCAGAGCAGCTGGGTAGCACCTTCTGCTTACTTTGTCGGAATTTCTGCTATTGTACTTTCCGGCATTGCTTTGAAAAAAACGCATCGTTTAGGCGGCGATCCAGCACCCTTTATCATGGAATTACCGACTTATCATCTGCCACAACTTAAAAATGTCAGTTTCCAGACTTGGAACCGTTCGATCGCTTTTGTAAAAAAAGCTGGAACAATTATTTTAGTTTCTTGTGTTCTGATCTGGTTTACTTCCAACTTCAGCTTTACTTTACAACAAGTATCTGAAGACAAGAGTATCTTAGCTGCTTTTGGACGTTTGCTGGCACCTATCTTTGCTCCGCTTGGCTGGGGACACTGGAAAGGTGCTGTAGCTGCGATCACCGGCTTGATTGCAAAAGAAAACGTGATTGGCACGTTCGGCATCTTATATGGTCAACTAGGCGAAGTATCTGAAAATGGTCGTGAAGTTTGGACAGCTTTACAAGCGGACTTCTCACAAGTAGGAGCGTATTCTTATCTGGTATTCAACTTATTATGTGCACCATGTTTTGCCGCTATGGGTGCCATTCATCGCGAAATGGGTGATGTTAAATGGACCTTGCGGGCGATTGGTTACCAATGTGGTCTAGCTTATGCAGTTTCTCTAGTGATTTACCAGTTCGGTTCAATTATTTTTGAAAATGGCTCTTTCTCAGTTGGTACTGTCATTGCAGCCGTTGTACTTGCTGGCATGATTTATTATCTTGTACGCAAACCTAAAACAGATACTTCTATTTTACAAATGGAAAACATATCTTTAGCGAAAGAAGGAAAATAAGATGTCAACCTTTATCCTAGCTGTTATCATCTTCGGCTTTTGTGGCTGGGCAATTTACCGCCAAATCAAAGGACACGGGCATTGTGAAGATTGTGACTGCGGCTGTGCTGTCAAACAAGAACAAAGAGTCAAAAAATAAAATACAACAAGCCAACAATAACAAAGCCGGCTTAGGATCCAGATAAAAGATCCTTAGCCGGCTTTTTGGCCTTTATTCTTCTTTCAACAAACCTTTAAATAAACCCATCACAAAATCATTAGGGTCAAAGATCTCTAAGTCATTGATTCCTTCGCCGAGACCGACCAATTTAACCGGCAAGTGTAATTCATTACGAATCGCCAGTACGATGCCTCCTTTGGCTGTACCATCTAATTTGGTTAAAACAAGTCCAGTAACATCCGTTGTTTCTTTAAACTGCTGCGCTTGATTCATCGCATTCTGACCCGTTGTAGCATCTACCACTAATAAAACTTCATGCGGAGCAGTGGGATTTTCACGTTGGATGACTCTTTTGATCTTATCTAATTCATTCATCAGATTTTTTTTATTTTGCAGACGGCCTGCTGTATCGATCAATAAAACATCCGCTTGTTCTGCTTTAGCTTTCGTCATAGCATCAAAAACCACAGCTGCCGGATCCCCGCCAGCTTTGCCGCGAACAACTTCCACTTCGGCCCGGTCCCCCCAGACAACTAACTGATCAATAGCTCCGGCACGGAAAGTATCCGCCGCTGCCATCAATACCTTTTTTCCTTCTTTTTTGTACTGATGAGCTAGTTTGCCGATACTGGTTGTTTTACCTGTACCATTGACACCAACAAATAATAAGACAGTCAGTCCATCAGGCTGCAGATTGATCTCATTGACTTCATTTTCGCCTTCTGCTTCATACAGATCAACTAGCTTTTCAATAATCACATTTTGTACAGCAGCAGGCTTTTTGGCATTTTGTATTTTTACTTCCTGTCTCAATTCATCTGCTATCTTCATAGAGGTTTCAAAACCTACATCTGCACCAATCAAAGTATCTTCGACTTCCTCAAAAAACTCTTCATCTACCGAACGAAAATTAGCAAATAATTCATTCATTCGATCTTTAAAAGTTTTACGCGTTTTCTGTAAACCCTTTTCATATTTAGCTTGAGTGGAAACTGTTTCTGCTAGAGTCTCCGCTGCTGTTTGGGTTTGCTCTTCAGTTGCTGAAACGATTGAGTCTGCCTCTTCTTGTAAATTTTTGGCAGTTGCTTCTGGCAACTGACTGGCTGAGTCTTCATCTGATGATTCAGCCAGTCTTTCTTCTGATTCTTCGACTGTTTCCTTTGCTGTTTCTGCTGAGTCTGCAGCTTCTTCTGCCGGCTTTTCTAAATCTTCAGTTACCGACTCTTCTTCTGATAATGGTGCTTGGTTTTTCTCTTCTTCATTTTCTTTTACAAAGGCATGTTTGATCTTATCAAAAAGTCCCATTTAACTTTCACTTCCTTTCTTTTTAGAGCACATATTTTTCAACTACCTTTGCAACTCCATCATCCTGATTGCTGCTGGTGATCACATCGGCATGCTGTTTTACGATCTCGACAGCATTTGCCATTGCTACTCCTAAACCTGCATATTGAATCATCGGCAGATCATTTTCTTCATCACCAATCCCCATAACTGCTGCTTGTTTTAGATCTAATTTTTTAATTAAAGCCTCGATTCCATAGGCTTTGGTAATTCCTTTAGGCATAAATTCCAACAAATTAGCTCGTGTCTTAATAACTTCATAACGCTGACGATAGTCCGCCGGAATTTTAGTAATCTGCTGGTCCAGATAGTCTTGATGATAGCCTACCACTACTTTGTTATACAAACGATCTTCAGTTAAATCTTCAATTGTCGCAGAATGAAAGGACAAAAGCGGATTTAAGTGCGAATAAATCGATAAGTGTTCATTGGATGTGGGTAACTGTAACACATCAGCATCTGATAATACATCTAAAGGTAAACTAAGCTTTTGACTTAAAGAAGCAATATCTAAAACTTCTGCTAATGCTAAAGCTGATTTAGCAACAATTTCGCCTGTATCATTTTTTTGTACGAGTCCACCATTAAAGGTAATACTGTAGTCCTCTGATCCTTGCAGCTCAAGCTCTTCTAAATAAGGAGTGATACCTGCCAAAGGACGGCCCGTACATAGGACGATTTTAACTCCCTTTTGACGTGCTTTTTGCAAAGCTTCTTTATTGCGTAGAGATATTTTCTTATCCTCAGTTAACAAAGTTCCATCTAAATCAATGGCAATTAATTTGATCATAACGAATCCTTTCTATTTCAACTTTATCTGACTATTTTCTACCACTTCTTCCAGGCGCACTGAAACAATCTTAGAAACTCCTGATTCTTCCATGGTCACTCCATACAGAACTTGACAAGCCTCCATGGTCCCTTTGCGGTGAGTAACTACAATAAACTGGGTATCATCTTTAAAAGACCGTAAGTAATTAGCAAAACGCAAGATATTCGCTTCATCCAAAGCTGCTTCCACCTCATCTAAAATACAAAATGGAACCGGTCGTACTTGAATAATCGAAAACAATAAAGCAATGGCTGTTAATGCTCTTTCACCACCTGAAAGCAAACTTAAATTCTGTAATTTTTTACCGGGCGGCTGTGCTTCGATCTCAATCCCCGTATTTAACAAATCCTGTGGATCAGTCAATAGCAATTCTGCTTTACCACCGCCAAACATATTAGGAAATACCATCTTGAATTTCTCACGAATTTGTTCAAAAATATCTTTAAAGCGTGATTTTACTTCTTCATCCATTTCATCCATGGTAGTAAATAACTGGTTTTTAGCCTGCAATAGATCTGTTTTTTGTCCATTTAGAAAATCATAACGTTGAAGGACTTCATTGTACTGGTCAATAGCATGTATATTGACGGGGCCCAGTGCAGCCATCTGCTGACGTAAGTCATTGATTCTTGTTTTCGTAGTTGGAATTTTTTCAACCGGCTTAAAATCCATTTCTGCTTTTTCATAAGTTAAATGATATTCTTCTTGCAGATAAGCCAAACGCAAATCTAAAATATTTTCAGCTTGACTCTTACGAACCTCCCAGTTAGTTTGCTGCGTCATTTTATCTTTTTGTTCTTGGCGTAAGTGGGCTAATTCAGCTTCCAAAGTATTCATCATTTGATATAACTGATCGCGTTTTGTACGATTTTCAGCTAAATCAGTCTGTAAAGAGTCCTTCTTTTGTTGCAAGTCAACGATTTGCTGTTGTAAAGAGCTTTCTGTCATCTCATGATCAGAGACATTGAAAGTCACCGCTTGTAACTGATGTCTGACAGTCTCTTCATGCGTTTTTTGTTCTCTATTCTGCTCATCAACAGCAGCAATCTGCCGTTTTAAGGCATGTACTTGCTCTTTATTCACTGCTAATTTTGCCTGTTTGGCTGCAAGTGACTGACTCAGCTGACTGCGTCTTTTTTCCATCAGATCACCTTGCTGATCCAGCTGTTCGATTTCACTTTGTACGGTTTGTAATTGTTCTGACAGTTTATCTTGTTTTTCCGTCAGCTGAGCTTTCTGCTCTTGATATTCTGTAATAAATGCTTCGACTGCCTGGTTTTCAAATTGATAAGCTTGCTGTTCTTTATCTAAACGCTCGATAATTTCTTCTAAATGTTTTATCTGTCCTTGTAATTCTTGTTCTTCTAAACGTGAATCCTCGCCTTTTTGACGTAAAAGTTCCAATTTTTCTTGGCAATCATTGGCTTTTGCTTGAAATTGAGCCGCTTGTTTTTCAATATTTTTTAGTCTTTGATCACTCATATCGGCTCGTTTTTTCAATTCCTGCAAGTCATTATTTTGGCTAAGAAGACTGCCTTTATTGCCTGATTTAGTCGCACCACCCGTCATTGAACCGCCTGCATTCATCACATCTCCTTCAAGTGATACCACACGATAACGATAAGAAACAGTCTGAGAAATTTTATTAGCACTAGCCAAATCTTCTGCAATCAAGGTAGTCCCCAACAAATTTTCTACAATGGCCTGCAAGTTTTCTGGAAAGACAACTAGCTGGCTGGCAATTCCCAAGAAACCTTCGACACTTTGTGCTTGTTTAAGTGCAGCCATTGAAAGCTGGCGAGCTTTGATCGTAGTTAAGGGTAAGAATGTCGCCCGTCCGCCGCGATTCTGTTTTAAAAAAGTGATCGCCTTTCTAGCTGCCGCTTCATTTTCAACAATGACATGTTGAGCTTGAGCTCCTAAGGCTGTTTCAATAGCAGTAGTATATTCTTTAGGAACTTCTATTAACTGGGCCACAGCTCCTAAGATCCCTTGCAAATTATTTTTACGTTGTAAAACAAAACGAACTCCCTGATAAAAGCCCGTGTAGCTTTCCTGAATATCTTGCAGACTCTTAATACGCGCCTTTAATTGGCGTGTTTCATCCATCAATTGATACATTTTTTTTTGAGTGGAAAAATAATTAGCCTGATACTCTTTATTTTTAGCTTGCAATTGGACATATTGCTGACGTTGCTGCTGCAAATTTTCCTGTTTTTTTTGTAAAGCAGCAGTCAGCTGCTGATGTTCCGTTTTTTTAGTTTTATACTCAGAACTGGTCTTTCTTTGCTTTTCCATAGAAGAATGATTTTTAGCTGTTTCTTGTAAATATTGTTTTTCCAGATATTTTAATTCATTACTACAATCAGCTTGCTCTTGCATCAATTCTACATATTTACTGCGCAATTCTTCGATCAGTTCTTTGGTTGACTGCTGATATTTTTTCAACTCTACTTGAATTTGCTGCAAGTCTTTTTCTACCGTCTGAACCTGACCATTTTTTTGTGACAGCTGCTGGATCAACTGACTCTTCTGATCATCTAAGAGTTGTAATTTGCGACTGACTTCAGCTAAAGAATTTTTATATTCACTAGCACTTTTTTGGCTATGTCGTGAACGTTCCTGTAATACTTCTAGTTGACTTTCCGCATTCTTCAAAGCTTCAACTAAGGAAAACTGAGCTTGATTATTTTTTTCCAGCCAATTATCTAGTTGACCACGTTCCATTTTTTGTTTTTGTAACTTGTTTTCTTTCTCTTTTGTACTCTGATTGATCTTGTTCAATTCTGTTGCTAATTGACCAAGTTCAGCTCTACTTTCATCAAAAGTTATTTTAGCTTCCTTGATCTCAGCAACTGTATAACTAACATCGATCTGACTAAACTCTTCTTTTAATGTCAGATATTTTTGCGCTGTTTCTTTTTGAATTTTTAGCGGAGCCAGCTGATCTTCCAGTTCATATAAAATATCCTGCACCCGACTTAAGTTATCTTCTGTTTCAAACAACTTTTGTTCAGCTTGCTTTTTGCGTTGCTTATATTTTAAAACACCGGCAGCTTCTTCAAAAATTCCTCTTCGATCTTGTGGTTTGCTGGCAAATATGGCTTCTACTTTTCCTTGTGAAATAATAGAAAAAGATTCCTTTCCTAAACCCGAATCCATAAACAGCTCTTGAATATCTTTTAAACGACAAGATTTTTTATTAATAAAGAAATCACTGTCTCCATTACGATTCAGGCGCCGCGTTACACTGATTTCATTAAAATCAACAGGTAAATAGCCATCTGAATTGTCTAGATTTACGGTCACTTCAGCTATGTTTAAGGGGCTGCGTGAATCTGATCCGGCAAAAATCACATCAGGCATCTTGCCACCGCGCAAATTACGTGCGGATTGCTCGCCTAAGACCCAGCGCACGGCTTCAGTAATATTACTTTTACCACTACCATTAGGCCCTACAATGCCTGTTACACGATCTTCAAAATCAATTTTTGTTCGATCAGCAAAGGATTTAAATCCTGCCAACTCAACGGTTTTTAAATACACTTAAGTTCCTCACTTATTCTCAAGCAGCAATAGTGCATTAGCTGCTGCTGCTTGTTCTGCTAATTTTTTGGACCTTCCCTGTCCTTTTCCAACTATTTTCCCATCACAGTAAACTTCTGTCCAAAACTGTCGGTCATGAGCCGGTCCTTCTTCTCGGATCAGATGATAATCGATCACACGATCACCAGCTCGCTGCAAAAATTCCTGTAGTTTTGTTTTGTAATCCATCTCATGTGAAAAAGCACCCGCTAAAACTTTCGGGTAAACCACTTGTTCTAAGAAAGGCTCAACTTTTTTTAAGCCTTGATCTAAATACAAAGCCCCTAGAAATGATTCGAATAAATCACACAATAAGGAAGCTCGCTTTCTGCCGCCGGAGTGTTCTTCACCTTTGCCCAAAGAAATATACTGGTCGAAGTGGCATTCTTTAGCAAAAGCAGATAAACTCTCTTCACGCACGATCGATGCGCGTAATTTTGTCAAGACTCCTTCAGGAACATCTGGATATTGGCAATATAAGAAACGTGAAACAAGTAGCTCTAATACTGC
>Ga0079226_10001945_pt1 | contig 15861 bp, 17 predicted proteins | sample Poulit2014_FD_76345 | JGI IMG/M metagenome (GOLD analysis project Ga0079226, IMG submission 76345) | Agricultural soil microbial communities from Georgia to study Nitrogen management - Poultry litter 2014 | ecosystem: Environmental > Terrestrial > Soil > Agricultural land | place: USA: Georgia...
CAGGCAGAGCGGGCAAAAGTGATACGCCAGGTGGCTAAGGCAGAGCCGGACTGGCTGATCGTGCTTGACCGGGGCGCCATCAACGACGGCGAGAAGACGGCCGCAGCCACTTTGTCCACCCACGCCGATATCAGCCAGACACGGGCCTTCAGGCAGGGCAAGGTCTACTACGCTGATCCCAATGCCTGGTACATCGTGACTACCGGGCTGAACATCCTGAATCAGATCACGGCAGACCTGCTGGATGTCATGCAGGATTAGCGGGACTGGATACAGTAGGCGGGCACCTTAGTGCAGCGCATGATTAATGCAAATGAAAGCGAGAATAGTTATCATTTGTGGTAAGATTCAGACTTTCTGCATGTGAATCAGCAAGGCTGATTTTGTTGCCCGCTGTTCCCAGACACCTTGGGTTATGCCCGTACTGCCACCACCACACGTTTCTGCCCGTCAGCGCCGCCGGTTCTTTACGATAAAGAAGACCGCGCTGGCTGCCACGCTTGGGCTGCATGCTGCCATTCCTTTGGCGGCATTATGGCCGCAAGGGGTTGAGGAGCCCCCCATCATGGGGGCAGCAGGCGGTGAATGGGTAGAGATGGTCGAGGTTGACACGGTGGGCATGCCGGCCGCGTCCCCCGCCATTGAGCCCGAGCCCGAGCCGGAACCTGAGCCCGAGCCGGAACCTGAGCCAGAGCCGGAACCTGAGCCCGAGCCGGAACCTGAGCCTGAGCCAGAGCCAGAGCCAGAGCCTGAGCCTGAGCCCGAGCCTCAACCTGCACCGAAACCCGAGCCGGTTGAAACGCCTCCTGCTGAAGCCCCTGTGGTGGAAGAGTCCCCCGAGCCGGCTGTCACGGAAGTAGAGGAGGAGGCAGAGCAGGTGGGTGAGCCGGCCAGTAGTGAAACCGCTGCCAGTGATGAAGTGGCTGATGACGGCCCGCGTCACATCTCGGCCGCCGATTACCTGGGCCGACGCCCCAACCCCGCCTATCCCCGTCAGTCACAACGTCGGCGCGAGCAGGGTCGAGTGGTGATCCGGGTCCTGATCAGCGAGCAGGGCAAGGTGGTGCAGGCATCGGTGCAGCAGTCGTCCGGCCATGGACGTCTGGACGATTCTGCGCTGAAGGCGGCGCATCAGGCCCAGTTCCGCCCGTACACCGAAAATGGCGTGCCCAGACAGGCATTTGCCGACATCCCCTTTGATTTTGTTTTATAGGAAAGACCCATGTGGGAAATGTTCGACACCGTCGTGACGCAAAGTGACTGGGTAGGCAAGGGTCTGTTTGCCGCCCTGGTCCTGATGTCATTGATCAGCTGGTATCTGATTTTCTACAGGCTGATCATCAACTACTCCCTGCGAGGCCGTTCCAAAAAGTTCGAGCGGGAGTTCTGGGCAGCCAGTTCGCTGGCACAGGTGGAAAACGAGATTGCCACCCACGGGGCGCGTGATCCATTCTCGCATCTGGCGAGCCATGCCATTCATGCGCGCAACCATCATATCCAGTACGGCGCCATGAAGCTGGAAGAGCGAGGCTCGACGCGTGAGTTCGTGATGCGCATCATGCGCAAGGTGATGGATGAAGAAACGGCCAAGCTGGAAAACGGTTTGACGGTTCTGGCATCCATTGGCTCCACGGCACCGTTTGTCGGGCTGTTCGGCACGGTCTGGGGGGTTTACCACGCGCTGGTCGGCATTGGCATGTCTGACGGCGTCACGGTCAATACCATTGCGGGCCCGGTGGGCGAAGCCCTGATCATGACGGGGCTGGGGCTGGCCGTCGCTATTCCTGCCGTGCTGGCCTACAACGGTTTTGTGCGCAGCAACCGGGTGTATCTGGCCCGGCTGGACGGGTTTGCCCACGACCTCTTTACCTTGCTGACCACCGGGCATTCGCCACGTGGCGGCGTAAGGGATACCTTCATGCAGAAAGATGCAACCGACAAGGCATCATCACAGGGAGTCTGACATGTCATTTGGAAGCTTTGAAAGTAGCCGGGGTACGGGCAACAGTGCGACCCTGTCGGAAATCAACATGGTACCGCTGATTGACGTCATGCTGGTGTTGCTGGTGATCTTCATGATTACGGCACCGCTGCTCAGTCATTCGCTGCAGATCAGTCTGCCCAAGGCCAGTACGGCACCCGTTGAACAGGAGCCGGCCGTCATTGACATTGCCATTGACGATCAGGGACGCCTCTACTGGAATGAAGAGGCCATCGCACCCAGCGAGCTCATGGCCAGGATGAAGGCCGAAGCAGATCAGGATCAGCAGCCCACCTTGCGCCTGCGTGCCGACAAGGAAACCCGCTACGAGCGGCTGGCTGAAATCATGGCAGATGCCAAAAAGGCTGGTCTTACCAAAATGGGCTTCATCACCCACCCGGATTCCTGAGCAGGCGCTCTACGCAAGAAAGAAAAAACCGGGGCAAAACACGGCCCCGGTTTGTACTGATGTGTTTGCCAGTGCTCAGCTTTGGCGTGAATCTGGGTCCATCAGTCTAGTTGGCAGGAATGGTGATGGTTTTCTGACGAAAGACGCCGCCGCCTTCCACACTGCCCATGGTTTCCACATCGGTATCAGACATCAGGCGCAGGCAGTCCTCACGCTGCATGCCAGTCATCCCGTCGCAACGCGCACGCTGGTTTTGTCCCAATTCGTCAGCAGAAACGCTTGTCTGGCCGCTGCGGCGTCTTTCCTGCAGGGCGGCTCCGGCATCACGCAGGCAGTTTTGAACGTCAATGCCAGGCTGGCCACTACGGCAGTATTCAACTTCCTTCTGATATTGTTCCTGGGGCGATATGCCCGTTCCGTTGGCAGCCATGGCAGGCGCGGCAAGCAGGCTCGTGATGGCAAGGGCCAGGCTTGCGGGAAGGGTGCGCAGAATTATGGTGGATAGAAGGTGTGCGGACATAAACAGGCTCCTTGTCAGTAACGAAAATACAGTCTGACCCCGTGGGCGTAACCCGTCATTGCTTGTCGAGTGCGCTGGGGCCGATCAACCTCTGACCTCGTTTTATTTTCCGACGGATTGCCGCGCGCATCAACAGTACAGCGGTTACAGGTGAAACAATCACCAACAGTATGGTGATGAGAATCTGGTGCAGCACCACCTTTTGCTCGACAAACGAGGCCAGCAGCATGGAGGCGACCAGTACACAGAAGACGCCCAGGGTGTTGCCCATGGTGGGGGCGTGCATGCGACTATAGAAGTTTGGCAGTCGCAGGAGGCCCAGCGCACCGGTCAGCGTGACAATGCCCCCCAGGACAAGCAGGGCGGCGCTGGGAATGGCAATCCACCAGGGCAGGGCAACGGCGGTACTCATGGCTCGATGACCTCGCCGCGAACCAGAAATTTGGCAATGGCCACCGAACCTACAAAGCTGAACATGGCCATGAGCAGCGCAATATCAAAATACAGCTCCACGCCAAACTGCACGCCCAATACCAGTAACATCATCAAGCCACAGACATACATGGTATCCAGTCCCAGCACGCGATCGGTGATGTCGGGCCCGCGCAGCAGCCGAACGGTGGCAATCACGAGGCCGAGCGTCATGCAGCCCAGCGCAAAGGTGGCTGCCCACAATACCAGTGTGTTCATTCGAATATCTCCATCAGCGGTTTCTCATAGCGTTGCTGGACTGTCCGGCGCCATGCATCCTCATCCTTGAGGTCAAGCACATGCAGGGTCAGTACGTTGTCCTCCTCGGAGTGGTCGGCCCACACCGTGCCGGGCGTGTAGGTGATGATGCAGGCCAGCCCGGCCAGGGCGTGCGGGTCACGCATGCGCAGGGGGATACGTACAAACCCCGGTGTGGCATTGGCACGCGGCCAGTTCCATACCAGAATGCCAACTGCCACATTGGACTTGGCAATATCAATGGCCACATGCATGATCAGCCGTAGTGCCGTCAGCGGATGTTTGGGATAGGCACGCAGGGGCCGCAGCCAGCCGGCCAGCCAGGTAAGCACGACCCCCAGCACGGCGCCCAGCAAGATCATCAGCGGGTTGCGTGTGTTGGTCAACACCATCCAGGTCACCAACAGGAACCCCGGCAAGACCAGAATGCGTTTCAGTTTCTTCATGGTGTCTGTCCACTGCGGTCGGCGCGTCGGGGGTGCTGGTTGAGTACAGCCCCAATATACGAGCGCGGCCGCTTGAGATATTCAGCGGTGTCCTCCATGTAATGCATGACCGGGCCCGCCCACACTGTCAGCCCGATGCACACGGCAATCAGCAGCGCCACGGGGCCGGCCTCAATGACACGCAGCCGCGGGACAATGGCGTCTTCCGAACTCCAGAACAGGCGGATACCGGTACGGCACAGGGCAATCAGCCCGCATAGCCCCGAGCCCAGAATGCCAGCCATCAGCACCCAGGCATAGGTGGATGAGGCGTTGCTGCCCATCGACTTCAGCGCCGTCGACAAGATGGCAAATTTGGCCACAAAACCGGCCAGCGGCGGCAGGCCAATGATCAGCAGCGCGCAGGCAAAGAAGGCCATGCCCAGAAAGGCCATGGCAGCCGGAATGGCAATGCCCACCACGTCATCACTGTGATCGGGCGGTTCCGGGTCATCCAGATCAAAAATTTCTTGACTGGTCGCGAGCACATCGGCACCAAATGTCTGGGTGCGAGCCACCATTTCCAGCAGCAGGAAAAAGGCCCCCAGTGCCAGCACCGACACCACCATATAGTAAAGCGCCGGGCCGGTGAGCACACCGTCGGGCACGCCCAAGGTGGCCAGCAGCAGGCCTGATGACATGATGATGCCGTAGCCTGCCTGGCGTTCCACCTGGGTGGCGGCCAGCAGACCAATGGACGCAAAGATCAGCGTGGCCATGCCAATGGCAAACATCCAGCTGCCACTGAAGACCGCCGGCGCCCCCGTAGGCAGCAGCAGGGCACCAATGCGCACCAGCGCGTAAATACCCACTTTGGTCATGATGGCAAAAATGCCGGCTACCGGTGCACTGGCATTGGCGTAGGCGCCTGGCAGCCAGAAGTTCAGCGGCCAGGCAGCGGCCTTGATCAGGAACGCCAGGCCCAGGACGGACATGCCGGCTTCAAACAGTTGCCGGTCGGCGCTTGACAGGGTACCGGCCCGGGCAGCCAAGTCGGCCATGTTGAGTGTGCCCGTCAGGCCATAGATAATGGCGAGCGCGATCAGCAGCAGGAAGGAGGCCACCAGATTGACGGCAATATAGTGCAACCCGGAGGTGACGCGATCCCGGCCCGAGCCATGCAGCATCAGTCCGTAGGAGGCCACCAGCAGCACCTCGAAGAAGACGAACAGGTTGAACAAGTCGCCGGTCAGAAAGGCGCCATTCAGCCCCATCAGCTGGAACTGGAACAGAGCATGAAAATGCACCCCGATGCGATCCCATCGGGCCACGGCAAACAACCAGGCAGCCGGCCCCAGCACGGCCGTCAGCAACAGCATGATGACGGTCAGCCTGTCGATGACCGCAACAATGCCAAAGGGCGCCGGCCAGTCGCCCAGCAGGTAGACGCCCACGCTGTCTGACCAGGTGGTGGGGGTCTGGCCGGTGACCATGCCCAGCAGCGCCAGGGCGGTCCACAGCTGGGCAATCAGGGAAATGACCGCAATGGTCAGTCGTCCGGGACGTTGGGTATCGCGCAGCAACAGCATGCTGGCCCCCGCCACCAGGGGAATGGCTACAGGCAAAATGGGCAGATGTGCTTCCAGGCCGGTCACGAGTCGGGCTCCACACCGTCAACGTGGTCGGTCCCCGACAGGCCACGGGCGGCCAGCAGGACAACCAGAAATAGCGCCAGGGTGGCAAAACCGATGACGATGGCCGTCAGTACCAGCGCCTGCGGCAGGGGATCGGCGTACTGACTGGCTTCTGCGGGCAAGTCAACGTCAATGACGGGGGGCATGCCCAGCCGGATGCGTCCCATGCCAAAAATGAACAGGTTGACGGCATAGGAGACCAGGGACAGCCCCATGATGATCTGAAACGTACGGGGTCGCAGCAACAGCCAGACGCCGGATCCGGCCAGTACGCCAATGGCCAGGGCAAGGATGATTTCCATCAGGCAGACTCCGATTGGACGGGGGGGATGGCGGCCGCCGCCGGCAAGCGGTAACGACGCAGGGATTGGTGGGCCAGCGCAACGAGCATGAGCACGGTGGCACCCACCACCAGCATGTACACCCCCAGGTCAAACAGCAATACCGTGGACAGATGCACGGTGCCCAGCGCGGGAATGACAAATTCGGCAGTCAGTGCCGACAGGAAGGGGCGCGCAGCCAGCCACACCAGCATGGCCGCCCCGCCAGCACTGAGCAGGCCCAGCGCCAGCCAGTATTGAGGATGAATGCGTGGCCGGGCTTCGACCCACGTCACGCCGCCCACAATGTACTGGATGATCAATGCCGTGGCGAAGATGAGCCCACCAATGAAGCCGCCGCCCGGCAGGTTATGCCCGCGCAGCAGAAAATAGATGGAGATCAGGGCGGCAATGGGCAGCAGCAGGCGCGACAGCACGGCCGGAACCTGCATGATGCCATCCGGAATCACTGCACTGGGATCCGGCTCGGCAAAGCGTCCGCCCAGCTTGTACGAGGTGACGATTGTCTGGCGGGTCTTGGGCAGCCCCATGGTTTCCACGGGTGGACGAAAGCGTCGCAGCAATGCGTACACCGACAGCGCCACCACGCCCAGGACGGTGATTTCGCCCAGGGTGTCAAAGGCCCGGAAATCCACCAGAATCACGTTGACCACGTTGGCGCCCCCACCCAGCGGCAGGGACTGATCTACGAAGAACGAGGCTATGCCACCGGGATGCTCGCGCGTGAAGACGGCGAAGGCCAGGGCCGCCATGCCCAGGCCCGCCACGATGGCAACGATGAGGTCCCGGAAGCGGCGTGTCATGACATTGATCGAAGAAAGCAAGCGCGGCTCGTCTTCGCGCCGTCGTCGGGGCAGCCAGCGCAGGCCCAGCAGAATCAGCACCAGGGTGACGACTTCAACGGTGAGCTGGGTTAGCGCCAGATCAGGGGCCGACAGCCACGCAAACGTGAGTACGGTGGCCAGGCCGGCGCCGCCGCTCAGCAGCAGGGCCTGGGGTCGGTGGTATTTGGCCAGCCACGCCACGCCCACGGCACAGGCACCGCCTGCCAGCCACAGCAGGGCAAAGGACGGCTGCACCGGCGTGGTCTGCGCCACGGCCAGCCATTGCCAGTCATTCAGTGGCAGGCTGACCAGCACAAAGGTGCTCAGGATCACCAGCAGCACCTGGACTTGCAAGCGGGTGGAAGACAGCGCGTTCAGCATGACACCGCTGACGCTGTCCAGGGCTTCCATCAGCCATTCAAACAGGCGCCGGCTGTCCAGACGGTACAACAGGGGTGTGCGCTGCCAGCGGGTATGGTAGTAACGGCCCAGCAGCCAGGCGATCAGTACCCCGCCGCCCATGGCCACCATGCTCATGACCAGGGGCAGGCTGAATCCATGCCAGATCCGCAAGTTGTAGTGCGGCGTGCTGTCAGTCAGAATGGCCTGGGTGGCATCCTGCAGAAACGGAGCCACGGTCAGGCTGGGCAGGATGCCCACCACCAGACAGCCCAGCACCAGTATCAGGCTGGGAATGAGCATGAGGCGCGGCGGCTCCTGCGGCTGCCTGGGCAAGTCATCGGCCGGCGGGCCAAAGAATACCTGGCTGATGAAGCGCACAGAATACGCCACGCTCAGCATGCTGCCCAGCACCGCCATGGCAGGCAAGGCATATTGCCAGCGACTGCTTCCGGCCACAAATACCGTTTCGGCAAAGAACATTTCCTTGGAAATGAAACCGTTGAGCAGCGGCACACCCGCCATGGAGGCGGCGGCCACAATGGCCAGCGTGGCAGTAATGGGCATGTGCCGGTACAGGCCCGACAGCTTGCTCATGTCGCGCGTGCCGCTTTCGTGATCCACAATGCCTGCCGCCATGAACAGTGACGCCTTGAACGTAGCATGGTTGATGATGTGAAACAGCGCGGCAATCAGCCCGATGGTGGTGTTGAGCCCCAGCAGTAGCGTAATCAATCCGAGGTGGCTGATAGTGGAGTAGGCCAGCAGCCCCTTCATGTCGAGCTGGAAGGTGGCGGCGTAAGCGCCTATCAGCAGGGAGATCAGGCCGGCACCGCCAATGATCCAGCCCCACTCAGGCGTACCGGCCAGCACCGGCCAGAAGCGCGCCAGCAAGAAGACGCCTGCCTTCACCATGGTGGCCGAATGCAGATAGGCCGACACCGGCGTGGGTGCCGCCATGGCGTTGGGCAGCCACACATGAAACGGGAATTGCGCGCTCTTGGTCAGTGCCCCCAGCGCTACCAGAATCAGTACCGGCCGGTACAGCGCGTGCTCCTTGATGACGGCTCCGGACTGCAATACCGTATCCAGCTCATAGCTGCCCACCACGTGGCCCAGGATGAGCATGCCGGCCAGCAGGCAAAGCCCCCCTGCGCCGGTAATGATCAGCGACATGCGCGCGCCCCGGCGGGCATCCAGCCGATGATGCCAGTAGGCAATCAGCATGAAGGACGACAGGCTGGTCAGCTCCCAGAATATGGCCAGCTGAATGATGTTTCCCGACACCACCACGCCCAGCATGGATCCCATGAAGGCCAGCAGAAAAGAAAAGAAGCGGGGCACCGGGTCTTGCGGTGACATGTAATAGCGGGCATACAGCACGATCAGTACGCCCATGATGGCGACGATCTGGCTGAACAGCCAGGCATAGCCATCCAGCCGGATGCTGAGATTCACCCCCAGTGAAGGAAGCCAGGGCAGCGTGGCGGTAACAGTCTCCCCAGCGTGAATCGCTGGAAACTGGGCCGCTGACAGCAACACACAGGCCAGGGCAATGAGTCCGGCCAGCCACGCCTCCAGGTTTCTTGCGTTCGATGGCAGCAACGCTGCAAGAGCGCTACCGGCAAAGGGGAGGACAAGCAACAGGAACAAAGACATCAAAGGCAGGACGGAGTTTGAAGGCAGGACAGTGGCAGAGGATTGAAAAATACCAGACTAATAATACGATATGTTGCCTGTCACGGGTGAGCACGGGTAACACCTGTTTGGTGTCTGGCGCCATCAGCGCCACCGAATGTATGGTCTAATACCAGAGTTTTGTTGACGTGCGTCAAGGGTCAAAGGCTATTTTGACGCCACAATACGGGTTGTGCGATTTGGGAGCAGGCTGGTGGCTAGTTTTGTGGCAGGCCCGCAGGCGGGTACTGCGTTTTCCGATATAGAAATTCCAGAAGACCTGATACGCCGCTTTGATGCGTCTGGCCCGCGGTATACCTCGTACCCTACGGCAGACCGCTTTGACAACAGCTATGGTGCCAGCCAGTATGTCAGCCACCTGGCGCGCCGGGCTGTCGACACCACCGTGCCACCGCTGTCATTATATGTGCATCTGCCCTTTTGTCAGTCGCTTTGCTATTTTTGCGCCTGCAACAAGATCATCACGCAAGACACGTCCCGTTTCGATCAATATCTGGATTATGTAGAGCACGAGCTTGCCCTGCTTGACTCGCACTTGGGTTCGCATCGCAGCGTCAGCCAGCTGCATCTGGGGGGCGGCACGCCCACTTTTGGTTCGGACACCAGCCTTGAACGTCTCATGGCCCTGCTGCAACGGCATACTGAGCTTGCTCCTGATGCCGAGATCAGCGTGGAAATTGATCCGCGCACCATCAGCGACAGCCGTTTGCAAGCGCTGGGGCAAATGGGTTTCAACCGCACGAGTTTTGGGGTTCAGGACTTTGATCCGGATGTTCAGCAGGCCGTGAATCGCATCCAGCCGCTGGACATGGTCGAACAGGCCCTGACCAGCAGCCGTCGGCATGGTTTTGGTTCCATCAACATGGATCTCATCTACGGTCTGCCACGCCAGACGCTGTCAACTTTTTCCACCACGCTGGATCACGTGGTGCGCCTGCGGCCGGATCGCATTGCCCTGTACAACTATGCCCACCTGCCCCAGCGTTTCAAGGCCCAGCGCCTGATCAACGCAGAAGAACTGCCCACAGCTGATGAACGGCTGGATATCTTCCTGATGGCCCTGCACCGCTTGCTGGATGCGGGCTACGTCTACATCGGGCTGGACCATTTTGCCCTGCCGGACGACGAGCTCAGCCGCGCCGGACACGACGGCAGCCTGCACCGTAATTTTCAGGGCTATACCACACGGGCAGAATGTGATCTAATCGGCCTGGGCCTGTCTTCCATCGGCAAGGTTGGCCGAGCCTACACGCAATCGGCTCATTCGCTGCGCGATTACACCAACATGCTTGACCGCAACGAGCTCCCCGTCAATCGGGGCATTGAGCTGTCTGATGACGATGTGTTGCGTGGCGACCTCATTATGGCCATCATGTGCAGCATGGTTATTGACATCCCGGCAGTAGAACACTCATACAATATCAACTTCCGAGACTATTTCTCCAACGAATGGCAACGCCTGCAACCCCATGTCCAGGCCGGCCTGGTTCAGCTTGATGACACCCGGCTGGCGATCACGCCCAAGGGGCGCCTGTTTGTCCGCGCCATTGGCATGGTGTTTGACAACTGGCTCAGCCAGCCTACGGGTTCCACCTACTCACGCCTGATCTGACCGGCGCGCCACCACAGCGCCGGCCGGGCAGGCTGCGTCTGTGCCTGAGAGACGATTCATCCGGCAGCAGACGCCTTCAAGACAAGGATTCATTTTGCTTCAATCCGCTTTCAAAAACTTCGTACTCAAGGGGCGCTCCGTGCTGCCGGTGGTGCAGGGCGGCATGGGGGTGGGGATATCCGCCCATCGCCTGGCCGGCTCCGTCGCCTCTTTAGGTGCCATGGGCACGGTTTCCAGTGTGGACCAACGCCGTCACCACGGCGACCTCATGGAAAAAACCGGCAAGTCACGTGACAAGGATCTCATCAACGCTGCCAACCTGGTCGCCCTGGATCGCGAAATCAAACAGGCGCTGACCCTGTCAGAAGGCCGCGGCATGATCGCCGTCAACATCATGCGGGCCCTGACTGAATATGCCCGCTCGGTTCGCCAGGCCTGCGAAAGCGGTGCCCACGCTGTTGTGGTGGGCGCCGGCTTGCCTCTGGACCTGCCCGACCTGACGGAAGACTTCCCCAAGGTGGCCCTCATCCCCGTGCTGTCCGACGTGCGCGGCATCAACCTGCTGCTGCGCAAATGGATGCGCAAAAACCGCCTGCCCGATGCCATTCTGCTTGAGAACCCCAAATTTGCAGCGGGTCACCTGGGCGTGGCGCGTGCCGAAGACATGGACAAGCCCCAGTACGAATCCCCCAATGTGGTGGAAGGCACGCTGGAGCTCTTCAAGAAACTGGATATCGAAAGCGAGAACATCCCGCTGATTGTCGCCGGCGGCATCCACACACACGAACAACTGCGCGACTTGCTGGGCATGGGTGCCAGCGCCGTCCAACTGGGCACGGCCTTTGCCGTCAGCCAGGAGGGCGACGCCCACCCCAACTTCAAGACCGTGCTGGCCAACGCCAAGCCCGAAGACTCGGTCACCCTCATGAGTACCGCCGGGTTGCCCATGCGTGCCGTGCGCACCCCCTGGGTAGAAAACTACATGGACAAGCTTGAAAAGCTCAAGCGCATTGCCAAGCCCAAGCCCTGCACGGCCGTTTTCGAGTGCCTGATCAAATGCGGCTGGCGCGACGGCATTGCCGAGTGGGGGCAGTTCTGCATTGATACCCAGCTGGCCTTTGCCCTGAAGGGTGACATCAAGCGTGGCCTGTTCTTCCGCAGCAGCGAACCCCTGCCGTTTGGCAACGCCATCCGCCCCGTGCGCGAATTGTTTGATTATCTGCTGACCGGTCAGCGGCCGGCAGCACTGGCGGCCTGACGGACGTCGCTCAGACAGGCCGCTGCGTCAAGGCCAGCACGGCACCACTTAACAAGATAAGTGCGGCCACTGCCAGCCCGGCAGATAAGCTGCCGCTGAGGTCGCTGATCCATCCGGCTGCCGCCGGCCCTACGCTTTGCCCGACGGCAAAGAGGGTGGTGGCCACCGCCAGGGCACTGCCCCACGCCGGGGCGGGCAGGTTGGCCTTGATGAAGCCCGTGACGGCGGATGGCACCATGAGCACACTGACGCCCACCAGCGCAGCTGACAGCCAGACGCCCGCTATTGAGGGCAGCAGCAGGGGCAGGGCGGCGCCGGCTGCCAGTGTCGCCATGGTGATCGCCATGGGCAGGCCATCTGGCCGATCATTGAACAGCCAACGCCACACCAGCGGTGCCAGCATGCACATGGCGCCCAGCAAGGCCCACATGACGGAAGTGATGGCCGCCAGAGGCAATGCCGTGGTGCTGCCATGCTGGCGCACCCAGGCCACGCTGAAGGTCATGTAGACCAGATAGCCCAGGCCGAACAAGAAGTAGCCAATAAACGATGGAAGACAGGGGCGCAGCGGCCAGCTGACCCGGGTGTCTGGCGTGGTGGGTTCGATGCTGTAGCGTGTGGCGGCAATGGCCGCTGCAGAAATGGGTGTGCAGACCAGTGCCATCCCTGCCCAGGCCCAAGGCCAGGCTTGGGCGCCTGCCCACTCAAACAACCAGGGCAGCGTCAGGCCTGTAATCAGCATGCCACTGCCACCCCCGCCAAAATAGATGACCATGGCGCGAGCACCCAGCGTGCTGGCCAGCACCCCACCACAGATAAACGCCCAGGCTGACGCCACGCCCGTCAGGAAACGCAGCGTATTCAACAGCAGCAGATGCGACGTCAGTCCGCTGGCCAGCAGCGCCGCCGTGGTGACCAGCAGACCGGCTACCAGCAAACGACGATTGCCCAACCGGCCAACCAGCAGCACCGTCAGAATGGAACCCAGCAGATAGCCCAGCGAGTTGGACGTGTTGAGCCAGCCTGCCTGCGTGTAGTTGAGATGCAGATCCGATTGCATGGCCGGCAGAATGAGGGCGTAGCCAAAGCGTCCAAAGCCTACTGTGACAGCCGCACTGCCTGATAATGCCCAAGGAACGAGTGCTGCTTTCACGGTATGGCCAATCCTTTCAGTGCCTGCATGAGGCTGATGATACCAGCTTGCGCAAGCGTGTTACATTTGAGACCATTCAGAATTCACGTCGATCTTCCAGGCCAGCAGGCAGGGAAACATGAAAGCCATGCCAAGGACACAACCATGACCGACCCATCTTCCGATCAGTCTTCAAAAGACCAGATTTCAAAAACCGATATTGACCTGCGCCGTGACACCGCTGTGATTCGCAGCGGCACTGGCAACGACGCCGGGCTGGATGCGGAAGCGCTCAAGTCGCGTCGTACCATCACCATCGTGGTGTACGTGCTGCAGGCGCTGGCATTTTTTATCGGTATCACCGGCCTGATTGCCATTATTGTCAACTACGTCAAGCGGGCGGACATGCAGGGCACCTGGCTGGCTTCCCATTTTCGATGGCAAATCCGTACCTTCTGGTTTGGTCTGTTGTGGGGTCTGGTGGGTGTGTTGCTGCTCAAGATCTACATTGGCGCGCTGATCGCTCTGGCCAACGTCGTGTGGGTGATTTACCGCATTGTCCGGGGTTTGTTGGCAGTTATTGATAACAAGCCGATGTATGAGAAGGGGTGATTGCAAGGCGTCGGCGTGGCCGGGGCGCTGCCATGCGCACGGCCACGCGCCCTGCGGTGATCAGAAGTACGTCAGGCCGATGGAGATGATGACACCGGAGATGATGAGCTGGATCAGGCAGTAGCCCATGATGTCCTTGGCCTTGAGGCCGGCAATGGCCAGCACGGGCAGCGCCCAGAAGGGTTGCAGCATGTTGGTCCAGGCATCGCCCCAGGCCACGGCCATGGCGGCGCGTGCCATGTCGGCATCAAGCGCCTGAACGGCAGAGATGACCACCGGGCTTTGCACCGCCCATTGTCCGCCGCCGGAAGGCACGAACATGTTCACAATGCCTGCACTGAGAAACGTCCAGAAGGGCAGGGTGGTTTCGGTGGCGAAGGACACCAGCCATTCGGACAGCGTGGCAGCCAGGCCGGATTGAATCATGATGGCCATGATGCCGGCGTAAAACGGGAACTGGATGACAATGCCGCCCCCGCCCTTGATGGCCTCGGACAGGCTGATGAGGAACCGGCGTGGCGTACCGTGCAAGACGACGGCCAACATCAGGAAGGTGAAGTTCACCACGTTGAGGTTCAGTGTGCCTTGCTTGATGAGGTAGTAATCAAACAGGTAGGCCAGGCCCGCAAATCCGACAATCCAGGCGATAACCTTGCTGTTTTCCAGGCGATCGGCCGGGCGGTCAACCGTAAGCGTGGGATCGGCCTCGGGCTCTTCCAGCAGTTTGGGATCCACGTAGACGCTTTCGTTTTCAGGGGGCAGCATCAGGCGGTTGACCAGCGGCACCACCACAAACAGCACCACCACCAGGGCCAGATTGAAGAAGGCAAAGATGGTGTCGCCCGTTCCGATGATGCCCATGTCGTCCTGGGCAAAGTGGCCTTCGGTAGCGATGGTAAGGGGCACCGAACCGGCCAGCCCACCATGCCAGATCAGAAACCCGGAATAGGCACTGGCCACCAGCAGCTTGTAATCAACCCGCACCTGACGAGCGATTTCCTTGGCGAACAGGGCACCCACCACCAGGCCGAAACCCCAGTTGATCCAGCTGGCAATCAGCGAGACCACGGTAACCAGAATGATGGCGCCGCCTGCTGAGTTGGCGGTGCCGGCCAGGCGTGCCAGCAAGCCCTTGACCAATGGGGTACTGGCCAGCATGTGGCCGGTGAGCAACACCAGCAGCATCTGCATGGCAAAGGTGAGCAGACCCCAGAAGCCATCGCCCCACATGCGCATCAGGTCGACAGGCCCGGTTTGCTCGACCGCCATGGCCGCAATGGCGGCGATGATGGTCAATAGCAATACAAAGATATAGGGATCGGGCAGGTAGCGTTCGACCAGCCGCACGGATCCGCGCGTCAGCATTCTGAACATGGTGGGTTCTCCCTCGTACTTGTTGGCGATGGTTATTGCTAAATGAGTATATCTTTGTAACCCATGGAAGGCCAGAAAGCTGTTGGTGGAAACGCTTAGGGTTTACGGCTGTCACGCCTTTGGAAGTGATGCTGCGTGGTAGCAAATTTAGTGCTTGTCGATACAGAGCAGCAAAGAACCTGTTTGAATAGTCAAATAATATGCATATAATGTGCTTGATGTCATCAATTTTTGTGGAAGAGATGCCATGAGCGCTGTGATTCCCTTTACCGATGTGCTGGAGTCTGCAAGAGAAGCCGGTACGTCTCATCTTTCCGCCGCCAACCTCGCCAAAATGTTGGGTCTGCAGCAGCAGGACCTGGCCGCTTTGGCTGGTGTGCATCGCAATACAATGCGAACCCATCCCGAATCTCCAAAACTGCAGGCTGCTTTGCGGGACCTGATGCGTGTGCTGTCAGCGACCATGGAAGTGCAGCCAGATGCAGAGCAGGCATTCTTCCTCATCAAGAATCAGCCTATTCCAGAGTTTCGCCACAAGACCATCTGGCAATTGATTCAGGAAGGGCGTACTGAGGACGCGATCAGCTATCTTGAATCGATTGCTTCAGGGTTCGCTGGATGATCTTGAACAATCTGCCTGCTGGGACAATACTTTATCGTGCACTTACGCCCCGCTGGGCTGGCAGACCCGCAAGTGGCGCGGGAGCTGCCATAAAAGGAGGCCGCTTTAATCGTGAAGGCATTGAAGCGCTGTATTTATCCCTGGAAGAAATGACAGCTTTGCGAGAATACCAACAGACATCTCCTTTTCTGCCACCTTGCACACTTTGTTCTTATACTGCTGCGCTGCAGG
>Ga0079226_10001946_pt1 | contig 15855 bp, 9 predicted proteins | sample Poulit2014_FD_76345 | JGI IMG/M metagenome (GOLD analysis project Ga0079226, IMG submission 76345) | Agricultural soil microbial communities from Georgia to study Nitrogen management - Poultry litter 2014 | ecosystem: Environmental > Terrestrial > Soil > Agricultural land | place: USA: Georgia...
GTTCGCGTGGTTGTGTCCATAGGTGGTGACAGTGCCGTCGTGGTGTCGGATACGGACCCACAGACCGAAACCCGATGCCGCACCGGCGTCGATCACCGTACCCGCACGAGCCGCCTTGATGGGTGTTCCCTGCGGAGCCGCGAGATCCACCCCCTGGTGTGGCTGCCCGTTGCGAGTTCCGAACGGCGAGCTGCACTGTGCCTCCACCGGCGGCAACCACGACCCTCCGGTCGCCGTGCCACCGCCACAATCCGACTTCGCCACGGCGGCGACCAGATAACGCGCGTCGCTCTCATGCGCCGCATACGCCTCCGGAAAAGCGGAGCGTTGCACCGCCTGCGCCGCATGCGTCAGGCTCATGTCCTGCCAGCCGGACACCTTTGTGAGATGCTCGTAGAACTGTTTCGCCGCGTACTCAGGATCGGTGATCTCGCTCTCGCTTCCCCACCCCTGGGACGGGCGCTGCTGGAACAACCCGAGCGAATCCCGATCGCCGTACTGCAGGTTGCGCAGACCGGACTCCTGCATCGCGGTCGCCACAGCCACCACCCAACCGTGGGGTGGCACGTCGAGTTCCCGACCGACCTCGACGATCACGGACACGTGCGTCAGTTGTTCGTCCGAGTAATCACCGCTCGCGCTGTCCGGAACGGCGGCCGGGGACAAACAACCGGATGTGCTTTCTCCGGCGCCGTCCGTGTCACCACCGAAAGCCGCATACAGGTAGTTGGTCTTGCCGACCGCTACCGCGCCGACTCCCAACGGCACGAGCACGACGGCAGCCACCGCGAGCAGAATCACCCACCGCCGCATCGGTCACCGCCCCGCCGTGGCGCCGAGGCTGTGCCGCCGCTTCACCGCGGAACTCCACGCGGCTGTCGTCACGAGAGCGCACGAGGACAACCGACTCGCGCTCCCGCGACTCGCGCTCCCGCGGCCGGGGGGCAGGCGGATTTGATCAAACACCAGGTACAGGTCATACCATCGTCGCCCGCGGATCGGAACCGGACACCCCCACGAACGCCCGGCCGCGGGGACTTTCTCGCCCGATCAGACGCGCTCCGCTACCGTGTGTGATCAGAACCGTTCAGGCTGGCCGCTGGCCACCACTGAGAGCTCCGAGGGAAATCCACTACGGAGTGGAAGCCAGACGGGCGGTCGGCATCCAACACGGCCGTAGGTCGGCTCTTCGAGAAGTTCACGTCCCACAGAACTCTCGTCACGCCAACGCTGTCCCTGTTACCCGGACTCCGGCAGGTGCCCATCCCGACCCTCTTGCACCCTGGTCGACAGGCCGGGTTTGATCGCGATTCGGCCGGTGCCCGCGCGCAGCAGCAACAGCGGCTCGCCGGTCTCGTCCAGGAACTCATCGACGGCGTCCTTCGCCCCCTGCCAGTGACCGTAGTCATCGAGGATCAAAACGCCTCCGGGAACCAACCGTTGGTAGAGGTGTGCCAGTTCGTGCTTCGTCGACTCGTACCAATCGGTATCCAGACGCAGGATCGCGATCCGCTCCGGAGCGAGATCGGGAACCGTGTCCTCGACCGGCCCTTTCACGAAATGGACCCGATCCGCAGGGTACGAAACGTGATCAAATGCTTCCCGCACATCCTCGAGTGAGGCGACCGCGCGGACAAGTGAATCCTGGTCAGCGGTGGCGAGCACCTCTTCGGCGGATTTTCTCGTCCTGATCTGCACGTCACGGTCCGTGGGCGCGGTCATCCCCTCGTAGGTGTCGAACAGGTACAAATCGCGGATCGGCGCATCGAGCCGAGACAATTGGTGCGCAACAGCCAGCATCGACCCACCTCGCCACACACCGCACTCCACAACAGCGCCCGGCAGGTCAAGGCGCACAACGTAGTGCACCGCCTGGTACAGGCCGAAGGCCTTGTAGTGCGAGGTCATGGTGCGCTCGCGCACGAGCTCCCACAGTTCCCGGAACTCCGGCTCGTAATCTCGCGGCAGTCGCGTCGCACCCTTCCGACGCTCTGCGCCGGATTCGAGTCGGACCCGTAAGCGCTCGACCTCCGCATCGCGCTCCCGCAGCTCGGTCTGCGCTCGGTCCGCTCTCGTCCGCAGGGAATTGATGCGTTGCGCTCGCACCATACGCACGCCGGCCACGCGTTGCAAAAGGTCGTTCAGTCCGCGGATCAGCTTCACGTCGAAACCATAAGGTGAGTGAGTACTCCTGTCACGGTCGAACGGAAACACAACCGGTTTTCGTGGCCGCGGACGTCCTCGCAGGGAACGCCCCTCGGTCGCCGCCCCCTGAACGATCTTGTGTGCAGAGAGCACGAAAGAGTTTCCGCATGACCGAATCCCGCCGATGAGCAGCATGACACGACTTCTCCGTCGGGCAGGATCCTGTTCTCGCTCGCCCGGATCCCCCACGCGTCACGGCGCAACAATTCATGCACGAGGCGTATTCACGGCGGTAACATACATCACGTCACGAACGTTGCGGTCACCACCGGGGCGAGGAGGGTTCGTTCGATGGCCTGGATACGCGATCCACGACCGGGAATCTCCTGGCGAGCGAAACGACTGCGGAACAAGGCGAAGAAAAAGGCGACACGGCTGCGCAGACGGTTGCCGGAACAGGTGGGCGGCCACAGCGGCCTCGACGCGAACGCCCGGTTCCGGCTGAAGTGGAGTGTGTACTGGTACGACAGACCCCTGAACGATCATCTCGTGCTCTACGAATCATTCGACGGGAACGGAGCACTGTGCAATCCTCGCGCGATCTTCGACGAACTGCTCACCACCGAAGACATGACCCACCTGAGCCATATTTGGAGTTTCGCGACCGTCGCGATCAAACGCGAATTCGACCGGCAGTTCGCCAGTCATCCGCGCGTGAGTTCGGTGCTTCGTGGCACGACCGAGTACTACCGGGCGCTCAGCACGGCCAAGTATCTCGTCAACAACGCCACGTTCCCGGCCAACTTCACCAAGCGCGAAGGGCAGGTGTACCTGAATACGTGGCACGGTACGCCGCTGAAAACGATGGGTTACGACAGCCCCGGGGGGCCGCACGAGGCGAAGAACACCATGCGGAACTTCCTCGCAGCCGACTATTTGCTGTCGCCGAACGACTACATGACCACAGTGATGTACGAGCGGGCTTACCGACTGCGCGGTATTTACCGGGGGACGATCATTCAGGAGGGCTACCCGCGGATCGACACCCAATTCGTCACCAACGACGAGCGGAACGCTCTCTGCCACGAGCTCCGCTCCGCCGGCGTGCACATGTCCGGCAGCACGGTGGTGCTGCTCGCGCCGACCTGGCGTGGGCGTTCGTTCAGCGAAACGCTCGACAACGCCGAAGAACTGCATGCTGCGGCGGAATCGCTGGCAGAACAACTCGGACCCGACTACACCGTGTTGGTCAAGGTTCACCAGCAAGTGTTCCACGCGGCAACCCGACACAACGAGCTGCGGAACCGCCTCGTGCCGAACTCGGTGGAGACGAACAGGCTCCTGGGAAGCGTCGACATCCTGGTGACAGACTACTCGAGCATCTTTTTCGACTTCCTGGCCAGCAGCCGCCCGATACTCTTCTACGTCCCCGATACGCAGAGCTACGAGCGCGATCGGGGAGTCGCTATCGACCTGACGGAACTTCCCGGCCCGACCTGTACGGGGATCGACGAGCTCACCGTGCGGATCAAGGCCGCAGGTACGGGCTCGGAGCGTGACCCCACCGTGACGCACGGTGCGAGCTATCGCGACGCGGTCAAGACCTACTGCCCGAAGGAGGACGGTCGTGCCACTGCACGCGTCATCGACATCGTCTTCCGCTCCCGCTACACAGGTTACCAACTCCTGCGCGGGTTGCCGGACGAGCGGACGTCGATCCTGATCACAGCGGGCCGGACACGGGCCAACGGAATCAACACCTCGCTGCTGAGCCTGTTACACAATCTCGATCCCGCGGTCTACGACGTCACCGTGCTGCTGCATCAACCACGCGACGAGCGGGAGCGCGGCATTCAGCAGCGCATCCCGCCGTCGGTACGGCAGGTGCTGCGTACGGGAACCTTCCCTGTGACCGCGCGACGGCTCGAAACGCACAACCGGTTCCTGACGACCGGGCTCAACTCCGATGGCACCTATCCCGGCGACGAACAGCGAGTGCTGGCGGCCGAATGGCGACACAGCTTCGGGATGAGCACGTTCGATCACGCAATAGAGTTCCCGGGATATGCCCCGTTCTGGCCCGGCGTGCTGCTCCAGGGCGACATCACCACGCGTTCCATCTGGATGCACAACGACATGTTGGCGGATTCGACACGCGAGGTCGGCGGGAAACGGGTGCTCGAGGAGATGCTCAACGCGACCTTCACACTCTACCGGTACTTCGACAACCTGGTGTCAGTGTCGCCTCCGCTGGCCCGGATCAACGCCGAGTCACTGGCGGGCTACGCACCGACCGAACGCTTCACCAGTGCTCGCAACACGATCGATGCAGAACGCATCCGCTCCCTCGGAGTCGGCGCCGATACCGCGGCGGCGACCGGAACGCCGGACATCCGGGTAGCGGACGTGCCGCTGTCCACGGCAGCGGCACGGTTCGTCGAGTCCTACCCGCTCGAACTCGTTCCGGACGAGATCGCGCGGCAGCTCGAGCTCGCGCGGCTGTTGCCGGACCGCGCAACAACGACCACGTTTGTCACGACGGGACGACTCTCGCCGGAAAAGAACCACGCACGCATGATTCGCGCGTTCGCGCGGGTGCACGCTTGGTACCCGGAGACACGCCTGCTCCTCATCGGCGATGGTCCGCTGATGAACGACCTCGAAGCCCTCGTCCACCGGTTGAATCTCCGCGACGCCGTGTGCCTGGCCGGGCACCGGTCCAATCCCTACACTCTGATGGCCGCATCGGACTGCTTCGTGCTCTCCAGCGACTACGAGGGACAACCGATGGTGATCCTGGAGGCCCTGACGCTCAGGCTCCCCGTCATCACGGTCAATTTCGGCTCTGCGGCCAGTGCACTCCCAACCGGTGGGGGGCAGCTGGTCCCGCAGTCCGACGAGGGGCTCGCCGCCGGCATGCAGGAGTATCTGGACAATCAACCCAGCGCGCCGGAGTTCGACCCCGAGCAGTACAACGCTGCTGCGCTCGCGGAGTTCCGTCTCGCGATCGGTGACCCACCGTAGGACCCGGCCACCCGAAGTGGGGTGCCCTGATCGTGCGCCGTATACCCACCGCCGTCGGTGCGGTTCCGGTCACGCTACAGCGTCCTCAACGGATGAGCCACACACTCACGACCGGGGTCGCCACCGTTTCCACACCGCGGTGCCGGTGGCTCGCGTCTTACCGCCGTGATGCAGCTGCGACACCACCGTCATCTCCGACTCCGCAACCGCGGTCAGTTCCGCGGTGAGTTCGACCGGCTCGTCGAGTGGCGCCGGACGTCGAAACTGCACCTCAAGCCCTGCGGTGACAAATGCCAACTCAGCGCCGGGCGCCGGTTTCCAACCATGCCGGTCGGCCTCGAGCAATACGGCGGCGGCGCCATGGCAGTCCAGCAGGGTGGAGATGATTCCCCCGTTGAGGAATCCGGCACCGTTGTCGTGTTCCGGCCAGGGCAGGAACGTCGCGCTGATGATCCCGTCGTCCTCGTAGCTACGCAGCCGCAGCCCCTTGGGGTTGGCAGGTCCACAGCCGAAGCACGTCAACGTCGGATAGTGGGTCTCCTGAATGCTGTTCTGGTTCATGTCCGCGGTCATGGCGTCATCATTCCAAACCCCACGGCAGCACCCGGTCCCGGCTGGGAATACGTCCGGCGAGGAACGGGCCGACCCAGCCACGGCCGATGACCGGACCGGTCACCGTCCGCATCCCGCTCACCGGGCAGACAGCGGCAACCGCGGACGCAGGTACCCAATCACGGCCGACTGCCGTCACACAGGGTCACCGACACCACGAGCACGGTGACCCCCGTGTGATGCCGCCGGCTGATGCGACCGATGCCACGTTCGCCGTGGCTGGGCACGGCCGGACGACTCGAAGCGAGTCCCGGCATGCGGCAGAGTGTGAACTGTGGAACTTGCTGACGTGCTGTTCGCGATCGCGGGCATGGGCGCCTTGGCTGCGGCCGTGCTTCCTCGGGCGCTGGCCGGCAGGCCGTTCTCGCTGCCGTTGGTGTTCCTGCTGGCAGGGTTCGCGCTGTACCAGTTGCCGTTGGGGCTGCCGACTCCTGATCCGGTCGCTCACCGCGCCGTTGCCGAGCATCTGTCCGAGATCGTGATCATCATTGCGTTGATGGGTACCGGACTCGCGATCGATCGACCGCTCGGGTTGCATTCATGGGGCCGCACATGGCGGCTGCTCGGTCTGGCGATGCCGTTGGGCATCGTGGCGATCACGGGCGCAGCGTTCGGACTGGGTTGGCCACTGGCCGCTGCGGCTCTGCTCGGGGCGGCGCTCGCGCCGACCGACCCCGTGTTGGCATCCGACGTGCAGGTCGGTAAACCCTCTCGGACCCGCGACGAGGACGAAGTGCGGTTCTCGTTGACCTCGGAGGCCGGTCTCAACGACGGGTTGGCTTTCCCGTTCGTCTACGCCGCCATCGCGCTGGCCGGAACGTCCGGAACCTGGTGGGTCCTGGATTGGGCACTTGTGAATGTCGGTTACCGCATCGCGGTGGGACTGTTACTGGGGTGGGTACTCGGCCGGGTGTTCGCACGGCTGTTCTTCCGACACCGCGCGCCGTCGTGGGCGGGATGGTCCGAGCACGCCGACGGGTTCGTCGCCCTGGCAGCCACGTTCATCTCCTACGGAGTCACCGAGTTGGCCCAGGGCTACGGATTCATCGCAGTGTTCGTCACAGCACTCACGCTGCGCTCGGCAGAACGCGCGCACGGCTACCACCAGGTGCTACACCGGTTCGTCGAACAGGTCGAACGGTTACTGGTCGCCGCCCTGCTGCTGGTGTTCGGCGGCGCCCTCGCCACCGGTATCCTGGCACCGTTGACCTGGGCCGGCGCTGCCCTCGGTGTGACGATACTGCTGATCGTGCGCCCGGTCACCGCGCTGCTCGCCCAACTGGGCACACCATCCGGACCCCGGGAGAAAACCGCGATCGCCTTCTTCGGCATCCGCGGCATGGGTTCCTTCTTCTACCTCTCCTACGCTCTCGGCGAAACCGACTTCGGCATGGACGGCGAACAGCTGTGGGCCGTGTTGTCGTTCGTCGTGCTGACCTCGATCCTGCTGCACGGCATCACAGCCACCCCGTTCATGAATCACATCGACTCCACACGACGCAACCGGCTCGAGCGCCGCGGCATCACCGAACCAACCGCTCACGACCTCGCCACCGAACACGTGTGACACCGGTACAGCCGAACCATCGAAGTGACGCTAGACGTTGAAGCGGAACTCCACGACATCCCCATCGCGCATGACGTACTCCTTGCCTTCCAGGCGGACGTTGCCCTGCGAACGGGCCGCGTTCATGGAACCGGCCTTGACCAGCTCCTCATACGAGATGATCTCCGCCTTGATGAAGCCGCGTTGGAAGTCCGAATGGATCTCTCCAGCGGCTTGGGGGGCCGTCGCGCCCTGCGGGATGGTCCACGCACGAGCCTCCTTCGGCCCCGCTGTGAGGTAGGTCTGCAGGCCCAACGTGTGGAAACCGGCCCGCGCGAGCGCGTGCAAACCGGGTTCACTCTGGCCGACCGACTCCAACAGCTCCCGCACCGACTCCTCGTCGTCCATTTCGAGCAGTTCGGCCTCGACCTTCGCGTCGAGGAACACCGCGTCGGCCGGAGCGACCGTCTTCGCCAATTCCTCGCGTTTCGCCGGGTCGGTGAGCACGCCCTCGTCGGCGTTGAACACGTACAGGAACGGTTTCGTGGTGAGCAGGTTCAAATGCTGCACACCGGCCATGTCGAACTCGTCCTGGGCGGAGAACAGCGTCCGCCCCTCGTCGAGGATCGCCTTGGCCGCCTTGGCGTTCTCGAAAGCGGGCCGGTTCTCCTTCTTGGTCTTGGCTTCCTTCTCCATCCGTGGAAGCGCCTTCTCCAACGTCTGGATGTCCGCCAGGATCAACTCCGTGTTGATCGTGGAGATGTCCGCACTCGGATCGATCGCACCGCCCACGTGCACCACGTCCGGGTCGTCGAAAACGCGGATGACCTGGCAGATCGCATTGGCTTCGCGAATATTGGCCAGGAACTGGTTGCCCAGCCCCGCACCGTCCGAGGCGCCCTGCACGAGCCCGGCGATATCCACGAACGACACGGTCGCCGGGATCACCTTCGCGGAAGAGAACATCTCGGCCAGCTTGTCCAGGCGAGGGTCCGGCAATGGCACCACGCCGACGTTCGGTTCGATCGTGGCGAAGGGGTAGTTGGCCGCGACGGCCTCGTTCCGGGTCAGGGCGTTGAACAGAGTCGACTTACCGACGTTGGGCAGACCGACAATACCAAGGGTCAAACTCACGACTCCCCAGTGTACGGACCGCAGTTGCGAACCAGTACAGCGCTCGGTGAGCGTCACCCGACTCACGCAACGAGGCGCAGCGTCGATCCGGCGCGCCCCTTACGCACCGTCAGCCTGGTCGGAATGCGCTGTCGCAACTCCTCGACGTGGGACACGAGACCGACCACGCGTCCGCCCGCACGCAACTCGTCGAGCACGTTCATCACCACGTCCAGCGTCTCCGCGTCGAGCGTTCCGAACCCCTCGTCGACGAACAGGGTATCCAGGGCGGCACCGCCGGTCTCCGCGGAAACCACGTCCGCCAACCCGAGTGCCAACGCCAACGAAGCCAGGAACGACTCACCACCGGAGAGCGTCTTCGTCGAGCGCACCGCGCCCGAATAGTCGTCGAGCACGTCCAGTCCGAGTCCGCCCTTGGTGCCTCGGGCCCCGGCTTCGTCCGAGTGTACGAACGAGTAACGTCCCTCGCTCATGGTGCGCAACCGTGCGGTCGCTGCGACGGCGACCTCCTCCAATCGCGCAGCGAGGACGTACGAGCGCAGCGACATCCGACGGGAGTTCTGTCCCCGCCCGTTGACCACATCGGTCAACGCGTCCAGCTCCGCGAACTCGGCCTCCATCGGATCGAGTTCGTCCAGCGCCGACCGGAGCTGTGTGGTGAGCCCCTCCACCTCCGCGGCGCGGGTGCGGGCCGCGCGCAACCCGGCCACCGCCGACTCCGCCCCGACGCGTGCCTGCTGTGCGGCATGGTCCGCGGCCGCCACGTCGACCTCATCATCAGGGGAGATCCCTGCGAGTTCCGGTTCGGCGAGCACGGCACGCGCGGCGGACTCCGCGGATTCCGCATCGGAGAGCTGCTGTCGAAGATTCTCGACCGCCTGTTCGTCCCGACGCGCTGCGGTCGCCTCGGCCGACGTCTCGAAACCCGCCGTCGTCAACGCACGTGTCAACGCGGACTCGCGGTCGGTGAGCCAGTGTTGCCGGCTGGCCAGGGTTGTGTGCGCTTCGGCGAACGAATCGAGTTCCCCCGCCACCCACAGCAGATGCTCACGCCGTGCCGTCACGTCGCCGTGTTCGCCCCCAGCGTTTTCCAACGTTCGGTCACGTTCCCGCACGCGCTGTTCCAATGAGGCGTACTCGGCCGCGGCGCTCGTTTCGGCCCGCTGAGCCTCGTGGCGCCTGTTGGTCCGTTCACTGTGCTCCGCCTCGGCATCACGCAGCAGCTCGGCGATGTCGGCCTGCCGCTGCTCCGCCGTACTGGCCTCATCCAGTTCGCCCCGCAGTTTCCCCAGTTCCTGTTCGATTCCCGCGGCGTCACGGCCCGCTAATTTCGTACGCAGCGAACGCAGTCTCTCCTCGGCGGCATTGCGTTCGGTCTGCGCGGTCCGACGTTTCCGGTCCGTCTCGTTTTCGGCCTGTTCGGCCGCCGCTTCATCCGACTCGTTGACCGGGTGCGCTACCGGCGACGCCGGATGCGGGTGTTGGGCAGACCCACACACCGGGCACGGCACTGCCTCGGTGAGTTCGGCGGCCAGTTCGGCGGCCACTCCCGCCAGCCTGCGTTCCCGCAGGTCCTGCCTGTGTCCCCGGGCGGCCTGGTACCTGTCCACGGCGGTCTGCTCCGTATCCACTGCCTGTTGGAGCTGCTGTTCACACTGCGGCAGTGTGGCTGCCTCGCCTGCCAGTTCCGCGAGTTCCTGTTCCCGGGCCCGAAGATCCGTCACACGGGCCGCGGCGGTGGCGGCGGCCGAGTGTTGCTCTCGGAGGTCGGCGATGCGCTCGCCAAGCGTGCCGAGCTCGGCATCAGCGGTCGCCACACGGTCCCTGGCCTCGGCTCGGTTGCTCTCGAGGGCGTCCAGACGGGCCCGATCCTTCTCCTGCTGCTCGGCCTGTTCCACCACGGTTGCGAGTTCTCCCGCCTTCTCGTGCGTGGTGGCAGCTCGTTCCCGCAGCCGTTCGACCGTGACATCCAGCTCGGTGACGCCGGCGGCAGTGAGTTGCCGGTGCTGCTCGGTCACCTGTTCCCACGCCTGCTGCACCGCCTCCCGCTGCTGCTGCACATCGTCGGCGACGCGGGTCACCGTGGCCGCGCGTTCGGCGGCATCGAGTTCCGCCGCCTGTTCGGCCCGGCGCGGGGCGTCCGCGGCGAGCTCCGCCAGCTTCGCGTGGGCGTTGCGCACTCGCTGCACCCGGTCGCGGTGTGCACGACGCTCGACCACCAGTTCGTCGGCGGTGTCGCGTTCCCGATGTGCCCGCTGTTCCTCCGTTTCCGCCGCTTCCACGGCGGCTGCCGTCCGCTCCACCAGCGCGGAGGCCCACTCGCGCCCGGCGGCTTCGGGGGCTTCCTCACCGGCCGCCTGTTCGAGTCTGGCGACGAGTGTGCGAACGGTCTCTCGGTGTTGTTCCAACACACGATGCCGCTCGGTGCGGTGTTCCCGGAACCACCGTTCCATATCGGCGAAGCGTTTCGTATCGAACAACCGCTCGAGCAGCTGTTCCCGTTCGGCAGTATCGGCCCGCAGGAACCGCGCGAACTGCCCCTGGGGCAGCAACACCACCTGGAAGAACTGTTCGGCGTTCATCCCGAGCAGCCGTTGCACGGTGCGCGAGACCTCGTCGATCCGTGTCAGTCCCTCCGGTGGCTCGCCTTCCGGCGGCGCGTCCAACCAGAGCAACGACGCCTTGGGCTGCTGCGTGGTGGTACCACTGCCACGCCGTTTCGGACGCTCGTACTCCGGGGTCCGTACCAGCCGCAACCGGTGCCCCTGCACCGTCAGTTCCAACGTCACCTCGGTGTCGGCCGAGGCCGCCGCCACGTCACAGCGCAGCCGTTTCACCTGCCCGCGTGCCCCGGGCACCGTCCCGAACAAGGCGAAAGCGACCGCGTCCAACAGGATCGTCTTCCCCGCCCCCGTGTCGCCGTGCAACAGGAACAACCCGTCCGCGCCGAGCGTGTCGAAATCGACGGTTTCCCGGCCCGGATAGGGCCCGAAAGCCTGAACCGTGAGGCTGTGCAGCTTCACTGTGATCCACCCCCGTCCGCAGCGACTTCCCCGGAAGCGCGACCCGCACTCTCCAATGCTGTGCGCAGCATCGCCGTCTCGGACTCGGCCGCCGGCGCGCCGCGGCAGTCGTCGAGGAACGCCTCGATGACCTCCGTGTCCGAACGGCCCCGCAGTCGCTGGGCGTAGTTCAACTCCGCGCCGGGCCCGTCGACCGGTTGCCACTCCATGTGCACGGCGTACGGAAAGTGTTCCCGCAGCCTACGCATCGCGTCCAACGGTCGAACCCGGTCGGTCAACGTCACCGACACGTAACAGTCCACGCACCCCGCGAACTCACCTTCGGCACCGGCGATGACCTCCTCCAATTCACCGGTCACCGTCGCCAGCCCCCGGGCCACGGGCAGTTCGGCGCGTCGGACCTCGGACAGGCCTCGGGCATCCAAATCGACGATCCACACGGATTTGCGTTGCTTTTCCTCGGAGAACGAGTACGCGAGCGGGCTGCCCGAGTAGCGCAGTTGTTCGGCGAGTCGCTGTGGCCCGTGCAGATGCCCCAGCGCGACATAGTCGACCCCGTCGAACACGTCGCCGGGAACCTGCTCCACACCGCCGACTGCGATCGTGCGTTCCGAGTCGGACGCCGCCCCGCCGGTCACGAAGGCATGCGCCAGGACCACCGAACGGCAGCCGGAACCACTGTCGTCGCGGGTGGCCAGATCCGCCCTGATCCGACGCATCGCCTCCGACAACACCGTGGTGTGGTCACACGGACCGGACAACCCGAGTTGCTGCCGCGCCGGCTCGGGTTCCAGATAGGGAATACCGTACAACGCCACCGGACCGTGCTCATCCGCCAACACCACCGGCTCGTCCAACCCGGCGATCGTGGTGCGCAAATGCAGCCCACCAGCGGCGGCGAACTCGGCGAACGCGCCGAGCCGAGAGGCCGAATCGTGATTGCCCGGAGTGATCACCAATTGGGCACCGGACTCGCGCAGGTTACGCATCACCCGCGTCGCCACCCGCACAGCCTGCGCGGAGGGAACCGCTCGGTCGTACACGTCACCGGCCACCACCACGACGTCGATCCGCTCGGTGGCGACGAGTTCGACGAGATGGTCGAGCACCCACTCCTGTTCGGCCAACAGGTCCACGCCGTGGAAAGTGCGCCCGATGTGCCAATCCGAGGTATGCAGTAACCGCATGTCGGCTACGGTACTCAGCACACCGACATCCCCGCCGTGCGGTGCCGACGCTACGCAACGATCCGACCTTCCAAGCCACGGTGAGCGTGAACCGATACGGTGGGACACCGTGACCGCCACACGCGATCCCCGAGCCGACAGTCCGGGCACCACCCACCGTGTTCGGTGGGATGAGCGTCCGATCGCCGGACCCTGGCGCGGCCTGCCCTGGTGGGCGGCCGTTGCGACCGGCTTCGGCATCGCGGCGCTGGGCGCGATCATCGACATTGCGATCAACGGCGAGCTCGGCTGGCTGTTCCAGACCTGTTATGTCATCGGCAGCCTCGCCGCCATCGTTGCCGTACACCGACGCAGCCTCTTCGGCCCGATGGTCCAACCACCCCTGATCATCGGCCTGATCGTTCCCGCGATCGTCCTGGCGACCTCGGGAGCCCCAGCCGGCGGCGGCATGATGTCGACCGTACTCACCGTCGGCAGACCGCTGATCAACGCGTTCCCCACTATGGCAATCACCACCGGTGTCGTCGTGCTGATCGGTCTGGCCCGCCTCTACCGAGAACGCGACCCGGAACGGTCCCAGCGTGTCGGCCGCGGCACGAGTAAGAGGCCCTCCGAGAAAAAACCGAACGGGTCGAGCAGCAGCGAACGCTCCAGTGAACCCCGGTCCGGATCGCAGCGCGACGCCCGCGCGGCAGGACAGCGCGATGAACGGGCGCAACCGCAACGTGATGACCGATCGCGAACCGGACGGGAAAAACCACGGCCGGAGCGCGACGCCGCGACGTCCGACCGGCGGCGACCGGCCGCGCAACGCCCCGCCCCAGCCGACCGCAAACCACGGTCAGCAGGCGACGACAGGCGGGAGCAAGCCCGCGCGCAACAACAGAAATCCCCACCACCGCAAGGCCGCGAGCGACAGCGGAAACCGCGGGAGGCCGATGACGAACAACGGGAACGTCGATCAGCACCCCCACGGCAACGACCCCCGCAACAGCGACCCGCGCAGCAACCACCGCCGGGATCCGGGCGGTCGGGAAAAACCGGAGCGCAGCGCGGCCCCGGGCCGCCGAGCAAATCAGAGCAGTCAGGACGGTCCGGACAGACAGAGCGGCCCGGGCAGTCGGAGCGGCCCGGACAGTCCGGTAAGTCGCAGCCCGCCAGGCCGCAACGACCGGAGCAGGAACGGCCCGACAGGCAGCAGCGACCGGAGCAGGAACGGCCCGACAGGCAGCAGCGACCGGAGCAGGAACGGCCCGACAGGCAGCAGCGAAACAAGCAGCAGGGACGGGAGGGGCAACGTCAGCAGAGGCGGGAAGGGCAGCGTCAGTCCGAGCAACGACGCAGGCAACAGCCGCCGGAACCACAGCGCCGACGTCGAAACCCGGAAAACCCGGAGGAACCTCCACGCCGCGGGCAACCACCCAAGCGCCCGTGGGACTGACCCGGCCGAGGACACAGCGGCAGTGACGCGTAACCCGTGGTCACGCGTCACTGCGTGATTCAGCGGACGCTACTCTGCCGCGAGTTACCATCGCGGAGCTCCCGCGGCAACGCGAACTCCGTCTTCTCGTTCGCGGTGGTCACTTCCTCGACGCCGGACCAGCCGTACTCCGCGAGCCAGTCGAGTAACTCGACCACCAACACGTCCGGGACGGAGGCCCCACTGGTCACACCGACCGTGGCGACCCCTTCCAACCACGCCGGGTCCACCTGGCTCGCGTAATCGACAAGTTTGGCCGCGCTCGCCCCGGCATCCAACGCCACTTCGACCAGGCGCAGCGAGTTCGACGAGTTGTTCGACCCGACCACCAACACCAGGTCACACTCGGCGGCCATGGCCTTCACAGCGGTCTGGCGATTCGTGGTGGCGTAGCAGATGTCATCGCTCGGCGGGTCCGCGACCTCCGGGAAACGCCCCTTGAGCTGATCGACCCGCTGCATCGTCTCGTCAACGCTCAACGTCGTCTGGGACAGCCATACGACCTTCGACGGGTCACGGACCTGCACCTTGTCGACGTCCTCGGCGGTTTCGACCAGCTGGACGTTCTCGGGCGCCTCGCCGGCTGTCCCCTCGACTTCCTCGTGACCGTCGTGGCCGATCAGCATGATGTCGTAGTCGTCCCTGGCGAAGCGGTTCACCTCTTTGTGCACCTTGGTCACCAACGGACACGTGGCATCGATCGTGTGCAGCTGCCGCTGCTGAGCCTCCTGGCGCACCGCGGGTGACACGCCGTGCGCGGAGAACACCAGTAGCGAGCCCTCCGGCACCTCCGAGGTGTCCTCGACGAAGACGACCCCCCGTTCGCGCAGTGTGTCGACAACGTGGCGGTTGTGCACGATCTCCTTGCGCACGTACACGGGCGGGCCGTACTGTTCGAGTGCCTTCTCAACCGTCACAACCGCCCGGTCGACCCCTGCGCAGTAGCCGCGCGGTTTCGCGAGCAACACACGTTTGCCGCTCTCGGGGTCGTGCCGGGCAGACTCCTGCGCACTCGTGTGTGATGTCGATGAGGTCATGCCCCCAGCCTACGGGTCGGTGTCGCACACTCAAACCGCACGACGCCAACATCACTTCCTTCCGCAAGGGTGACTAGGCTCCTTCCGCAGGGGTGACTAGGCACTGCGTGAGCGGCTAGGGCACGCTGGTCATATGAAGCCACTGCCTTTCCCGGTCCGGCTTGCCGCCGGGCTTGCCGCCGTCACGGCGCAGCGAGCGCAGGAACTGCCGAAACAGCTCGTCGGCCTTCCCGTCACTCTCGCAAGCCAGGCACTGCAGGTGTCCATGCGACTGCAACAACGCATCACAGAACTGGCCATCCGGGGCGACGACGTGCTCGCCGTCCTGCAGCCCGTGGCCGACACACCGAACTGGGCCACCTTCGACGAGGACACGGCTCCGGACACTGCCCCGGACACAACGAGCACGCAGACCACGCACCGCACGACCGAGCCGGACCAGGGCAGCAGCCAGGCCGCCGAACCCTTCACACGTAACGGCAACAGTCACGGTGTCACGACACTCGAGTTCGACAACGACCCGTGGGCCGAGGAACAACGCGCACTCTCCCACGAGTACGCCGACGGCACCTTCGACAGCACCACCGATACCGGGACCGACAGCGGCCCCGCAGGCCCTCCCGCGGGGCTGGACCACTACGACGAACTGACGCTGCCGCAACTACGA
>Ga0079226_10001947_pt1 | contig 15854 bp, 14 predicted proteins | sample Poulit2014_FD_76345 | JGI IMG/M metagenome (GOLD analysis project Ga0079226, IMG submission 76345) | Agricultural soil microbial communities from Georgia to study Nitrogen management - Poultry litter 2014 | ecosystem: Environmental > Terrestrial > Soil > Agricultural land | place: USA: Georgia...
ATCTTTGATATATGTCAATTCTATCCCTCCTAAAAACTATTAGAAGCATTATATCATATTAAAGCAGTAATGTAGCAAATAGATTGAAATTAATTCAATCTATTTGGGCTTAATTCAAATATCCTATCTGCATATTTACTAGCAAAATCTCTATCGTGAGTAATTACTATGACACCCATGCCCTGAGAAGCTACATCTTTTATTAGTTTTCCTACATTATCCCTAAGTTTATAGTCTAGAGCTGAAGTAGGTTCATCGAAGCAAATATATTGGGGTTCCATGGCTAGAGCCCTAGCAATGGCTACCCTTTGTTTTTGGCCGCCAGAAAGCTGATATTCATAACTATTTTCAAGTCCGGATAAATTAAGGAATTCTATTAATTTTTGAGATTTCTTTGAGGCTTCTTCCTTATTATATCCCTTTGATTTTACTAAGGGGTAGGAGATATTTTTATCTACATTAAAATGAGGGAATAAGTCGAAACTTTGGGATACTAGACCAATAGAATTATCACTATTCTCATAATCCTCTTCTAAAAATTCTATTTGCCCTTCTTCAAAAGTTTCTAGACCACATAAACATCTAATAAGAGTAGTCTTACCTACACCTGATTCTCCAGTTATCATAAGGATTTCACCTTTTTTCACATCTAGATTAATATTTTTTAACACAAGTTTTTCATCAAAGGATTTGCCTAAATTTTTAATTCTTAACATTTTATCACCTATCTATAATATTCAAAATTATCTTCTATTTTCTCTAGGAAAAATGAAAGTAGAGCAATAATAATAAGATATAAAACCCCTGCTACAAATAAAGGAAGTAAAGAGGCATCTTGATTTGATAAAGTCTTAGCAGCTCTTAATATATCTCCTAGTCCTAGAACATATACTAGGGATGTATCCTTAATTAATGTAATCAATTCATTACTAAGGGATGGTAATACCCTCTTAAATACTTGTGGTAGTATAATCCCAAAATATGTGTTGAACTTAGGAAGTTTTAAAACTTTTGCCGCTTCAAATTGACCTGTATCTATGGAGTTGACTCCACCTCTAAATATTTCTGCAAAATAAGCTCCATAATTTAAAATAAAAGCAATTGCAGCTGCCCATTCACGATTCAAGACGATACCTATCATAGGTAGACCAAAGAATATAAATATAATTTGGAGTAAGAGAGGGGTTCCCCTCATGATCAAAATATATATTTGGGTCAATACACTAATTATCTTTATTTTTGATAGTCTCAAAAGACAAACTACAATACCTAAGGGTATGGAAACAATAGTTGTTACCATGAATAACCAGATTGTAGTTTTTAATCCATTTAACATAAGAGGTAGTATGTCAATAATATAATCCATTATGATTCTCCTATTTTACGATATTTTCTCCAAACCATTTTTCAGAGATTTCAGCAGTAGTTCCATCTGCTTTCATTTCATCTAATACATTATTTAGCTTATCTAATAAGGTCTTATCTCCTTTTCTAACACCTACACCATATTCTTCATCGCCAAAGTCACCACTAGCTATTTTAAATTTTTCCTTACCTCTTTCTTCTATATAATACTTGGTCAATACTTCGTCACCAACTACTGCCTCAACTCTACCTGCTTCTAAATCAAGAAAGGCTTCAGTATAAGTGTCAAATAATACAATATCTCCGTCCTTAAAATTCTCCTTATCTCCAGATTTTTCAATAGCTTCTAGAGCACTAGATGAGTTTTGAGTACATACTATTCGGTTCTTTAAATCTTCCCTACTTTCTATATCCGAATCATTGAGTACTACTATGATTTGCTGATTATCTAAATATGGTTTAGTAAAGTTTACTTTTTCCATTCTTTCTTTTGTAATGGAATAACCATTCCATATTAAATCTATATTACCTGTTTCTAGTTCTTGTTCTTTTAAGTTCCAATCTATAGCCTGAAGCTCTAAATCCATATCTAGTCTTTTTATGGCTTCAGTAGCTAGATCTACATCGAATCCAGTTAGTTCACCATTTTTATCTGTAAATCCCATAGGAACAAAGGTATCATCTAATCCTACAATTATCTTTCCTTGATCTTCTAATTCACTCCAAGTGTCTTCAGTATTGTTTTTTCCTCCACATCCTACTAATGCCAAACTTACGATTAATACTAAAATAATTAATATACTAGTTCTTTTCATTTTCCTACCTCCATTAATTTTAATAAAAAAAGCTTTCGTCCTATACAAGGACGAAAGCTTTGCTTACGTGGTTCCACCTAGTTTCACTGATACCTCACGATATTAGTCTCAGTAAGTATGCCAACACATACTAATCATTTTAACGGGTGATTAGCCGAAGACGCCTACTCAAAACTTTCGGGCCTTTGCTCAAGAATGTGTTCTGAATGATTTTTATATACCTTTCCACCAAGCAGGTACTCTCTGTAATAAAATATTCATCCATACTATTTTCTATCAAAGCTTTATTCACTTTAATATACTACTATAATAAAGGATGAGATAAAAAATGTCAATGGTTTTATAAAATAAATTTAAAAAGAGTTGAGCCTAGGCTCAACTCTTAAAATATCTTAATTAATATATTCTTCTACCGTAGGAGAAGTGACTCCTATAATAAGATGAATTTAAATTAGAAATAGTTACTCCTGCTGAAGAACTAGCATGTATAAATTCCTTATTTCCTAAATATATTCCTGTATGACTAGGTCCAGGTCTATAGGTATCACTAAATATAATTAAATCCCCTGCTTGTAAATTAGATTTGCTAACTTGATTTCCAACTTTAGACTGGTCTATAGAAGTACGTGGAATATTTATTCCATACTGTCTGTATACAAATTGAGTATATCCAGAACAATCAAATCCACTAGTAGTACTTCCACCAAATACATAGGGTACACCTATATATTTTTTAGCAGTAGCTATTATGTTAGTTGTAAGGGATTTTCTATTTTCGTCACCTTTATTAGGATCTGAAGAACCACTATTGTCGGCTAGTATATCATTCATTTTCCTATGAGAAGCTGGGCCAAAGGATCCGTCTACTGCCAAGCCATTAGCTCTCTGGAAATTCATAAGAGCTTGTTGAGTCATAGTTCCAAAATAATCAGTTGTCTTATTAATAACTAGATATCCAAGACTCTTTAGTGCTTCTTGTAAATCATTTACATCTCTTCCACTGAGGCCAAGTCTCAGGGCTCTATTGTAGATAAGTTGCCCACTATTACCAGATAGTATATCATTCATTTTCCTATGAGAAGCTGGGCCAAAGGATCCGTCTACTGCCAAGCCATTAGCTCTCTGGAAGTTCATAAGAGCTTGTTGAGTCATAGTTCCAAAATAATTAGTTGTCTTATTAATAACTAGATATCCAAGACTCTTTAGTGCCTCTTGTAAATCATTTACATCTCTTCCACTGAGACCAAGTCTTAAGGCCCTATTGTATACAAGTTGTCCACTACTATTTGAATTTGAAGAACCAGAGGATCCAGAAGAGCCAGATAAAACTTTTTGCAATGTTTTATAAGATTCAGGACCGAAGGAACCATCCACCCCAATATTTTCTGCTCTTTGAAAATCACGGACGGCTTGATAAGTAATATCTCCATAATATGTAGTAGTATTTTTATAGGTAAAATATCCTAAATCCTTCAAATGTTCTTGCAATTCCTTTACATCACTGTGGCTTGTCCCTCTTGTAAGTGGTCTATCACCTAGAGCACCGTGTACTTGAATAGAGCTAGATGCGATAATGCCAGCTACAGTAAGACTGACCACAGTATTTTTAAAAGCTTTCCTCTTTAACTCCAAAATAAAACTCCTCCTTTACTTTAGTTTTTATTGTATATTAGTATATAATAGAATAGATAAAAAATAAAGATATTTTGTAACTTTTTTGTAACTTTTTTATAACTTTGATAATAATATTTTTCAGTTTCTAATAATATGGGATATTGCCATATATTATTAATAGTAATATGGGAAATAATATAAGAATTTGAGCCTTAAGAGTTGGGGGGATTATGTGGAAAAGAAAACTACAGAGGATGTATATATATAGGTGTGTTTTATGTATCCATTATGAAGGGTTCTAGTTTAGACATGAATAATATATTAGGAATAATATTTCTAATATTATCTACCATATCTCTTTCAGGATATAATGTATTGGCAAGAATTTTAACTAAGGATTTTTCTAATATAGAGCTAAGTTTTCTAGTTTACAACATGGTGGCTCTTGGAAGACATGCACTAGCTGGAGGCTTAAATGAATTGGAGGAATAAAATCTAAGTGGGTATCAAGTCCTTGATATCCACTTGGATTTTATATAGGTATATCCTTATACTTTTACAATTTATAAGCAATTAGTATACACCTGATAATATTTGGTAAAGCTAATATTATCAAATACGATTGAGGTGTTCATATGAAGTATAATATTTTGATTGGAGGGGCTGCAGGTCAGGGAATAGATACTCTAGGAATATTAATAGGAAAAATCCTATGTCGTAAAGGGTATTTTATTCATTCCCATAAAGACTATATGTCCAGAATCCGGGGTGGCCATAATTTTACTCAAATTAGATTTGGACTAGAACCCATATATTCTCATTGGCCAATTTTGGATGTAATTATTGCACTGGATAAGGAAACTGTAGAGTTTCATACAGAAAGGCTTCATGAAGATGGGATCATTTTATGTGATGAATCTATTGAAGCAAAAGATGATAGGGTAATTCACATACCTATGGTTAAATTCGCAGAAGAAGTAAAGAATAATAGGGCTACAGGGACAGTAGCTACAGGGGCCCTGTTTAAAATTTTCGGCATGGACTCAAGTATTGCAGAGGAAGTATTTAGAGAAAAATGGGAAAAGGAAACTGCGGATTCAAATTTTCAAGCCTTTAAAAAAGGTTATGAATTTGTAGAGAAAAAATTTGCAATAGATAAGGCAAAGAAAAAAGATCAGATATATATTAATTCTAATGATGCAATTTCTCTGGGAGCTTTGGCAGGTGGAGTAGGATTTTTTGCATCATATCCTATGAGCCCGGCTACTAGTATTATGACAAAATTATCCATGAAACAGGATGATGCTAAAATAATAGTTGAGCAGGTAGAAGATGAAATCTCTGCAATAAATATGGTACTAGGTGCCTCTTATGCAGGTGTAAGATCTATGACAGCAACCTCTGGTGGAGGATTTTCTCTGATGGTTGAGGCTTTAAGTCTTCAAGGTATTACTGAAATTCCTATTGTGCTAGTAGATGCTCAAAGGCCTGGGCCAGCAACTGGTTTTCCTACTAGAACTGAACAGGCAGATCTAGATCTGGCATTGGCACCTGGCCATGGAGAATTTCCAAAGATGATAGTAGCTGTAAGAAATTCTGAAGATGCATTTTATCAAACTACTAGGGCTTTAAATATAGCAGATAAGTATCAGACTCAAGTTATAATACTTACAGACCAATATCTTACAGATGCAACAGAAACAATTCCGCCTTATGATTTTAGTCGAGTAAAAATTGAAAGACATATAATGACTAAGGAAGAATTAGGAGATGAAGAGTATAAAAGATATAAACCAAGGGAGAGTGGAATCTCTCCTAGAATTATGCCAGGTAAGATAGAAGGGGCTGTAAAGTTAATAGATAGCGATGAACATAATGAATATGGACATATTACTGAATCTGCGGAGATTCGTACATCTATGATGGATAAACGCATGAGGAAATTAGAAGGAATTGCAAGGGAGATTCAAGAACCAGATTATTTTGGTATAGATACTCCGGAGATCCTACTTATAGGATGGGGATCTATGTATGGTCCCATAAGAGAGGCAGTGGAGTTGCTGAACAAGGACAATATTTCAGTAGGGGCACTCATATTTGGCGATCTATATCCACTTCCTACTAGGCTATTGAAGAAATTTAGCCAATCTGCCAAGAAGTGCATAAATGTAGAAATGAATTTCACAGGACAATTGGCAAAATTAATAAGACGAGAAGCTGGAATTACTATGGATAAGAATATATTGAATTATAATGGAAGACAAATGGATTCCTATACAGTATATACTAGGGTTAAGGAGGTATTGTAGATGTTAGATGTAGAAACATATGATTCTAAAGACGAAATAGCTTGGTGTCCCGGTTGTGGAAATTTTGGGATTCTAAATGCGCTAAAACAAACATTGGCAGAAATGGAAGTAAAGCCTCATGAAGTAGTTATCGCATCAGGTATAGGTCAGGCAGCTAAAACACCCCATTATATACACACTAATGGATTCAATGGACTTCATGGAAGGGCTATACCTCCAGCTCAGGGAATAAAAATAGCAAATAAAAATTTAAAAGTCATAGTGCACTCAGGTGATGGAGATTCCTATGCTGAGGGAGCTAATCATTTTTTACATGGAATTAGAAGAAATGTAGATATTACTCAGGTTGTTCACTTTAATCAAATATATGGATTAACTAAGGGACAGGCGGCACCAACAACTGGAAGGGGACATATAACTAATATGCAGTTTGATGGAAATAAAACGGATCCCTTCCAATCCTTATTTGTTGCTATTGCTGCAGGCTGTGGCTTTGTAGCTAGATCATTTTCTGGAGATAAGGAGCATTTAGTAAAAACTCTTAAGGAAGCAATAAATTACAAGGGTTATGCCTTGATAGATGTTTTGCAACCATGTGTAGTATTTAATCATGTAAATACTTTTGGATGGTATAAAAAAAGGGTTTATGATTTAGCTGCTACAGATTATCAATCAAATGACAAGATGGAAGCAATCAAGAAGTCTATGGAATGGGGGGATGGGGGGATACCTATAGGTGTAATTTATAAGGAAGATAGGGAAACTTATACTGATAAGATTGACTATCTCAGGGAGGGACCTCCCTTAGTTGATAGAAAGTGGGAGCCCCAAGAAGCAGAAAAATTTATGGATGATTTTAGATAAAAATTCAGGAAAAAATAAAAAGACAAGTAGCTACTTGTCTTTTTTAGATTCCATATCTTTGTATAGCAACTTCAACTATCTTAAATATTAAACCTTCATAACCCATATCTATAGATTCAGACATTCTAAATAGAGCACTTTTGTCCTTTTGTAGTCCTGGCAGAGAATTTATTTCTAATATATAAGGAATTCCATCTTTTAGGATAATATCTACTCTGGCATAATCTCTTAAGTGAAGAGATCTATAAGCTCTTAAAGCTGTAGACTTTAAAAGTTGTTTTTCTTCATCACTTATATCTGCTGGAATATGATAGGATGTATAATCCTTGTAGTAGGATTTTATTTCAAAACTATAAAATTTTAATAAATCTTCAGGAAGTTCTGATAAATCTACTTCTTGTATAGGTAATACAGTTACATTTTCTCCATTACCTAATATTCCAATGGAAAACTCTCTCCCCTTTATATATTCATTAAGCATAATAGGCGGATTGTAAATATTTAACTTCTCTTGAACTTGATCTTTTAATTTAGCTTCATCAAATACTAAACTATCTTGGTGGATTCCACGGCTAGAACCTTCGTCATTAGGTTTTATTAGTATGGGATAGAGCATATCTAGTTCCTCTAGATCTGCAATATTAGACACAGAGAAAAAATCAGGAGTAGGTATTTTGGAATGCATAAATATAGTGGATGAAAAAATCTTGTTTATAGCTATTGCATGACCTAATATAGATGAACCAGTATAAGGTATATCGGCAAATTCTAATAAAGCAGGTAATTGAGCTAGTGTACTATTTCCCGTAACCCCATTACATAAATTAAAAACTAAATCCACCTCTTCAGATCTTAGTTTTTGGATTATATTATCCTTAGCTTTTAATGAAATACAATCATATTTTTTAGACAAAATATCCTGGATTGCCCTTACGGTTTGAGATTTTTGTTGATTTTCTAATAGGGCTTCTTCAGTAGGAATATCATCTTGTCTTGCAAGATCAGTAACGATTGCTATTTTCAATAAAACTCCCCCTTTCAAATTATATATTTTAGGATATCCTATTTAATAAAGAATATCTTATTTTATAGGCTTGGTCAATTAAAACTTATGAAAAGCTATTAAATCATTGATATAGGAGGATGTACCTATGGTTTAATATACTAAAGTACAGGTCGAATTTTGTTGATAATTGGGATAAACAATGATAAAATAAATATGGTTTTAAATAAAAAGGGCAGGAATACATTATAGTAGCTATGGAGGGATAATATTGGGTGACCAAATTCTAGAAAAGGATTTTAATGAAATAGAAGAAACCATTGAGAAACTAGATTCGATTATAGCTTGTAAATTTGTTATGAATGAAGAAAAATACATTGAAGAAATACATATTATTTCCAATGGTAAAAAAAGTACCAAGCAGATTTCTAGAGATATACAATCTATCCTAATAGCTAGATATGATTTAGATATAGATTATAAGAAAATAAGCATAGCTGAAATACCAGACCATGGATTTAAAACTATAGAGTCTAGATTGGAAATAGAAAAGATCTCCCAGGAAAATCATGGAAGTCTGGCAACTATTAATATTGGATTAAGCAAGAATGGATTGTCTATGGAGAATACTGCAGAGGGGGTAAATACTCCTAAAAATGTTGAGAGAATCATAGCTGAGACTACATTGAAATGTGTAGAGGATACTTGCAAAGATGGGACAACCTTTGCCTTAGAAGACGTACAAGCTGTGCAATTATCTTCAAGGAAGGTAATTATAGTAATAATTATGGCCTTATTAAATGGGGAAGCAAAACCCATGTCAGGCTCCTGTATAATTAGAGATAATTATACAGAATCCATTGTTAAAGCCTCATTAGATGCAATAAACAGATACATTTCCAAATAATTTGTTATCAAGCCGGCTATCTTATATAAGCGAAGCGAATATAGCATGCTGTAATAGCGAATCAGCATAGTAGCTAATAAAGGGGGCTATATTCGTGAAAAGAATACACATGATTTTATTAAGTGTACTGGCTTTACTTTTAACAGCTGGAGCACATTTTTCTTGGGTACCAAGACCTTATTAGTCTAAAATAATTAAGCCGGCTTGAATATATAAAGGAGAAGTTATGAGACCAAATAAAAAAACTTATATATACATAGGATTACTCTTTCTTTTATCTAGTATTTTTTATATTCATATATACTTGAATTATGAAATTCCCAGTATAAAAGATATACTGTTTTGGGGTGCCCTAGCTATTATAGTAGAATCACTAACAATAATATTGCCTAATAAAGATATGGCAATTTCAGTGGGAATTGCTATTAATATAGCATCGATTATTGTAGGCGGACCTTTTTTAGGAACGACTATAGTAACTTTAGCTTTCTTATTCAGATGTCCAAATATACCTGATAGAGGATATTCTCATTTATTTAATACACCATACTACATAACAATATTTAATGTATCCCAAGGTGGTATATTTGCATCTGTCATGGGACTAATGTATATATATACTGGTGGGGTCGTAGGTGAATTTCATTTTTTACAAACTATATTGATCCTATTTGTAGGAATGATCGTTAATTCTTCAATAATTTCTGGCCTAGTATCTATTACTAAAGGAGATCGTTTTTTCAATATTTGGATAAGAAAACTATATGGGATGATTCCCAGCTCTCTAGCAGTAGGAATACTAGGTATTATCATAGCCTTATCTTTCCTTAGTTATGGTTATGGTGCAGTAATACTCTTTTTTGGGCCATTGCTCTTAGCTAGATACTCTTTTAAATTGTATGTGGAAACAAGAAATTTGTATATCTCAACCATAGAAACCTTGAGCAAGACCATGGAAGCAAAGGATCCTTATACAAGTGGACATGCAAATAGAGTAGAAGAATATGCAGTAAAATTAGCAGAGGCCTATGGATTGTCTCAAGAAAAGATAGAAAATATCAAAAGGGCTGCAGTTTTACATGATATAGGAAAGATTGCTATAAATGATAGTATACTACATAAGGCAAGTAGATTGACTAGAGAAGAATATGAGCAAATTATGAAGCATCCTAGTGTAGGAGCAGATATTATTAGTGAAATAGACTTTTTAAAAGATGTATCTTATATTGTGAGATACCATCATGAGAGATATGATGGCAAGGGATATCCTGAAGGACTGAAAGGTGATGAGGTACCTATAGAAGCCTATATATTGTCTATAGCAGACTCCTTTGATGCAATGACTACTGATAGGCCCTACAGGAAGGCCTTTGATAAAGAGGCTGCATTAAATGAAATAAAAGATAATGCAGGAAGCCAATTTCATCCTGATTTAGCAGAAAAATTTATTTATATAATGAATAATTAGAGGGGGAGTAAATTTGTTTCTAGAGACTACAATTATATCATTTATAGTGGTTAAGATTAGAAAGGGAAGACTGGAGTACTTAGAAAACACTGTAATTAGGGCCTGGTATTTATTAATACTGGCTGCTTTAATACAGGGAGTATTAGTATTTTTTAATAGATTTGACTTCACTGTAGGTAATTATATATTTGAAAATTACTTTTTCCATTTACATTTCCTATCCTATATACTCATGTTAGTGTGTATTATATTAAATATAAATAAACATTTTATGAAATTATTTTTTATTGGACTTATATTAAACTTTATAGTTATATTTGCAAATGGAGGGCAGATGCCAGTATCCATAGAAGGAAGAAAAGGAATAAAAAATCCTTCAAGTATAGAATTACCAATTAGTGATTTTAATATAAAACATAAATCCCTTGACAAAAATACAAGGCTTGTATATCTAGCAGATATTATTTTAATACCAGAACCTTATCCTTTTCCTAAGGTTATTAGTATAGGAGATATATTTTTAATCCTTGGGGTATTTGTATTTTCCCAGGAAGCAATGGTAGTAAAGAAAAGAAGAAAGCCAAAAGTATTATCCCAATTTTGATGTTTACTAAAGATTAAAATTGGGATAATATATTAGTATAGACAAGACCTTATATATTAAGAATACATATGAAAAATGGATAAATAGGAGGATATTGAAGTGGATTTAAAAGATAGGAATACAAAAGATATAGTTAGTAATATTCAACCTGTTTTATTAGGCGGAGATATAAACTGTTATAGTGTAGCAAGAGCATTTCACGAGGAGTATGGAGTCAAATCCATAGCCTATGGAAGGGTAGCTCTAGGTGCAACAAAAGACAGCAATATAATTGATTTAAGAATTAGCAATGTAGTAGACCAAGCTGATACACTAATAAAAGTTTTACTTGAAACTGCAGAGGAAATAAAAAAAGAAAGTAAAACACCTATATTAATGGGATGTACAGATGAATATGCTGAATTTATAATTGATCATAAAGATATATTATCCAAAAAATATATAACCCCGTATATAGATAAAGAATTAAAAGAAAAACTAATAGAAAAAGAATCCTTCTATAAAATGTGTGAGGAAAAGGGTCTAGATTATCCAAATACTTATATATTTTCTAAAGGGGATATCATAACAGAGTTCGAATTTAATTATCCAGTTATTATAAAACCTTCTGATAGTGTACTATTTTGGAAATATCCTTTTGAAGGTATGAAAAAGGTATATGTAGCTGAAAACAAAGAAGAATTTACAAAAATTACAGAAGAAATATATGCAGGTAAATATGATAAGAATCTAATTATACAGGATTTCATTCCAGGTGACGACTCCCATATGAGAGTATTGACCTGCTATTCTGATAGAAATGGAAAGGTAAAAATGATGTGTCTAGGTCATGTATTATTGGAGGAGCATACACCTACAGCTATTGGTAATCATGCAGCGATAATTACAGAGTATGATGAAGAATTAATGCAGAAAATAAAAGATTTTCTTGAAGATATAAATTATACTGGTTATTCTAATTTTGATATAAAATACGATAGAAGAGATAATAAGTATAAGCTCTTTGAAATTAATTTAAGACAAGGAAGAAGTAATTTTTATGTAACATCTTCAGGAAACAATATAGCAAAGTATACAGTAGAGGATAGGATATTAAAAAAAGATATGGAATTGAAGGTGCAAAAGGATCCATTTTACTGGCATGTAGTGCCTAATAGGGTAGTCTTTGAATATGTAAAAGATAAAGAATTAGTAAAAAAAGTAAAAGGACTTATTGCCCAAAATCAAGAGGCAACATCCTTCGGATATGAAAAAGATTTACAGGGTAATTTCAAAAGAAGACTATATGTATGGTTGTACAATATAAATCAAATTAAAAAGTATAAGAAATATTGTAAATAATATTATACTAGCTAAAGCTATAATCTCAATTTAATAAGTATTGTGAGGAGATAAAAAATGAAATTAGAATATATTCTTTATAGAATTGATTCTACCTCTAATAAATCCTGGGAAAAAATCAAAGATATAGAAGTAAAAGATATTGCTTATAATTCTCAAGATTGTGAAAAGGACTATATTTTCATAGCAATAGACGGTGAAACTACTGATGGGCATAATTATGTCCATGATGCCTATGAAAGAGGCACAAGAATCTTTGTAATTAATAAAGATGTAAGCTTACCAGAAGATAGTATAAAGATTTTTGTGGAAGATAGTAGGAAAACTTTGTCTAGAATTTCCGCCAATTTATTCGGGCATCCGTCCAAAGGGTTAACAGTCATAGGAATAACAGGAACTAAAGGGAAGACAACAACAGCAAATTATATAAGATCTATATTAGAAGAGGCAGATATTAATACAGGTATCATTGGTACAAATGGAATTTTTTACAATGGTAAAGAATTAGATACTATAAATACAACACCTGAAAGCTATGAATTGCAAAGGATACTAAGAATCATGCTGGATAATGGAGTGAAGAAGGTAGTCTTAGAAGTATCTTCCGGTGGTCTAATGATGGAGCGAGTAGGTGATATTGTTTTTGATATAGTCGTATTTTCAAATATTTCTCCTGATCATATAGGCCCTAAGGAGCACCCTAGCTTTGAGCATTATTTAATGACTAAGTCAAAGCTATTCAATTTATCAAAGCATGGAATTATTAATATAGATGACAAATATGGCAATTATATGATTGAAAATGCTAATTGTAATATTGAAAGATTTTCAATGAAGAGTAATGCAGATTTTCAGGCAATTGATATAGAATTATCCCACTCTCTAGAGTTTTTAGGTTCTAAATTTATATGCAAAATGGGAGGAAATGAATATAAATTTGAATTATCTATGCCAGGGACATTTAATATATACAATGCATTAGGGGCTATAGCAGTGTGTTATAATTTAGGAATAGGTATAAAACATATGAAAACTGCACTAAGAAATATTCACGTAGATGGGAGGGTAGAGGTACTTCCTATATTAGATTATGCCTCGGTAATTGTAGATTTTGCACATAATGGAGTTAGTTTACAAAATATTATATCTACACTAAAAGAATACAAACCTAAACGAATGGTGTGTTTAATAGGATCTATAGGTAATCGGGCACAAATTAGAAGGAAAGAATTAGGAGATATTGCTGCTAAAGAATGTGATATAACTATATTGACTTCTGATAATCCAGACTATGAAGATCCTATGAAAATCATTGATGAAATGTCTCAATCTTTTACTGATTCGGATTCTATAGTAATAAAAGAACCAGATAGAGAAAGAGCAATTTATAAAGGAATTGAATTATTGGAAGAAGGGGATATATTTTTAATAGCAGGCAAGGGACATGAAAGATATAATTTGATAAATGGTAAGAGGGAGTATTTCTCAGATCATGAGGTGGCTACTGAAGCTGCAAATAGTTTAATAGAAAAGGATTTAAAGATTGTAGGTAAATAATTTTCCAATTATATTGTCAAATCATAAACAATATGCTATAATATCTTTGTTGCAGACAAACTATATTAATTTAATGGAGGGTATATAATGAAAAGATTTTTATCGCTTTTCCTAGTACTTATACTACTTACAACTGTTGTAGTAGGGTGTACACAGTCAGATGATGATACTGACAAAGATGAACCAGAAGTAGATGCTCCAGCAGAAGATGACAATGAAGATGAGGAGACAGCTGAGGTCGGAGAAATAACTAAAGTAGGCTTAGGACATGTTGCTTCAATAGCTAAATCAGAAGATGCTGACGATGATGAAGATGAACCAGCAATGGCTCAAGCAGACCTAACAATAGCAGCTGTTGGATTCGATGCAGATGATAAAGTAGCAAGTGTTACAATAGACACTGCTCAAACTAAAGTCGAATTTGATGAGGATCTAAAAGTAGCGACAGATAAAGAAGAAGAAGTTAGATCCAAGAAAGAATTAAAAGAAGACTATGGTATGAAGGAAACTTCAGAAAACGTAGGTATAGGTAAAGAATGGTATGAACAAATGGAAGCCTTAGAAGACTGGATGGTTGGTAAGACAGTTGAAGAAATCACAGGAATGGATTTCAAAGAAAATGGAGTAGGATATGAAGATGCTCCAGATGTAGCAGAACTTACTTCATCAGTAACTATCTCAGTAACAGGTTACTTAGAAGCACTTGAAAATGCATGGGAAAATGCAATTGATGTAGAAAATGGTGCTAAGGTAGGATTAGGACTTACAACTTCCATAGAAGAATCAAAAGATGCTGAAGATGACGAAGGCCCATTAGCACGTATGGATACCACAATGACTGCAACAGCTTTTGACGAAGATGATAAGGTAGTAGGAACTATTATAGACACTGCACAAATAGCAGTAGAATATGATACAGATGGAAAAGTTACATCTGATAAAGATGCAGAAATAAAAACAAAACATGAGTTAAAAGAAGACTATGATATGAAGGAAACTTCAGAAAACGTAGGTATAGGTAAAGAATGGTATGAACAAATGGAAGCCCTACAAGACTGGATGGTTGGCAAATCAGTTGATGAAATCACTGGTATGGACTTCAAAGAAAATGGAGTAGGATATGAAGATACTCCAGATGTAGCAGAGCTTACTTCATCAGTAACTATCTCAGTAACTGATTATTTATCAGTAGTTGAATATGCAGCTGACAATGCTAGATAAATAAAAAACTCTCCTAAAGGGGAGTTTTTTTACTTATTATATTGTTTAATACATATATCTTTGATATTATAGCAAAGGGTGATGAGATGAAAAAAAATATAACAATATTATTAATTATTATTACAGTAGTATCCTTATTCTCAGGATGTGATAAAAAAAATGAATATACAAAATATGACGATAGCTTCTTTGATACCTTTGATACTGTAACAAAAGTAGTTGCATATACAAAAACTGAAGAAGAGTTTGAATCATATATGGAAACAATACACAATAGATTTATAGAGCTGCATAATATGTATGATAAATACAATGATTATGAGGGTATAAATAATATAAAAACCATTAATGATAATGCTGGGAAAGAACCAGTGGAAGTAAGCGAGGAAATAATCGATCTGATATTGTTTTCTAAAGAATGGTATCATAAAGCCGGTGAAGAAACGAATATAGCTATGGGAACGGTAGTAAAAATCTGGGATGAATATAGTAATAAAGCAGAGCAGGACCCGGAGAAAGCAGAAGTACCACCTATGGATATTTTAGAAAAGGCTGCAGAGCATATGGATATGGACAAGATAATAGTGGATGAGGAAAACAGTACTATATATTTAGAGGATCCAGATATGAGACTAGATGTTGGAGCAGTAGCCAAGGGATATGCTACAGAATTAGTGGCAAGGGAAATAGAGGAAGAAGGCCTTAGCTCAGCTATAATAAGTGCTGGGGGAAATATTAGAACGATTGGCAAGCCCTTAGATGGTATAAGAGAGAGATGGGGTATTG
>Ga0079226_10001948_pt1 | contig 15851 bp, 20 predicted proteins | sample Poulit2014_FD_76345 | JGI IMG/M metagenome (GOLD analysis project Ga0079226, IMG submission 76345) | Agricultural soil microbial communities from Georgia to study Nitrogen management - Poultry litter 2014 | ecosystem: Environmental > Terrestrial > Soil > Agricultural land | place: USA: Georgia...
CGATACTGTTTGTTATTGATTATATAAATGGAGGAGGAAGAGGGATTCGAACCCCCGCAGGCTTTGACACCCCTTTCGGTTTTCAAGACCGACCCCTTCAACCAGACTTGGGTATTCCTCCTTATTTCAACATTATTAATAATACTCTTTTTTAATTTAAATGTCAATAAAAAAATGTATTTTTTTATAAAATCACAACTATATGACTTTAATGGAAGGGTAAATCATATAGTATGTGATTTTTAATTTTTATTTTTCACTTAGTAAAATTAGTGTATTTTTATACGGATAAATGCTTATAAAATGTTATGAGCAGCTAACTAAGAACTTGCATAAATGTGTTCCATAAAGTATAACTTGTTAAAAATACTTATTATTGGATCTATGTCAATATTTTGGACACAAAAAATTAAATATTTAAGTTCTTTGAATATAATTTTATGTGAAACTTACATGGCCTGACGTGAAGCCCCTACGGGCATGATTTATTTGCCAGGAGCCAGCTAATTTAAAAAACCATGCTAGCAGACCACAAAAGGCTATCATGCCCATCTCTCCAAGTAAAGCTGTGCAGCAAATCTATATGGTGCGTATTCATTATCAAATAGCACATGCACGGCTATCCTCCACTTCTTAAGGTGTTTTAAAATCGATACTACCATGGATCCTCTAACGGTTGTACCTAGCTTTCAATGAATTGGAATAGTCCTAATCTAGCTAATTTTTCATCTATATATTGAACATGATTTACTTCTTCCTTTTTTAATATATCATTAAAAGATTCAATACAAGCATTATCATAGGAACTACCTTTACAGCTGAAAGAATACGTCATGTTTAGTTGTCTAATCACGTTTGCAAATTCGTCACTCGACTACTAGCTGCCAAGATTGGAATGGAAAATCAAGCCTTTATCAGGTTGTTGCGTATAATAAGCATTTTTCAATGCTTTGATAATTAATTCTATTGTCATGGTGCATCCGAAAGAGAAGCCAACAATTTTTCTGGTGTGTAGATCCATAACCGATGCAAGATAGCACCAGCCGTGTTTTAGCGTATAGATATAGGTGATGTCACCAACCCATTTTTCATTGATGGTTGTTGTAGTAAAATCCCTTTCCAAAAAACTTTTGCGCTCAACAACCTTTTCTTTGCTTCGTGTCGGATGAAATTTTTCACAATGGTAGACTTAATATTAGTTTTCTCATCAATCGCTGAACACGCTTAAGGCTTAACTTGTATCCTTCTTTTATCAATAATCGATAAATTTTAGGTGCACCGTAACGATGCTTATTATCATTATAAATCTTGATGATTTTTTCTGTTAGCTTTTGGTTTTTTTGATCACGGTTAGATAGTGTCTTATCCAATAATTTATAATACGTACTTCTTGGCACATCAAGCACATCACACATGGTTTGAATAGCAAGATTGTCTTTTTCTTGGTCTATAAAGTCAGTGATTTCATCTTTGTTTACTTTTTCGTGAATATAGCCATAGCCCTTTTTAAGATTTCAAGCTTCTGTTGTAAACGAAAATTTTCCCCTTAGATTTTAGCTACTTCCTTGGGTGTTAAAGACTCTTTATCAGATCCATCTACTGGAGTAAAGTCTTTAATCCATTTATAAAACGTTACATCAAACACGCCATATTCACCGCTTAAATCTATTACTAATCAACCAGTATGGTATAAATCAATAACCGTTTTACGAAAATCATCATTATATCTTTTACCGTTATTTTTGTTTCATCGGACACATCCTCCTAAGTAAATTGTAGTGACTTAACTAAAATATGTCCATGAAACTATACTAGCATCAACTTTTATTACAATCATGTTCGTTTGAGGAAATACGTTAACCTTGCAATTACTAGAGTTATGCATTTCACCATGCTTAGGTTACACTATTTTATCAGCCATTCTTAAATATCTTATTAATCCGTAGTTATAATAATACAATGAAAGAGTTGATGTCATAGAATTTTTCAGAAAACTGGGGAAAAGGGGGAATAATCCTAAGAAAAGTTATCCCTAGATTAAACAAGAGCAAAGAGTATTTTTCTAGATAGAGAATTTATAACGGATATCTAAATATTAAAGCACTTACTCTATTAAATGCTCTATTAAAGATTAGCTCCGACGTGTTAATCGATTATGATATCAAGATATTAAAACATGAAAAACTCATGAAGTATACTATCTAGAATATGTGTTTTATAATTATTTTTATTACGTACATAATAACAAGTTCTTGAAGGTGGTTCATTTTCTAGGGGTAAAATATAATAATTATTCTGTTTTTCTAATGCTTTAGCTACTGATTCTGGTACAATAGCCCAGTGGTGACTCTCCATCATATTTAACAAAGTTTGTATTGTATCCGTTTGTAATGGTTGCACCCCCAGAAAACTCCAGTACTTGTTATGCCATTCTTGAAATTCAGATCCCCAATTTATAAAAATTTCATTTTTAATATTTAGTTGGTTATTCTTAATTAGATTAGTATGAAAATTAAATTGCCTTTTCATAATTAACTTCATGTTTTCTTCAAATAGTTTATCTTTAATAAAAGAAGAACTAACTCTATCCGTTAAAGGAAAGCCAATATCTATTTCTTTATTACGTAGTAAAGAATAAATTTCATTTGATTGATGAGTCCTGATGACTAATTTCATATTAGGATGTTTTTTTAATAACCTCTTGTATATTTCAGGGAAAATATAGTTACTAACACTATCTACAACTCCTATAACTAACTCATTTTCAGTATTATATTTTTTGATATCCTGAGCTTCGTTGATTAATTCTTTCCACCTAAGTGCAATTTTATAAAAGGCCTCACCTTCTGTTGTAAGAGAGACTATGTTTGTACCTTTGTTTCTTTTCAATAATCTAATATTATATTCATCCTCGATAGATTTTAAACGCTGACTAACTGTCGATTGAGAAACATTTAAATATATTGCAGCTTTTGATATACTTTCTAATTTAACTATTTTAATAAATGTTTTTAATTGTGTAGGCGACATTATAATCTCCCTTTATTTCAAGTAATGATATAATAGTCTAAAAATTTGTTCTGTTTGTAATTCAATTAATTTTAAAGAGTTTATAATAGCTTTTTCTAAACTCATTGGTTTATTAATGATACTGAACACTGAAGTTAATCCATATTTGTATAAAATATCTACATCATTTCCTATGGTACCAACTATTGCAATTGTAGGTATATTATACATTTTCGCTTTATTAGCTACCCCAAAAACAACCTTTCCCGAAGCAGTTTGCCCGTCAATCTGACCTTCACCTGTTAGCAATAGATCAATATTTTTATTTTTTAATGTTTTTTCTAAATTTACTGATTCCATAACTATTTTAATTCCAGATTTTAATTCTGCATTTAAAAAAGCTAATAATCCTCCTGCTGTTCCTCCTGCTGCACCTGATCCGGCAATTTCATTAATATTCACTCCTTTAAAATTTTGAACGACTTCTCCAAATCTTTTTAATCCATTATCTAATACTTTAACCATCTCTTTATTAGCTCCTTTTTGAGGTCCAAAAACTGCTGAAGCTCCATTATTTCCAATTAAGGGATTATTTACATCGCAGGCTACCTGAAAAGCTGAGTCATAAATGGCTGAATGAACATGAGTATCATTTATTGAATCCAGCTTTAGTAGTTCTCTTCCTCCATGATCTAATTCCTTTTTATTTTTATCGAAAAATTTAAAACCCAATGCTTTCAGCAGCCCCATACCTGCATCATTTGTAGCACTACCTCCTAGACAAATAATGAATTTTCTTACACCTTTATTAAGAGCATCAATAATTAATTGTCCAGTTCCATAAGTAGATGTTAAATAAGGATTCAGTTCTTTATTAGAAAGTTTATCTAATCCCGATGCTGAAGATAACTCAATAACTGCTGTATTATTGTTGTTAATTATTCCATACTCTCCTATGATGGGTCTTCCTAAAGGATCTTTCACTACAACCTCATAGTAATCACCACCTAAAGCATCAATTAAACTTTTTGCCGTTCCCTCTCCTCCATCTCCCATAGGAATTATATCTATGTTTGCTTTTAATGAGGATGCTATAATACCTTTCTTCATAGCTTTTGCTACTTCTTGCGCAGTTGCACTTCCTTTAAATGAATCGGGAGCTATAAGAATATTCATAATATCACCTTTTTAAAATAAATTTTAATTATAATATTAAAAAAATTCATTAAAATTAGAATTAATCTAATTTTACAATATATTAATTATAGTGTATACTCATATGAAAGCGATTACAAATGAAACGAAGGGATGATAAAATGTTAGAGTATGATAATCAACTAATGAATGAAGATATTATGAATCAGATTCGTTCTTCTTTTTCGTATTTAGAAAAAGATTTTTTTGGAAACGAAAGGCTGTTCTTTGAAAATTCTGGTGGATCGTTAAGATTAAAAGAAGTGAGTAAAGTCTCTTATGAGATTGCGCGAATACCTGACTGTCCTAGAAGAGAGCACGATGCTTCTAAATATATTAGCGAGGTTATTGATAATGGAATAGAAGATATACGATATTTTTTAAATGCTAAACAAGGAAAGATATTGACCACTCTGACAGCATCAGGATTGATGTTTGATATTGTAGATAAAATAGCAAACGTTTCAAAAGGTAATAATATAGTAACAACATCATTAGAGCATCCATCTTCTTTTGATGCCTGTAAAACTGCAGCTGAGAAATATAACTTAGATTTAAGAATAGCAAAAACAAATAAAGATAAAGGAAGTGTAGATGTAAACTCACTTTACAATATAATCGATCATGAAACCTCTATAGTTTCTATAATATCTACATCAAACATAACAGGAGCAGTACATGATATAGCAGAAATATCTAAACAAATAAGATTAATTAATCCTAATACTTATATTGTTGTTGATGCAGTTCAGACTGCCGCACATGGTTTAATTGACGTTAACAAATGGGAAGTAGATGTTTTAAGTATAGCTCCATATAAGATGTTTGGAAATCGTGGTGTAGCTTACGGATATATCTCTGAAAGATTGTCCGAAATCCCTCATTATAGACTATTAGGAAGTGAAAAAAACAATTGGGATATAGGCAGTCCTGTTCCAGCACATTATGCTGAATTTAGTGAAATTGTGAAATATATTTGTTCAATAGGGGCAAATTTTACAAAAAGTAATGATAAAAGAATACTTATAGAAGAAGGTATGACTCGAATTCATTTACAAGAGCAAGCTATTTTAAATATGTTTATTAATGGAACTAATAATATAAAAGGAATAAAGGATATAAAAAATGTAAATCTTCATTTTGTAAAAGAAAACTGCTCAAATCATGATTTAATTTTGCCTATAACTTTTCAAAATATAACTTCAAATGAAGCCGTAGAAAAATATAAAGAAAATAATATAGTAGTATATAATCGAGAATTACAAAGTTATTATTCTAATAAAATACTTGAATCTGTAGGACTGGATTCAATTGTAAGAGTTTCTCCTCTACATTGTCATGACCAAAAAGATATAGAGAGATTTTTGGAAGTCACGAAAGAAATTGCAAAGCTATAACATAATTAATTAAAACGCACATTTATCTGATTAATAAACTTTTTCAAATAGAAAAGGAGAATATTTATGAATCCATTAGAAAGGAAATTCTATAAACTAGGTGTAGAAAATGCTCCAGGGCAGAAAACAAATCCGGAAACATCATCTGAGAAAGTATCAAATTTAATAGTTGATTTTTCTCATGGTGATGTCGACGCTTTTAACCCGATTCCAGGAACCTTAGAAAAATTTATAGAAGGTGTTCGTTTTGGAGCAGGTCAAGCATATACTGAGTATAAAGGTAAAGGAGAAATAAGAAGTAATATAGCAAATAAAATTTCTAAATTTACAAGTACAACTTTTAATGCAGAAAGCGATATGATAATTACTCCTGGAACACAAGGAGCATTATTTCTAGCGATGGGATCCACAATTTCCAAAGGAGATAAGGTGGCAATAATTGAACCTGATTATTTTGCAAATCGTAAAATAACTGAATTTTTTGAAGGTGAGATTATCCCTGTTCAGTTAGATTATATTAATAATGACTCTAGTGCAGGAATAGATTTAACGCAATTAGAAAATGCCTTTCAAAAAGGAGTAAAGCTCTTTTTATTTTCCAACCCTAATAATCCTACAGGTGTTATATATTCATCAAGTGAAATAAGCACCATAGCAGAACTGGCTCAAAAATACGGTGTAACTGTTATTGTAGATCAATTATATTCACGCCAAATATTTGATAATAGAGAATACAACCATCTTTGTGCTCAGAATCAAATCGATTTTAATAATGTAATTACCATTATGGGGCCATCTAAAACAGAGTCTTTGAGTGGATACAGGTTAGGAGTAGCATTTGGAGCGCCTAAACTTATAGAACGAATGGAAAAGTTACAAGCTATAGTATCTTTACGTGCAGGGGGATATAATCAAGCGGTATTAAATCTTTGGTTTTCAGAACCGAATGGATGGTTGAAAAAAAGAATCAAACAACATCAAGCAATTCGAGATGATTTGATTTCAAGATTAAAAACAACAGATGGCCTTTTTAAAGTAAGGACAACAGAAGCAGGTAGTTATTTATTTCCTGAAATAACAAACATAAATGGTGAAATAAATAGCTTTGTTGAGACTTTAAGATTACAAGAAAATATTATAATCACCCCGGGTCAAGAATTTGGTTCACAATTTACTAACAGCTTTCGTATTAATTTTTCGCAAGATCATACCACAGCAGTAGATGCCATTGATCGTATAATAAATCTAGCTAAGGAGTACAATTAATGACCAATTATAATGCGAAACCCAAGCCTCAAGGAAACTATTTAACAGCTTCTAGAAGTGGATTATTAATTTTTACCGCAGGTATGACACCTAGAAAAGAAAATAAGTTAGTTATGACAGGTAAAATAAAAGAAAGTATAGATTTAAATGTCTATAATCAGGTAGTAAGGCTAGCTAGTGAAAATGCACTTAATTCCGTAAAACAAATTCTCAGAGATGAAGAGGTTATTAAACAAATTATCCAATTGAATATATTTATCAATGCTACTGATGACTTCACGTCCCACTCAGTAATAGCTGATTTTGCATCTGCATATTTATATGAAATGTTAGGAGTTAAAGGAATTGGAAGTAGGGCAGCGATAGGTGTCAGCTCGTTACCTGGTAATTCACCTATTGAAATTCAATTAACTGCAGAAGTAGGGAGAAATTAAATAAATGTTTAAAATTTACTACACTTAAATATTATAAAAAAAGGGAGGGGGAAATAATTAATTACTTAATTAGTGAATATGGAGATGCAACTATAAATATAAGTTTTTCTGATATATATACAGACCACGATTGGAAACTAACCCATTCTTTAGCATATCAAATGAGGAAAAAGTCTTATAAATGGACATTAAATATTATTCCTACTTATACTAGTCTACTTATTCATTTTGATATAAATTTAATTTCAAAAAAATCAGTAATTGATATAGTAAAAGAACAAATGAAATTTCTACCTAATAAATCATTACCCTTAAGTAATGATCATTATTATATTCCTGTTCTGTATGGTGGAGAGTGTGGCCCGGATTTATCACGTGTTGCAAATACATTGAAAATGAAGGAAAAAGAAGTTATAAGATTACACACGCAAAAGCCTAGTCAAGTTTTATGTTTTAGTGCAAACGGACAAGCTTTAATGGGAAAATCCAGAATACCTGATCGTATTGGACGTTTAGAGACACCTCATATTTCCAATGCCGAAGGAGCTGTAGCTATAGTAGGAAGTCAATCAACTATATATCCAAGAAAACAACCTGGAGGATGGAATGTAATAGGGCGAACTCCATGGGAAGTAGTAAATGTAGCGTTAAATCCTATAACTCCTTTTAAAATAGGTGATTGGATACATTTTTTTGAAATAAAACAAGGAGAATGGAACAAATATAAAAATAAACAAGAGAATAGATTAGATTTTTGGGGAGAGGGGAGCAATGAGTGAAAAAATAACTATTTTAGATTCAAAAATGGCTTCTATACAGGATCTTGGTAGATACAGTTTAGATAATTATGGATTTAGTATAAATGGAGCTTTAGATCAATTTTCTTATCAAATGGGGAATGCATTGTTAGGGAATAATAAAGATATTCCAGCTATAGAAGTAACTGCATTTAATTTTTCCTTTGAAACTAACGCGGATATAAGTATTTGTGTAACTGGAGCGAATGCACAGATTGAAGTAGACAATGAATTAAAAAATCAATGGGAAACAATATTATTAAAAAAAAAGCAAAAACTAAAAATATCAAAAATAAAGTTTGGAATGAGAGTATATATATGCTTTGCTGCAACTCTTGATGTACCCTATTTTTTTGAAAGCGCTTCCTACGACAGTATATTAAATGTTGGAATGAAACTTAATAAAGGAGATGTTTTGGAATTTATAAAAAGTAAACAAAATTTTAAAAGAGGCCATCATGTTTTACCAAAAAAATTAATACCTAAATATAACACTCACTGGTCTTTAGATGTTTGTCATGGACCGGATAAGTCTATCTTCAAAAAGCACTTTAAATTCTTTGAGGAATCAAAATTTAAAGTGTCCCTAAATTCTGATAATACTGGAATTAGATTAGAAAAAACCAAGCTAATAAATTTTACCCCAAAGCATGTATTATCTAGGGGGATTGTACCAGGAGCAATCGAAGTTACACCTTCAGGACAGGCTATTATTTTACATAGAGGAAGAGGAGGAACAATTGGGTATCCCATAATTGGCTGTATTACATCGGTTGATCTTAATAAAGCTGCTCAAATGCGTCCTAATGATATAGTGTGCTTTAATTTTACAACAACAGATATCGCTATAAATAAATATAGAAAGGAAAAAGAACAAATAGAAAAAGTGTTTCAAGAAAGTAAGAAAATAAATAATTTTAAGGAGGAAGTAAAATGATGTATAGCGCAACAAAATTCCGTTGGTTTTTAATAATAGCTTCCATGTTATTATTAGTAGCATGTGGAGCTACAATGAGTGAAGGCGATCAAAAAGAAACTGAATCAGCTGATAATGATTCTGGAGACGCAATAACACTAAAATTAGGACATGTGTTTGCTGAAAATGATATAACCCATAAAAGTAGCGAAAAGTTAGCAGAGTTAGCAGAAGAATATAGTGACGGAGAAATTATAGTAGATGTCTATTCTAACAGCCAATTAGGAGAAGAAAAAGATCTTGTTGAAGGTGTAGATTTAGGAACTATTGATATCGCTTTATCATCAAATGCAGTTGTTACAAATTTTATTCCGTCGTTAGTTTATTGGGATTTACCATATCTTATTGACAGTACTGATCATATAGACCGAATAGTTGATAGCGAAGTTGGAGAACTTTTAGATCAAACATTCGAAAGTAATAATTTTAAAAATTTAGGTGTACAATATGGTGGATTTCGACAAATAACAAATTCACTTAATCCGATTGAAAAAATTGAAGATTTTGATGGTATTAATTTAAGAGTTTTAGAAAGTGAAGTAATGCTAGACACGTTTAATAATTTACCTGGAGTAAAGACTCAAAATATGGCATTTTCTGAATTATATTCGGGTTTACAGCAAGGTGTAGTTAACGCACAAGAAAATCCTATTAATTTAATATACAGTATGAAGTTCCAAGAAGTACAAGACTATTTATCAATTACTAATCATTTTTATACAACTAGATATTTTTTAATGAATTTTGATAAATATGACTCTCTTTCTAAAAAACAACAAGATGCACTTACCAAAGCAACTGAAGAAGCAATGGAGTATCATAAACAGGAATTGTTTGATGATGAAGAGAGTATTTTAGAAGAATTGAAAGAAGAAGGTATGGAAATTAACGAAGTTTCTAACGATTTTATAGAAGACTTTAGATCAATTATGGAGGAAAAAGTGTATACAGATTACTATGAAAAAATTGGTGATGGAGATGAGGAAAAAGGAAAAGAGATAATTGAAAAAATAGCTAACCTTAGATAATTCTTAAAGTTGTTAACGATTACCTTTATGAAGAAATGTAATATTTTAATAGTAAGAATTAGTGAAGGAATCTTAATTAGAATTCCTTCACTAACTCGTATATTTTAAAAGTCATAATTTATTTAGGAAGGAAAGATTGTATGAGATACATCGAAACTATATTTAAGTATTTTGCAATAATCCTAATGTTAATAATAATTATTTCTGTATTACTACAAATAATAGCTAGAGAAATAGTTTATTTCCCTGTAAGTTGGACAACAGAATTAGCAACATTCTCCTTTATTTGGATGAGCATGATAGGAGCCGCTTTAGGGGTAAGGAATTTATCGCACGTAAGTATAGATATTATTGTAAATAAATTACCTCTTGGAATACAAAAAATAATTACTTATATAGTAGAATTGAGTATTATCTTTTTAATGTTTGTATTAGGTTGGCAAAGTATTAGATTTACTATACAGGCCCATGGTCAATTATCTCCCTCTTTAGATGTATCTATGAGTTATATTTATACATCCTTTATTTTATTTTCTATTCTTTCAATACTATTCTCTATCGAAAGAATAATAAGTACGGCGCGAGGTAAAGTCACTTATGATGATGAGATTAACACTCTAATTTAATTTCAAGTAAGGTGGGTGGATTTGGATGATTGCAATTTTATTTATATCTTTTTTTGTACTACTCTTAATTAATGTTCCAATAGCATTTGCATTAGCACTAGCTTGCATATTTGCTCTGTTCTATGATGGTGGCATACCTTTAACAATTGCTCCTCAACGTATTTATACTGGATTGGAATCGTTTCCGTTATTAGCGATACCTTTTTTTATCTTAGCTGGTTCAATTATGGATAAAGGTGGAGTATCTTTAAAAATAATTAATTTAGCTAATACTCTTGTGGGGCATATTCGTGGAGGATTAGCAATGATTACTGTAGTAGCCTCAATGATATTCGCTTCGATGACCGGGTCATCTACTGCAGCAACTGCTGCTATAGGAAAAATTGTTGTTCCTCCTATGAATAAGAAAGGATATGACAAAGGTTTCTCAGCTGCTCTAGTTGCTGCATCTGGATCGTTGGGATCTGTAATACCTCCAAGTATTACTTTAATTATCTTTGGGGTAGTAGCAAGTACTTCAATAGGAAAATTATTGATTGGCGGTCTTATTCCAGGTGTTTTATTAGGTATATCTTTAATGATTGTAAGTTATATAATTGCAATCATTAAGAAATATCCAGCCGAAGAGAAATCTACAATTAAGGAGATTATAATTTCTTTTTTTGATTCTATTCTAGCATTATTAATGCCTATTATAATGCTTGGAGGAATAATGCTAGGATTCTTTACCGCAACAGAAGCAGCTGTGGTAGCCATTGTCTATGGTGGTATAGTAGGAATGTTTATTTATAAAAAATTAAAGATAAAAGATTTACCTGATATTTTTTATGAAACTATTCTTATATCTTCTATGGTGATTTTAATAATAGGTGTAGCTAACTTATTTGGGTGGATTATAACATCCCTGCAATTACCACAAATAATAATAAGTTCGTTAACCAGTATTACTACCAATACATATTTAATAATGTTTATAATTGTATTATTTTTATTGTTTGTTGGTTTATTTATGGAGGCAAGTGCTGCAATTATTATACTAACCCCTGTACTTCTCCCAATTACTAATCAGATAGGCATTGATCCTATTCATTTTGGTATTCTTATGATTTCTGCTTTAGCTATTGGAGTTATAACTCCACCAATGGGGGTAAATTTATTTGTAGCTAGTGCTATTACAAACCTAAATATAGCAACAGTTATTAGACACATTTGGCCTTTTGTAATCGGACTAATAATTGCATTGTTGTTTATTACTTATATACCTTCTTTAACTACCTGGCTTCCATCTTTAGTTGTAAAGTAACTCTTATAGAGGAAAAACATTAATAGGGGATTGTATAACTTGTTTAATAAAAAATATCTAATAGAAATTATAGAATTACTTGAACGAACTTCATTAAATGAATTTAAAATAAAGGAAAACGATATAGAAATATTTATGAGGAAAGAAAATATTGAAAATAATAATTTTTTTCAGCAATTTAGAAGAACAAGAAAGACAATTAATATCGAAACCTGATTTAACCGATGATATCACACCGAAATATATTTAAAGAAGAAATTAATCATGTAGTAAATTCTCCCATAGTCAGTACCTTTTACTCATCATCAAATCTAGAAAGCGAAAACTTCGTTAAAATAGGTAGTAAGGTTATACTTGATGCTATTGTGTGTATTATATAAGCAATGAAGCTATTTAATGAAGTTGAGGCTGAAATTAATGGCGAGGTAACTGCAATAATAGTAGAAAACGAAGAAGTGGTAGAATATGTACAGCCACTATTTGATATAAAAACGCTATAACCTGATTAACGGGGTATTTATAGTTAATCGAGATACAATTGCAGTCCAAATAACTAAAGTCTGTAAAAATTAAATATTATAAAGTGAAATATTTATTATAATATGGACAAAACAAAATAGGAGAGAATAATATGAAACCTAAAATTCTAATAACAAGAAAATTACCAGAAAAGGTGATTAGATACGCTAAACAGTACTTTCAAGTAGAAATGTGGAATTCGGAAACTAAGCCGATTCCTAGAAATATACTACTTGAAAAAGTTGAAAATAAAGATGGATTACTTTGTCTATTGACAGATAACATAGATGATGAAATTTTTAAATGTGCCCTAAATTTAAAAGTAATTGCAAATCTAGCTGTTGGATTTGATAATATAGAAGTTAATTTAGCAAAAAAACATAATGTAATTGTTACTAATACCCCTGGTATTTTAACTGAAACAACCGCTGATTTATCATTTGGTTTACTTATAGCAACTGCACGGAGAATGTTTGAAGCTAATACTTATATAAGAGAAAATAAGTGGAAAACCTGGTCTCCATTTCAATTAACGGGCATGGATATTTATAAAGCAAATATGGGAATAATAGGCATGGGGAGAATAGCTAGAGCATTTGTGAAAAGAGCAAAAGGATTTAATATGAATATAAAATATTTTAATAGATCTAGAAAGTTAGATGTAGAAGAAGAAGATAATATTTCATTTTCATCATTTGATGAAATATTAGAAACATCTGATTTTATATGTATCTTTATACCATATAGTAAAGATGTACATCACCTAATCAGTGCGACTGAACTTAAAAAGATGAAAAAAACATCTATTTTAATTAATACTGCAAGAGGAGGATTAATAGATGAGCAGGCGCTTTATAATGCTTTACTAAATGGGGAAATATCAGGTGCAGGTCTTGATGTTTTTGAACAAGAACCTATCAGTAGTGATAATCCTTTGTTATGTCTTCCAAATGTTGTGGCACTACCACATATAGGTAGTGCTAGTGAACAAACAAGATTAAAAATGGCTTATCAATCCTTAGATAATCTGCACTCTGTACTTTATAATAATAACCCTATAAATGAAGTGAACTAATTTTATATTATAAAACAATCTTTTATTTAGAAAGGAAGTTAAATAAATGGGTTACTTTGTAGATATTAACTCGGATCTTGGAGAAGGCTTTGGAATGTATACTATGGCAGACGATGAAAAATTATTAAAGGAAATAAGTTCTGCTAATATTGCATGTGGGTTTCATGCTGGGGATCCACGTATTATGAATTTAACTGTACAAAATGCTATAGAAAATAATGTTGGTATTGGAGCACATCCCTCTTTTCCAGACTTAAATGGGTTTGGACGAAGAGATATGAATTTAACTCCTTTAGAGATAGAAACAGATGTTCTTTATCAATTAGGAGCGTTAAATGCTTTTGTAAAAAAGTTTAATACAAGTTTACAACATATTTCACCTCACGGTAAATTAGGGAATATGGCCGTGAAAAATTCACAATATGCTGAAGCCATTATAAAAGCAGTAAAAGAATTTGATTCTAATCTTATAATAATGACTGAACCCGGAGAATTAGCAAATATTGCTCAATATTATGGATTGAAGGTAGCTATACAAATGTTTGCAGATAGAGCATACAATGATGATGGAACCTTAGTTTCTCGCAATGAGATAAATTCCGTAATAATTGATTCAGATGAAGTAGTTAATCGTTGTTTACAAATGGTACTTGAAAATAAAGTAAAAACTATAAATAATACTTATATAGACGTTAATGGCCATACGTTGTGTATACATGGTGATACAGCTAATTCTATTGAGTTAGTTATGAAAATAAAAAAGGCCTTAACAAAAAATGGAATTGTTATTAAAAAACTTAAAGAATGGCTTTAATAGTTATTTAATGATCTATTAAAATAATATAAGGTATTATTCATTATGAATATGAAGCTGAAATAGTGATAAAACTAGATAAAGATTATAAATGTAAAGTAAGTGTCTATGATCTTGTCAATGAAACGACTATAGGAGTAGATTTAGCACTTCGTGATTTACAACAGATCCTAAAAAAAGGGCTCTATAATAAATAGTGTTGGTGAAGAAAATTCACTAGCGCTATTTTTATTTGTATAGATTTATTTTATCTAAAGAACGTAATGAGAAGTTAGGTTTAGAGGAGAGCTCCGTTAACTATCACTCCAGATGTCGGATTTCCACTGGGCTGCAATTAGTCTCCTCACGAAAAAATTACTCGTTTAAAGGTCTAATCGACTTCGCTTTCCCACTGGAGTCAGCCATCTTCCGTTACACTTAACTAAGTTAGATGAAATAACCGTATAAATAGAAAACAAGTGACTTTCCCTGTAAAATTAAAGTTGTCGACACCTTATTCTTAGGAGGGAAATCACTTGTCTATGTCTGATGATATAAAAAATTTACTCGATATACAAGATGAATACATCTATTTTGAAAAAAATTCTACGGAAAACAAAGAATTTAAAGGAAAAACTTCCAAATTTATTACTGGTACATTAACGTATCACTCATCATGTTGTGAGAATTATGGCATAAAGAATGAAAATTACACCGTATATAAAAATGGAACGAAAACATCACGAATTACGTTACCTATTGCTGGTATTTATCCAACTTATTTAAACTTGAAAAAACAACGTTTTTTCTATAAGGCATGCAACTCTAACTTTATTGCTAAAACATCCATTGTTGAAGAAAATTGCTTTATTTCAGATAACACCAAAACCAAAGCATTCATTAAATCAGCTGAAGCACAATCTTTAAAGGATATCGCAAATGATTGTTATGCATCACCAATAACTGTAAAACGTATTATTTATCAACAAGGAAGCAAAAGCATTTAAACCACATTATCGAGTTTTACCTAAGCATTTATCCTTTGATGAATTCAAGTATGCTAAAGGTAAGATGGCTTTTGAATATATTGATGCAGAAACAGCTGATATCCTTGATATTTTAGAAGGAAGAGATAGTCGTACCGTTAAAAATCACTTTATTTCTAATTATTGTTTGAAAGATCTTAGACAAGTAGAATCTATAACGATTGATATGAATGCAAGGTATGTGAATGTCATTAAAGAAATATTTCCATAAGCAAAAATTATTATTGATCGTTTTCACTTAGTTCAATTAATTAGTCGCTCCATGAATCAAAACCACCAGTGTGAACTGGTGGTTTGCTCTGCGGCTGAAAGCCTTTGTTACCGGCCTCGGCCTTAAAGGCCCTCTGAACGGTTCTCCCTCTTGCACCACACTCACTCGCTGATTCTA
>Ga0079226_10001949_pt1 | contig 15848 bp, 11 predicted proteins | sample Poulit2014_FD_76345 | JGI IMG/M metagenome (GOLD analysis project Ga0079226, IMG submission 76345) | Agricultural soil microbial communities from Georgia to study Nitrogen management - Poultry litter 2014 | ecosystem: Environmental > Terrestrial > Soil > Agricultural land | place: USA: Georgia...
TGTTGTATAACACCGGCGACCAACCAGTGTTTTCTACTAGCGGGTTGCTAACAACTGTGGCCTATCAGTTGGCTGGACAGCCTCCCGTCTATGCACTCGAAGGATCCATCGCCCAGGCTGGTTCAGTGGTTCAATGGTTGCGCGACCAGTTAGGTATCATTAACGCCTCCGAAGACGTTGAAACTTTGGCTAATAGTGTGACCGATCATGGCGGGGTATATTTTGTCCCAGCATTTTCTGGATTATTTGCCCCCTGGTGGAGGCCGGATGCTTCAGGCACTATCATCGGTTTGACCAATTACGCCACTGCCGGACATATTGCCCGTGCCAGTCTCGATGCAACGGCCTATCAGACCTTGGACGTCATTACAGCCGTCGAACGTGATACCGGTGAGAAACTACAGCGACTGCGGGTCGATGGAGGCATGACAGTAAACAACAAACTGATGCAGTTTCAGTCGGATATCTTAGATGTTGTGGTCCAACGGAGCGCCGATATAGAAACCACAGCGCGCGGGGCAGCATATGCGGCAGGCCTAGGTGTCGGGGCATGGGAAAATATCGCAGAATTACGTGAATTATGGCAAGCCGGTGGGGTATGGTACCCGCGTATTCAACCACAGCAACGCCAACGTTTAATCGCCGGCTGGCAGGCGGCCATCGACCACGCAATAGGTTGGCCGGTTGATGAGACCGGTTAGAATATACACTGAGACTAGATTTGACCGTTTGTAGAAGTTGTAGACAGGAAATCGTGACGAATACATCGAATCAGGCCGAGATCGGGCGCGAAGAATTTTCGTTTTCTGCCATTGAGCAGCGCTGGGCCGGCTATTGGGAAAACAACAAAGTATTTCAAGCAGCAGACGATGGCAAACGACCTCGTAAATATATGCTCGATATGTTCCCATACCCGTCTGGTGACCTCCATATGGGCCATGCAGAAGCGTTTGCGATGGGTGATGTTGTTGCTCGGTATTGGATGCTTCGTGGCTACGATGTCCTTCACCCGATCGGCTGGGACTCTTTTGGCCTACCTGCTGAAAACGCCGCCATTGCCCGTGATGCACACCCAGCTGAATGGACCTATGCCAATATTGATACTCAACGGGCATCTTTTGAGCGCTACGGTATCTCCGTAGACTGGGACACCATCTTACATACCTCGGATCCCCAGTATTACCGCTGGACCCAATGGTTATTTTTGAAGTTCTACGAACGTGGCCTAACGTACCGCAAGAATTCGTTGGTTAATTGGTGTCCAAAAGACCAAACAGTACTAGCAAATGAGCAGGTCGTTGACGGCGCTTGCGAGCGATGCGGCACTGAAGTCACCAAAAAAGCACTAGAACAGTGGTATTTCAAAATCACTGACTACGCTGAGCGCCTATTGCAAGATATGGACGCGCTTGAAGGCCATTGGCCCGAGCGTGTCCTGAACATGCAGCGTAACTGGATTGGCAAATCTACGGGTGCAACCGTTACATTTGCCATCGAAAACGGTCCGGAAATTGAAGTTTATACCACCCGACCAGACACCCTGTACGGTGCCACCTTTATGGTCGTTGCCGCCGATGCAGATCTTGCAGAAGAACTGGTCACAGAAGAACATGCCACAGCGTTAGCGTCCTATCGTGAGGAGCTTAAGCATGTGTCTGATATCGATCGCCAATCGGCTGAGCGGCCAAAGACCGGAGTTTTCTTAGGTCGGTATGGCATTAACCCATTATCTGGTGAGCGTGTACCGGTCTGGGCCTCAGACTATGTGCTGTCTGATTACGGTACTGGAGCGATCATGGCCGTACCCGCACATGACCAGCGTGATATGTCCTTTGCTACTGCGATGGATCTGCCAGTACGCACGGTAATTGACACTGGTGAAACTAATCCAGAAGAATCCGGTATAGCCACAACTGTTGCGGGCACGAACATCAATTCAGACGAACTCAATGGGCTATCGGGCGATGCTGCTATTGCCAAAGCCATCGAGCTATTGGAAACAAAAGGAACAGGCTACACCTCGGTTAATTACCGTTTGCGTGATTGGCTATTGTCACGCCAACGCTTTTGGGGCGCCCCAATTCCTATTATCCATTGCGAAATCTGCGGCTTGGTGCCAGTACCTGAGGACCAACTTCCCGTCGAACTGCCAAAGGATTTACACGGACAGCAACTGGCGCCAAAAGGGAAATCCCCACTAGAGGCTGCGGAAGATTGGGTAAATGTTACCTGTCCAACTTGTGGTGGACCGGCACAGCGAGACACCGACACCATGGATACTTTCGTGGACTCGTCATGGTACTACATGCGTTTTGTTTCCTCGGATGACGACCAACAAATCTGGGATCGGGACAAGCTTGACCGTTGGGGACCGGTTGATCAGTATGTTGGGGGTGTAGAACACGCTATTTTGCACCTATTGTATTCTCGATTTTTTACCAAAGCACTCTATGACATGGGTCTAGTGAACTTTACCGAACCCTTTAGTCGGCTACTCAACCAGGGCCAGGTGCTTAACGGCGGTAAAGCAATGTCGAAATCATTAGGCAATGGCGTTGCCTTAGGCGAACAACTTGATACCTACGGTGTTGATGCCATCCGGTTAACCATGGTTTTCGCTTCACCACCAGAAGATGATATTGACTGGGCCGACGTATCACCGGCGGCCTCGCTAAGATTTTTAGCTCGGGCATGGCGGTTAGCTCAAGATATCCACTATGCAAACATTGGCCCGAATATCGACCCGACCACGGGTGCTGTGGGACTGCGACAAACGACCCATAAAATTGTGCACGAAGTAGAAGCTCTCCTTGATGATCAGAAATTTAATGTGGTCGTAGCTCGTGCTATGGAATTGGTCAATGCCACTCGTAAAGAAATCGATAAGGGTGCTGGCGCTGGTGACCCAGCAGTCTTTGAGGCTACAGAAGTTATTGCACAGTTGTTGTCTCTGGTGGCTCCGTACACTGCTGAAGATATGTGGGCTTTGCTGGGGCATGAGCCATCAGTTGCTCGGTCCAATTGGCTCACTGTAGACGAAACATTGTTAGTCGAAGATAACATCACAGTGATCGCTCAGGTTCAAGGCAAACTGCGTGACCGCTTTGAAGTAGCAGCTGATATTACTGATGACGAGCTGGAAGCATTAGCGCGCCAATCGGAAAATGTTCAGCGCGCCATTGGCGATCAACAGATACGCAAAGTTATTGTAGTAAAAGGCAAACTCGTCAACTTTGTGGTGGGCTAACACAGCTTATGAGCGACATCAGCCCCTGGATAGCCCGACTGGCTGCCCGCTCGCGCGACGTGCGCAGCGAGGCAGTCGGCTGGGCACGATACATTAAACCACCACGCCGTGATCGCGTAGCTATCGTCACTGACACTTCAGCTGCGCTGCCCGACGAAGTGTATATGTTAGCTACCGGGGCTGAACTGTTCGTTGTGCCAATTCCAGTAATGATCGGCGAACAGATCTATGCTGAAGACGACGAGACCCTTCACCAGGATCTCTCCATTGCCCTCGCCTCTGGCTCCCACATCCGTACCTCGCGACCATCACCAGGACGGTTCAGCGCAACCTATAAACACGTCGCGGAGCAAGGATACAGTCGCATCCTGTCGATACATCTCTCGTCCAAACTGTCCGGCACCGTCGATGCTGCGCGCATCGCCGCCCAAAACTCACCAGTGCCGGTGACGGTTATAGATTCTTACAATGCCGGGATGTCATTAGGTAACGCAGTACTGGACGTATTATTGCGTACACGAGTCGGGCTAACAGCAGACTTTCTAGCAACTATTGCCACCCGCCAGACCAAAGCCGGGCGGACGATATTTACGGTGCCTAATCTTGACACTTTACGCAAAGGTGGACGCATCCCTGCTCTGACAGGACTATTAGGCCAATTGCTTCAGGTAAGGCCCGTTATGCACTTGCAAGATGGAGCTATACAACTCTTAGACAAGCCACGAAGTCCTGCCAAAGCGCTGGGACTTATGACCGAAATTGCAACTTCAGCTGAGACACCAAAGCGCTTGGTTGTACAGGCCTACGGAAATTCCGAAATCGCACAAACACTCGCTGAAACGCTGCAAGAACATTCTTCTATGCCAGTTCCTGTGGTTCAATTGCCGGCTGTGCTTGCTGCCCATTTGGGTCTCGGTGCACTGGGGGTTTCCATTAGTCCAGACCTAGACTATGCCGGTTACGGGGCTCCTTAGGAAATGAACTGCACCACAACTCAACTGGGCCGATGCGGTGTTGGTTATCAGGCATAACAATCCACAGAGACCAGACAGTCAGTGTCTAATCCACAGCTAGGCTGTACCGCGCCCGCGGTACATTACGAAACTTCATGCTATAAGCATGGGGAAACATCTATCTGAGCCCAACGAAGACCAACCAAAGGCACCAATCTGGCGGACCAGAGTGGCGTTGTCCGCGGTCTTAATGCTTGCTATTGCCATATTGACGTTCTTTGGATTCCGTTGGTTGATTACCGATCAACCATCAACGCAAGATACCACCTTGGCAGTTGATCAGGACACTGTAGAGGACTCTAAAGGGCCCTTTGACGACTCAGCTATACCAGACGACGCTGAGGATCCCGACGCCAATTCGTCGGCCGATACGTTGATACTACACGTGGCCGGAGAAGTGCATGACCCTGGCATCGTTGAATTGTCCAGCAACATTCGAGTCATTGATGCTATTAAAGCCGCCGGTGGGCCGACAGATAATGCCGCCCTTGATGCATTAAATCTTGCTGCAGTCACTAATGACGGCGATTACATTTTTGTTCCAGATGAAGAAACAGCGCAGGCTAATCTGAACGTTTCAGCCGGCGGTACCGGTGGGGGCCAGCCACAAGCGAATGCTGACTCAGCAGGTTTGGTAAATATCAACACTGCTGACGCAGCTGAACTCGAAACCCTGCCAGGAATCGGTCCAGCAACTGCTGCACAGATCATCGAACACCGAGATCAACACGGAGCCTTTACCAACCTTGCAAGCTTAGAAGAGGTCTCCGGTATTGGACCAGCAACACGAGAACGTTTAGATGGACTGGTTAGCTGGTGATAGAACACAGTCACATCAAACCAGACGATATTGCTGCACCTATCGATATTCGGCTTCTACCGGCAGCGATCCTGACCATTACTGTTTGTCTTGCACTCCCGCAGCTTCCCGACATTTGGGGCACCTATTTGCCCTGGGCTTTGCCGCTCTTGGGAGGAATCATAATCACTGTTTTATGGTGTTGTCGGTCGGCCTCAACACGACGGATATTCAATACCTTATTACTAATTGCCATTGCTTGTTTAATGGCCACCCCAGCAGCATTTGTTGTACAGCACCAGCAAATTGCTGCCCAGAAATCTGGTTGGATGGAATTTATTCAAGAAGCTGGCACCGCAAGAATGTCGGGACATCTCGTGTCCAGCCCAGTAGAGCGCTCAGGCCCATTTGGCCAAAGTTGGTTTGCGACTGTTGAAGTAGAACATTTCGGCAGAGACTTAGTCGAGACCAATCATCCAGCCAAAATTGTTGTCGCGGCCGACGAAACATGGAATGACCTCAGTAGTAACGACCGCGTGTGTTTTATGGGCCGCGTTACCGAGACAGGTACGACTGTATTCGTGACAGCATTGGCACCGGCGAGGCCACGCAGTTGCGTTGAGACCCATCTGCTGTCTGGCAATACAGGTCGCGACCAAATACGCGCCGCGCTACGCGAGCAGTCAGCACAAACAATCGGTTATGCACCAGAATTGTTGCCAGGACTTGTATTAGGGGACCGGTCGCAACAAACAGAAGAGACTGATAACGCAATGAAAGTTGCCGGGCTAAGTCACTTATCAGCAGTATCAGGTGCTCACACTTCATTGGTTGCCAGCGCAGCAACATTATTATTTCGCAGCATTCGTTTACCACGGCCCCTGGTAATCGCCGGATTTCTAGCGACACTGCTGCTCTTTGTGCAAGTCGTTGGTATGCAACCATCGATTCTTCGGGCTGCCATTATGGGAGCCATTGGTGCCTGGGCGCTATTTTTTGGGCGTGGCGCCCAGGCTCTTCCACTCTTATCGTTATCAACAATGGTGAACCTTAGCGTGTGGCCCGAACTCGTACATGAGGTAGGTTTCCAGCTCTCGGTGGCAGCCACAGCCGGCATTGTACTAGGTGCACAACCATTAGAAAGCTGGCTACACAAGCATTTTGCAAAATTCTTCCCGGATATTTTGGCTCGTTTTTTCAGCGCATCGTTGTCGATTTCTGTAACAGCCCAGCTGGCTTGCCAGCCAATTCTGCTTACCTTTATTGATTATGTAGGTACATACTCATTACCGGCCAATCTTTTGGCAACACCGCTGCTTCCTTTCATTACGGTACCCGGAACATTGGCTGCTGGACTCAGTGTGGTTGCACCGTCAATTTCACAAATCATTTTGCATGCGGTGGCTGTGCCGACCACGGCAGTTGGTTGGATTTCCACAACGCTAGCAGGTTTACCCGCGGCCAAGCTTCCTTGGCCCGACGGTATTGTCAGCACTTGGCTAATTAGCCTTCATTGGGGTGCCAGCGCGATCATATTGGTGAGGCTACTTCGACGTCAGCGTGAACCAAAACTGCCTGTTAGAGTGGTCAATTCAGTATCCAACAGACAGAAGCTGCTCCCCAGGAGCAATCGGCCTCTTAGCCTAGCCAACGTGGCGCAGTCTGTCATCGTTGTTATAGCTGTAGTAGCCCATGTGGCCGTATTTTTGCCCACCCAATCTGGCATCATTGATGATGAGTGGGATATTATCGGCTGTGATGTTGGTCAAGGCGACATGTTTTTGGTGCGTACCGGTGTCGACTCTGCAATGGTTATCGATGCTGGACCAGATGCCGCTTTGGCACAGCGGTGTCTAGCTCAAGCCAATATTGTTTCTATCGATGTACTTGTAGTTACCCATCTGCATGCTGATCATTACGGTGGTGCCGAAGCAATTATCGATACGATAAGACCACAACAGGTTATCTATTCAACAGGAACCGACCCGAGTTCTAGTCTCGACACCGCAGGCCTTCCTGAGCAGGCGCAGCAAGCTAATGTCTCAACGGTCCAGATTATCGACCATGCAGCATTAGACGAACATCATAAGGTGCAACTCCGATGGACAGTATTAGCGGCAAATACTCAAACCGTCAGTGAAAACAATGCGTCTGTTGTGCTATTCATAGAGATTTACCGTCATGGACAGGTAGTAGAGGCCCTATTTACCGGAGATCTAGAAGAAGATGAAGCTGCACGGTTATTGAAACAGAACAGGCTCCCCGCTGACGTAGATATTCTCAAAGTGGGCCACCACGGGGCCCAAAACGGCGGTGTAGAAATACTTGAGCATACTTCACCAAAAATAGCGCTCATTGGCGTAGGGGAAGACAATACATATGGGCACCCACATAAAGATATATTGTCAACACTGGGACCCGGTACTCGAATTCTTCGCACTGATCAAGCAGGGACATTTTCTGTGACGTTTGAGCAGAAACATTCTCACAAATCGTTTAGCAGATAGAATTAGCCCTATGGCTTCCACGAGGCGACAGACAACAACTGGCACAACTTGGCGCGATGTTAGCATCTCGCCATTGATCTTGGTACAAGGCAGCGAAGACTATATCCATACCCGCGTCACTGACTCGGTTATACGTCAGCTTAAAACCCAGGAACCCGACACCGAGGTCCATCATCTTTCTGCCGCAGAATACCAACCAGGCGAATTGCAGATCCTGGCGAGCCCATCATTATTTGGCGAAAAGAAGCTGCTGGTTTTTGACGATATGCACAAAATGACCGACGCATTCGTTACTGACGGCCTGGAATATGTTCAGCAAGTCAATCCTCATGTCACACTCCTCGGATTACACGGTGGAGGAACGCGCGGTAAACGGCTACTTGATGCATTTAAAAAATCCGGTCAGTTTATCGAGGCTAAACCGATCAAAACAGAGCGCGATCGAATGGAATTTTTACAAACAGAGTTCCGTACAGCTGGCCGTAAAATTAATGCAGATGCGATTAAAACACTAGCTGACGCGATCGGACAGAATCTTGGCGAACTCGCAGCGGCAGCTCATCAACTCATTGCAGATACAGAAGGCCAGATTAGTGAAGGTACCGTAGAAAAATACTATGGAGGAAGAGTCCAAGCCACTGCTTTTAAAGTTGCGGATGCAGCATTGGACGGCCAACTTGGTCAAGCAACAGCGTTGTTACGTCATGCACTGGCAACTGGTGTGCAGCCAGTAGCTATTACCGGCTCTTTTGCTGTGAAAGCCCGCCAAGTCGCACGCGTTATTGATACGCGTATTCCGACAGGTCAACTAGCATCTATTCTTGGTATGGCACCTTGGCAGGCCCAAAGGGTCTCAGCGACTGCCCGGCATTGGACACCAGTTAATATTGCAGGGGCGATTGAACTGATTGCTCGAGCTGATGCTGAGGCAAAAGGTCAGGCCCGTGATGATGAATTTGCAGTTGAGCGAATGGTAACGAAGGTCGCTTCCCTAGTTGGTCGGAGCTAGAACAAAGATAAAGGCCACTACGTAAAACGTAGTGGCCTTAGATGTGTGCACGTTCGATTAGAACTTAGGCATCCATCGCATTGACGCGAGCGGCTGCCCCGGATTTACGGTTAGCTGCTTGGTTGCGGTGGATCGCACCTTTGCTAACAGCCTTGTCTAATTTCCGACCAGCAACTGACAGAGCTTTTTCAGCGGCATCTTTATCGCCCGCATCAACAGCTTTGTTCACCTTGCGTAGCGCAGATTTTAGCTCAGACTTGATAGCAGTGTTGCGTTCACGACGTTTTTCATTCGTGATTGCGCGCTTCTTGGAAGATTTGAGATTAGCCAATTTATGGTCCTATTCATCTAAAATTCGGGTCGGTGAGGGGTATTCTTGCCCAAGCGACTGAGCGGTGTGGGGGCACCTAGGAAAGCTGGGTCAAGAGTGCCCGTCGACCTGCGCGGACACACAGGCGCCTATTTTAGCAAAGACTTGCTACAACAGCTAATTTGGACTTTGAACTGTCATATCATGCAGGACTGTTCGCTATGAGGATGCGTATGAGCTGGATATGTTGTCGCCTCTATGACTGAAACATGAAACAATAGAGCAACAATCTATCGTGTTGCTTCGCTCCAACATGTTTCCGCAACAGCCAATGTATTAAGGATGGTGCACGTGTCGCCTATGGCGTCCAAACCGCCTCAGCCCGGTTCAACTGATCCTGCCGTGATCCGTAACTTTTGTATTGTCGCCCATATCGATCACGGTAAATCGACTCTTGCTGACCGGATGTTGCAAAACACAAAGGTTGTTACCCCGCGGGAGATGCAAAATCAGTTCCTCGATAATATGGAGATTGAACGTGAACGAGGTATCACCATTAAATCCCAAGCCGTGCGTATGCCGTGGCGGGTCGGGGAACAAGACTATGTATTGAATATGATCGATACGCCCGGTCACGTTGACTTTGCATATGAAGTGTCGCGTTCTTTGGCGGCTTGCGAAGGTGCAATCTTGCTAGTTGATGCCGCTCAAGGTATTGAAGCGCAAACGCTAGCAAATTTGTATATGGCAATGGAACATGATCTAGAGATCATCCCGGTGCTTAATAAAATTGATTTGCCAGCTGCCGAACCCGAGCGCTATGCACTCGAAATTTCAAATCTTATCGGCGTTGATCCAGATGATGTGCTTAAAGTCTCTGGAAAAACCGGTGAAGGGGTACAAGCGCTTCTAGACCGTGTGGTCAGTCAAGTGCCTGCTCCTGATGGCAATGAAGACGCAGCGCCGCGAGCCATGATTTTTGACTCTATCTATGATACCTATCGCGGCGTGATTACATACGTACGAATGGTTGATGGCAAGCTTGAGCCACGCCAGGGTATCCGCATGATGGCGACCGGCGCAGAATATGAGCTGCAAGAGACCGGTACTTACTCACCAGACGCTGTAGTTGGTAAGGGTCTGGGGGTCGGAGAAGTAGGGTATCTGATCACGGGAGTTAAAGATGTTGCAGAGTCAAAAGTCGGTGACACGGTTACTGACAAATTGAAGCCTGCACAAGACCCTATCGGAGGTTACCGTGAACCTCAGCCGATGGTCTTTTCTGGCCTTTATCCCATTGACGGTTCTGACTACCCAGCGCTTCGCGACGCATTAGAAAAACTTCAGCTTAATGATGCTGCACTGAGTTACGAACCGGAAACATCGGTGGCTTTAGGATTCGGTTTCCGGGTGGGCTTTCTGGGATTACTACACTTAGAAATAGTTCGAGAACGACTAGAGCGCGAGTACAACCTTGATCTGATTTCTACCGCGCCTAACGTTATTTATAGTGTCACAACCGAAGATGGCACTGTCGTGCGGGTAACTAACCCCTCAGAGTTTCCTGAGGGCAAAATAACCGAGGTTGAAGAACCAATGGCCATGGCGACCGTGATCGTGCCTTCGGAATTTATCGGCGCTGTTATGGAACTATCACAGAGCAAGCGTGGCCAGCTTCGCGGCATGGACTATCTGTCGGAGGAACGTGTAGAAATTCGATACTGGATTCCATTGGCAGAAATCGTCTTTGATTATTTTGATGTACTTAAATCCAGGACGAAAGGATATGCGTCGCTGAACTGGCAACGGGACGGCTCTCAAATTGCCGATCTTGTCAAGGTCGATATTCTGCTTCAGGGTGATACTGTTGATGCCTTCTCCGCCATCACTCATCGTGATCACGCGTATTCTTATGGTGTGAAAATGACGTCAAAACTGAAGGAACTTATTCCTCGGCAACAGTTCGAAGTACCTATTCAGGCTGCTATCGGTTCCCGTATTATTGCGCGCGAAAATATACGTGCTATTCGTAAGGATGTTTTGTCCAAATGCTACGGCGGTGACATTTCTCGAAAACGAAAGTTGCTCGAACGGCAAAAGGAAGGCAAAAAGCGTATGAAAATGGTCGGTACTGTTGAAGTACCTCAAGAAGCATTCATCGCTGCCTTGTCGGCGGATACAGGCAATTAAAAATTGTCTAAAGTTCGTGCCACATCAAGTCACAACGCTCTTCCGGGATTTATCGCGCCTGCAGTTAATAATACTGACCGGACATTTTCCTTGTATGTACACGTGCCATTTTGTATAACCCGGTGCGGTTATTGCGACTTTAATACATATATATCTTCCGACTTTGGTCCTGGTGCTTCACATGACAGTTACGCATCGTCTGCCATCAAGGAATTGGAATTCGCCGCGGAAGCGATGGAAAAGGCTGGGGTCGACGCTAAGCCACTACACTCAGTATTCTTCGGCGGTGGTACACCGACCCTGTTGTCGGCCAGTGACCTGACCAGGATTCTTGAGCGGGCCAAACAGCTTTTTGGAATTTCTATCGAGGCAGAAATCACAACTGAGGCAAACCCAGATTCGCTCACCAGAGATGCGATTGAAGAATTGGCTGCGGGTGGCTTTAACCGCATATCGATGGGCATGCAATCAGCTGTGCCACATGTGCTCCAGGTACTAGAACGTACACATAACCCTGCCAACGTAGTTTCTGCGACACAGTGGATTCGTGATGCCGGGTTATATATGTCGTTAGATCTTATCTTTGGCACGCCTGGTGAGTCCCTGCACGATTGGCAGATATCTTTAGATTCTGTACTCGAATTACAACCCGATCATGTTTCTGCTTATGGTCTTATCGTAGAGGAGGGCACAAAGCTGGCGGCCCAGATTCGGCGAGGGGTTTACCCCAACACAGATGCTGATGATCAGGCTGACAAATATTTGGCTACCGAAGAGCGACTGAGCGCTGCCGGATTTCGTTGGTATGAGATTTCCAACTGGGCTTATGATCCAGGGCAGCAGAACATCCATAAATCGCAACATAACCTGGCCTACTGGCGGGATCAAGACTGGTGGGGGATAGGCCCCGGGGCCCATTCCCATATGGCTGGGTATCGTTGGTGGAATGCTAAACACCCAGCCGCGTACGCATCCCGGGTGCTTGAGGGAATATCACCGGCAGTTGGGCATGAAGTTCCCGATACTGACGCCAAATTACTAGAAAAGATTATGCTCGGAGTTCGGTTAGCCGAAGGGTTAGATCTGGGATCCTTAGCTGACATCGATCCAGAAGCCGCGACGCGGGCTAGAGCAGAAACAAAGCTATTAGCGTCCCAAAAATTAATTGAACCTGCATCACTTAAGCAAGACAAGGTCGTGCCGACTTTGCGGGGTCGTCTATTAGATGACGCGATTACTCGCAGATTAGCAGGATTTTAAGTGGTGCTAACTATTCAGCGGATAATGCGAAGATTGAACGGATAACGATAGGGGCGTCCTTTGTTCACTTCTATACCCGCAATCACACCTGAAATAGTCATAAAAACCCATAGAAGTACCGCAATGACTCCAAAGATAGCGCCCATGATCGGCAGAAAAGCCAAAATATTCATGGCCAATCCGACAATAGTCAAAGGCAAGGTAAAGTTAAGAGCCTCTTTGGATTCTTGTTCTGAAAAGGGACCGCGCGAGCGAAAAACTATGAACACAACCAACGAGGGTACAAAGCCCAAAAACGCACCGAAATGAGCAATCGTTGCCCATTGACGGTCCTGGGAGGGCGTCAGTGGCGCACGCGATACGGTGTCGCTGCCTTGGCCTGAGGCACCAGGAGATTGTGACACGTTATTTTCCTTTACGATCGATTCAGTGGGGTTAATAGTTTTACACTGATACTCTCAGCATAGTGTAGAGTCTCGCTGTTCGCAGAACGTACACTTCCGAGTGTCCCAAAAGTTTTGGCTATTCGTGTACAGTCACGAAATCTATCATGTGCTCTACTCTGCCCAGCAGAGTAGATTCTAAATCAGTGAAATTATTGACCCGGGATAACAGTTTCTTCCATCCCAAACCGATGTCGCGCGCATTTTGGTTTGGCAAGCCTAATCGGGCTAGCATTCCAGTTTTCCAATCTTCACCTCGCGGAATGGTGGGCCAGGCCTTGAGCCCAAGCACTTCAGGTTTAATGGCCTGCCAAATATCAACATATGGGTGACCCACGATGAGTACGTTATCTTTGGCTCCGGGGACCTTCATTGCCTCGGAGGCAATGTAGTCTTCTTTCGCGCCAGCGACTAGGTGATCCAGCAGTACGGCTAGTCGTCGGTTAGGCCCCGGCCTGAATTGCTTGACTGCGCTGGCTAGGTCATCAATGCCGTGCAGGGGCTCTACGACGATGCCCTCAACCCGTAGATCATCCCCCCAAATCTTTTCTACTAATTCAGCATCATGAACACCTTCAACCCAAATCCTTGAGGCTTTGGCAACCTTTGCTCGTTGCTGTCCGACGGACCGTGAACCAGAGGCAGTTCGTTTAGATTGTGGTTTCGTTCCGGAAATAGGTGGAACTAGCTCAATTGGTTGACCATCAATCATGAAGCCGGGCCCCATCGGAAATGACCTAATTGTTCCTTTTGGTCCCTCCAGCACGATGAGGTGGATCCCACCTGATTTTTCTATGCGTAGTATTGCACCGGTGAAACTAGAGGCAGCATCCTCAATGACTAATCCTCGGGCAGCGGCCACTTGCCGTGGGACCGAGGGTGCTGGTTTTCTGGAAATCTCACTCGGGCCCCACTGCTCCCAATGCATAGTCTTTCTAACCTTTCTGGGTTGGTACGTCTTCGAGGCTATCAAAGCACTCTCAGTTGTCAGCGAAGAACCTCTGGTGACTCCTGTGTCAACGAGATAATTCCAGCTACGATTAGCACTATGGTAACGGCAGTGCTAACTTTTGTGGGGGAGGACAGATGAGTGACCAACCACGTCGCATGAAAGTTTTGCAAGCCATAGTGGAAGACTACGTCGCCTCGCGTGAGCCTGTCGGTTCTAAAGCGCTTGTGGAACGTCACAACCTTGGGGTTTCATCAGCTACAGTCCGAAACGATATGGCAGATCTTGAAGATGACGGTCTTATTGCTGCCCCGCATACATCGTCTGGGCGAATTCCAACGGATAAAGGCTACCGGTATTTCGTTGACCGAATTTCAGAAGTTCGCCCATTATCCACTGCGGAGCGTCGTGCTGTAAAAACTTTGCTCGACAATTCCGACGATATTGACGACATCATGGGCGCAACGGTCCAAGTACTATCCCAGTTGACACGCCAAGTTGCCGTTATCCAGTACCCACAACTCGATTCCTCAGTAATCCGCCGTGTAGAATTCGTGTTGCTTTCCGAACACCGTCTATTATTGGTACTGATTTTATCAACTGGTCGCGTTGATCAGCGTGTTGTTTATATCGACGAGCCGATAGACCAGCCAGCCTTGGATGTGCTTGCGCAGTTGTTTATTCACTATTTATATAATGTGAGTCCGTACAACCTGGATCAGGTACTAACGGAAATGCAACCTATGATTGCACCAGAGCATCGTGAGTTGGCGACAGCCCTGGGGAATGCATTACAACTACTCGCCGAAGCTGGCCACCGTGATCGTATTCTTCTAGCTGGTACAGCGAACCTCGCTCGCTCACCGCAGGACTTCAGTCATTCGATCGGCCCCATTCTTGAGGCCCTTGAAGAACAGGTGGTATTGCTGAAACTGTTGACAGAGATGGAACAAGATGCGCACGGGCTATCGGTGGGTATCGGAGGTGAGAATTTCGGGTCCCTAGGCGATGCTTCGGTCATTGCTGCAGGGTATGGACCGGGGGACGCAGCAAAGATTGGTGTCGTTGGCCCTACGCGTATGGATTACCCATCGACTATGTCGGCGGTACGAGCAATTGCCCGGTATCTGTCGAAGATTTTGTCAAGTTAGCCGGTTAGCAAGATAATAGACTTTTGACCAAACCACGGTTTCAGGCGACAATAGCTTGAACTGAAAGGAACACGACCAACAAGTGGCACAAGATTACTATCAGGTCCTGGGTGTTGAACGTGACGCCACAGCACAAGAGATCAAAAAGGCCTACCGCAAAAAGGCCCGGCAGCTGCACCCGGATCATAACTCCTCTGATGAAGCAGCTGAAGAGTTCAAAACAGTCACCCACGCCTACGAAGTGTTATCGGATGCTGATAAGCGTCGGAACTATGATGCTACAGGTCATGAAGATGGCCGCCGTGCAGGCTTTGGCGGCGCCGGATTCGGCGGGTTCTCAGATATTTTCGAAACGTTCTTTGGTGGCGGTGGTGGCGGCGGTCCCATGTCGCGTGCGCGCCGTGGACAAGACGCACTGATTGCTACCGATATCGACCTTGAAGATGCTGTTTTCGGTTGCGAAAAGACTTTAGACGTTGAAACTGCCGTACGCTGCGATCGTTGCGACGGTTCAGCGATGGAACCTGGTACGCATCCAGAAACCTGTACGACATGTCGCGGAGCCGGCCAAATCTCTCGCCCGGTGGATTCCATCTTGGGTCGCATGATGACTACGGAAACGTGTCCAACTTGCCGAGGTTTCGGTGATGTTATTACCGATCCGTGCGGGAAGTGTTCCGGCCAAGGTCGGATCCGTGAACGTGTATCGTTCACCGTAAAAATCCCGGCAGGCGTCCGAGACGGTACGCGTATCCAACTCGCCGGTCGGGGGGAAGCCGGTGTCGCCGGTGGCCCTAATGGGGATCTCTACCTGGAGATCCGTGTCCGACAACATGACGTATTTACTCGTGAAGGTGACAACTTACACGCCACTATGACGGTGCCGATGACTGCGGCCGCCCTGGGGACTGAGTTGACAATTGCTACATTGGACGGTGAAGAAAAAGTCACCGTGGCCCCGGGGACTCAA
>Ga0079226_10001950_pt1 | contig 15847 bp, 15 predicted proteins | sample Poulit2014_FD_76345 | JGI IMG/M metagenome (GOLD analysis project Ga0079226, IMG submission 76345) | Agricultural soil microbial communities from Georgia to study Nitrogen management - Poultry litter 2014 | ecosystem: Environmental > Terrestrial > Soil > Agricultural land | place: USA: Georgia...
CAAATGAAATTGAATGGATGCCTTGGAAATGTTGTAACAAGTGCTTTTTTGATTTTCTAAAAATAAAATTGGTATGTTTTTTTATTTTTTTTGATAAAAAAAGCGGACATCGCAATTTATTCTCTACCAATTTGCAATGGAAAAATTTCGTAAAAAAGTGTACAATAAAAAAGGAAACTTATTTATAAATTCGAAACAAAGGAGAATTTTTTATGCCAAAATTAGTTTTTACACGTCATGGAATGAGTGAATGGAACAAACTTAATCAATTTACTGGTTGGGTAGACGTTGATTTAGCTCCTGAAGGTGTGGAAGAAGCCAAAGAAGCTGGACGCAAAGTGAAAGAAGCTGGAATTGAATTTGATATCGCCTATACTTCTGTACTGACACGTGCCATCAAAACTTGTCACTATGTATTAGAAGAATCTGATCAATTGTGGGTGCCTGAAGTGAAATCATGGCGTTTAAATGAACGTCATTATGGAAAATTACAAGGTTTGAACAAACAAGATACACGTGACAAATATGGCGATGAACAAGTTCATATTTGGCGCCGCTCTTATGATACCTTGCCTCCATTAGCAGACCCGGAACCTGATCGTCGTTATGCAACTCTTGATCCACGGACTGTCCCTGGCGGTGAAAACTTGAAAGTAACACTTGAACGTGCTCTACCTTTCTGGGAAGATCAAATTGCGCCTGCATTGCGCGACAACAAAACAGTATTAGTCGCTGCTCACGGGAACTCTTTGCGCGCTTTAGCAAAACACATTGAAGGCATTTCCGACGATGACATCATGGATCTTGAAATTCCAACAGGTAAACCGCTTGTTTATGAATTAAATGATGATTTAACTGTTTCTGAAAAATACTATCTATAATCAAAAAGCCATCTCCTTAAAGGAGATGGCTTTTTTGTATTTAAAATACTATCGGGTTCAAGCTTTTTTCATAAATTTCAAGCACATCTGTTTCTTGCAAAGGGACAAAAGCGTCGGTTGCAATTTTATTTTGATGAACTGCTCGTTTAGCCATTTCTTTAAATTTCATAGAATCAATTCCTATTTCTGGCAAGGTCATTGGAATATCACAAGACAGGAAAAACTCATATAATTTTTGAATTCCTTCTTTTGCTGCTTTTTGAGGATCTGGTTCTGTCACATTCCAAACGTTTCGAGCAAAACGCACAAACTTTGGCATGGTTTCTTCATTTAAAACATGCAACATCCATCTTGGCGTCAAAATAGCCAGACCTACACCGTGAGTGACATCATAAAAGGCGCTGAGTTCATGTTCCATCGCATGACAAGACCAACAACCGTGTTTGCCAGAACCTGTCAATCCATTGAGCGCCAAGGTAGATGACCACATCAAATTTGCCCGTGCTTCATAATCATCAGGTGTTTGTAAAGCAATTGGTAAATAATGAATCACCGTTTTCATAAGTCCTTCGGCAATACCATCTTGTACCTCAGTGCCGGTAGTAGTATTAAAATAGTTTTCCATTAAGTGACTTAAAATATCAGCTGATCCAGCTGCGGTTTGATAAGTAGGAACTGAAAAAGTATGACTTGGATCCAAAAAGGAAACTTTTGGTAATAAAGCTTTCCCATGGATTCCTAATTTTTGTTGCGTGTTTAGATTCGAAATCACACCGCCGTTATTCATTTCACTACCGGTCGCTGCTAATGTCACGACGGTCACGATTGGTAAAGCAGGACCGTCATATTGACGTTTTTCGACATAATCGCTCCATAAATCACCTGTAACATAAACGCCACCAGCAATTGCTTTACTACAATCAATTACAGAACCACCACCCACGGCCAAAAGAACGTCAATGTTTTTTTCCTTACAAACCATTACGCCTTTTCTAACGGTTTCAATCCGCGGATTAGGCTCTACGCCTGAAAGTTCATAGACTTTATTTCCATTTTCCGTAAGTATTTTACCTAGTTGTTCGTAAAGACCATTTTTCTTGATACTTCCACCGCCATATACCATTAACACTTTTTTTCCATAAACGTTTAAAGCTTCAGGTAATTCGTTTAAACGGTCCCTACCAAAACGAATATCTGTGGTGACATGAAAATTAAAATTATCCATCGTTACACTCCTATCTGATTGCTGTTTCAAGCCCTACTCTAATCATATCATTAAAGGTCTTTTCACGTTCTTCAGAAGTGGTATCTTCGCCTGTGACCATATGATCACTTACTGTACAAATTGCTAAAGCTTGAACATGGAATTTTGCCCCCAGATAATAAAGAGCAGCAGCCTCCATTTCAACCCCCATGACGCCAAGTTCGGCTAATTTCCAAGTTTCAGTCATATCTTCTTTATAAAAAGTATCTTCTGATAAGATATTTCCTACATGGGTAGTATACCCATTTTCTTGAGTAATATCGTACGCTTTTTTCAATAAATCAAAGTCAGCAATTGGGGCAAAATGAAAAAGGTCAAAGTTTTTTTGTACCATAGCTGAACTAGTAACAGCACCTTGAGCAAGAATCAAATCACGAACGTGTACATTTTTTGAAATGGCACCACATGTTCCTACACGAATCAATTTTTTTACACCGTACTCATTAATCAATTCATGCGCATAAATTGAACAAGAAGGCATCCCCATTCCCGTTCCTTGTACCGATATCCGTTCGCCCTTATAAGTGCCTGTATAGCCTAACATTCCTCGAACCTCATTGTAACAAACTGGATTTTCTAAAAATGTTTCTGCAATGTATTTTGCCCGTAACGGGTCGCCTGGCAATAAAATTTTATCTGCAATATCGCCTTTTTTTGCGCCAATATGTGTACTCACTCTTTATTCCTCTTTTCTTATAATTTTGCTAGGGTATTTTTAATCAATATTTTGAAATCTTCTTTCACACGTTCAGTTGTTTGAACCACTTCTTCATGATTTAAGTTGGCTTGCATGCCAGCCGCCAAATTGGTAATACAGGAAACTCCCAAGACCTTTAGACCGCTATGAACAGCTACAATCACCTCAGGTACGGTTGACATACCGACTGCATCTGCACCTGCTGTTCGAGCAAAACGAACTTCGGCTGGTGTTTCATAGGTTGGACCTGAAAAAGCCATATAGACTCCTTCTTGTAAATGGATGCCTAAACTTTGAGCTACTTTTTTTGCAACTTCTTGATAAGAAGTGTTGTAAGCATGACTCATATCAGGAAAACGCGGCCCCATCTCATCATCATTTGTTCCAATCAAAGGATTCGTCCCCATATAATTGATTTGATCAGTAATCAGCATCAAATCACCTGGATGAAAAGAAGTATTCACTCCTCCACAAGCATTGGTTACAATCAGTGAATGTGCCTTTAGGGCAGCCATCACTCGAACTGGATAGGTGACTGTCTGCATGTTATGGCCTTCATAATAATGAAAACGGCCTTGCATCGCCAACACTTTTTTTCCAGAAAGAGTGCCATAAACTAATTGACCCGCATGACCGACAACAGTCGATTCGGGAAAATGAGGAATATCTTGGTAAGAAATGACGGTTGCGTCCTTGATTTCTTCTGCTAGTTCACCTAAACCAGAGCCTAAAATCAAACCAAATTCTACTCTATCCACTCCTTGATCATGGATATAGTTTACGGTTTCTGTTAACTTTTCTCGTAATGTCATCTATATTCTCCTTTAAATTTGATGAAAGTGGGATTCACATATTGACTCCCACTTTCATTTATTTATTGGTAATTATTTCAAATTTTTTAAGAAACTAACTCCATTTTCGGTTTTCGGCACTGAAAAGTTTTCAGCTATCGTAGCCGAAATATCTGCATAATGTCCAACTGGAATTGCCCCTTGACCCACAAACTTTTTGCTAAAGATCAATAATGGCACATATTCACGTGTATGATCTGTTCCTGGGAAGGTGGGATCATTGCCGTGGTCCGCTGTAATCATTAAAAGATCGTCATCATCCATAGCTTCAATCATTTCTGGAAGTCGACCATCAAAGTCTTCAATGGCCCGAGCATAGCCTTCTACATCACGACGATGACCATACATGGCATCAAAATCGACGAGGTTGGTAAAACTCATGCCATGAAAATCTTTACCCATGATATCGATTAACTTATCAACGCCGTCCATATTACTCTTGGTACGAACAAAATCTGTGATACCTTGCCCATTGAAGATATCATTGATTTTTCCGACCGCAATGACATCCTTGCCATTTTCTTTCAATGAATCCAACACAGTTTTACCAAAGGGATCTAAGGCATAGTCATGACGATTGCTGGTACGCGTAAAGTCACCAGGTTCACCGACATAAGGACGAGCAATAATTCGGCCAATCATATAAGGGTCATCTTTTGTGATTTCTCGAGTGTATTCACAAATGCGATACAATTCTTCTAGTGGAATCACTTCTTCATGAGCTGCGATTTGTAATACAGGGTCTGCAGAAGTATAGACGATCAAGTCACCGGTTTCCATTTGATGTTTTCCGTAATCTTTAATGACTTCTGTGCCTGAATAGGGCTTGTTGCAGACGATGTGACGTCCCGAAAAAGCTTCAATTTTTGCCAACAATTCTTCAGGGAATCCATCAGGAAATACGCGGAAAGGTGTCTTGATGTTTAAGCCCATGATTTCCCAGTGACCAGTCATGGTATCTTTACCAACAGAAACTTCTTCTAATTTTGTGGCATACCCTTTATGGTCAGAAACTTCTTTTACCCCTTCTAGCGGACGAATTGTTCCTAGACCTAATTTCTCTAAATTAGGAACCGTCAAGCCTGCCACTTCTGCAATATGACCTAGCGTATCGGCGCCTTTATCATTAAATTTATCTGCATCCGGAGCTTCTCCAATACCGACAGAATCCATTACAACTAAATGTACACGTTTAAACATCTCTATCCCTACTTTCTTTTTGTTATCTTTATTTTAATACAAAACAAAGGGCAAGACAAAGAAACACTGTCCCTTGTACCCACCCTTTTTTAACTTATTTTGTTTTGATATAATTTTTACCGTTTGCTTTAGGTCCTGAAGACTGACCTAAGAATAATACCAGCACAATGATTGTTAATAAATAAGGAGCGATTTGTAACCAAACAGATGGGATGGAAGAAATCACTGGTAATTGACCGCCGATAATACTTAAGCTTTGCGCAAAACCAAAGAATAAAGCAGCCCCCATAGCACCTAGTGGATTCCATTTCCCAAAAATCATCGCTGCCATTGAGATAAAGCCTTGACCGACGATGGTTCCTGCCGAGAAATTTCCCGAAATAGATTGAGCAAAAATGGCCCCTCCCATGCCCCCAAGTAAGCCAGAAATCAAAACGCCCGCATAACGAAACTTATAGACATTGATTCCCAGTGTATCAGCTGCTTGAGGATGTTCTCCAACAGACCGCAAGCGTAAACCAAAACGGGTCTTAAACAGAATAAACCAAGCCAAGATTGCAATCAAAATAGCAAGATAAGCAGGTAAAAACGTATTTTTGAAAAATATCTTTCCAAGTACAGGAATATTTTTTAAGCCTGGAAAAGAGAAATAACCTAGATTATAACTGATATTATCCGTTTGGCCTTTATCATACCAAGTCTTAATCAAAAAAACGCCTAAAGCAGGAGCCATTAAATTAATGACTGTTCCACTTATGATGTGGTCTGCTCGAAAATTGATGGTTGCTACCGCATGTAATAAAGAAAAAGCAATACCAACTACACCACCAACTAAAATAGCAATCCATGGCGTTAACGATCCAAGGCTGTCTGCCATGGTTAAGTTAAAAACCACCGAGCTAAATGCACCCATGATCATAATTCCTTCCAAACCGACGTTTACAATCCCACTTCGCTCTGAAAAAGTACCTCCCAAAGCGGTCAAAATCAAAGGAGTGGAGTATACAAGTGTCGATGTTACAATCAATGCAATCAAATCAACTGCTGACATTATAGATCGCCTCCTTTTTGTTCTTGCTCATTTGTCGTCGTTTCAATGGTTGAAACAATCTCTTCTTGTTTCTTTCCAGGCGCCAGTTTAGCAAGCAAAAGACGGATTACATAATTAATTCCTACAAAGAAGATAATCAAAGCAATCGATACATTGACAACTTCAAATGGAACATTAGCACCGGTTTGCATGCCCAAGCCACCAATTTTTAAGATACTAAATAACAATGCCGAAAGCAAGATACCAATTGAGGTTCCTGATCCTAGTAAAGACACCGCCATGCCATCAAAGCCTATTGCTAAAGAGGTCGTTTGAACAAAGAAGTTCTGATACGTCCCTAACCCTTCAACAACACCGCCTAATCCTGCTAAAGCACCAGAAATGACCATAGACAACACGATGGTTTTTTTACTGCTCATTCCAGCGTATTCAGAAGCATCCGGATTCAAACCAACAGAACGAATTTCAAATCCCAAGGTTGTTTTTTTCATCAAGAACCAACACAGAACTAGAAAAACCAAAGCAAGGATTAACCCACCATTTACCCGTGAGCCACCGAAAAATTGTGTCAAACTTTCCATACGTAGACTGGCATTTGGTGAAATGACGTTGGAAGAATCAAAACTAGAACGATAACTTTCGGGAATCACATCGTGTAGGATAAACGTACTTAAATACAACAAAATATAATTCATCATAATTGTAACAATTACTTCACTAGTTCCAAAGAAAGCCCGTAATATCCCCGGAATTGCAGCGGCAATTGCTCCTGCTGCGGCTCCTAATAACACACATAAAGGTAATAAAACTACTTTAGGCAAGTCAGGAAAAGCCAAAGCTGTCCAAACACTAACGACCCAGCCACAAAGTGCTTGTCCAGATAAACCGATGTTGAAAAAGCCAGCGGAGTTTGCCACTGAAAAGCCAAGAGCAGTAAAGATCAACGGTGTGGCTTGTCGTAAAGTTTCACCAATACTACGTTGGTTTCCCAAAGAGGCTTGTAGCATGGACCGATACCCGTTTACTGGATTAAAACCAAAGGCTACCATTAAAACAGCACCTAAAATCAAGCCGAAAAGCACCGAGAGAATAGGTACCATCAGATTACGTATTTTTTCACTGCGATCATTCATTGACAGTTGCCTCCTCTTTTAACTCTTGTCTGGCTTTTTCCAAAGAAGATCCGGCCATCAATAATCCTAATTCTTGTTCTGTTGTTTCTTCAGGTTTCACGACACCCACAATTTTACCATCATGCATGACGGCGATTTTATCTGAAACATCTAAAATTTCATCCAATTCAAAGCTAACTAATAATACAGCTTTATATTTATTTCGTTGTTCGATTAAACGCTTATGAATAAATTCAATGGCTCCAACATCGAGCCCTCGCGTTGGATTAGCCACGATCAACAAATCAGGGTCGCGACTAAATTCACGAGCAATGATTGCTTTTTGCTGGTTCCCTCCTGATAAAGAACGAGCTGGAACAAGTTCATTGACAGTTCGCACATCAAACTCTTCGATCCAATCACGTGCTTGTTCATTGATTTCACTATAATTTAATACACCACCATTACTTAGTGGCACTTGATAATAGGTTTGTAAAGCCATATTTTCAGCCACCGACAATTCTAATACCAGGCCATATTTATGACGATCTTCTGGTACATGAGCCACTCCTGACTCGGTAATTTTTCGAGGCCGTTTATTGGTAATATCCTCATCATTTAAAATAACTTTACCACTTTCAACTTTCCGCAATCCAGTTAACGCTTGGATCAATTCAGATTGACCATTGCCATCGATTCCCGCAATCCCCACTACTTCACCGGCTCGAATTTCTAGATCCAAATGTTTAACCGCTTCTAAGCCACGGTTCTCTTTTACAACTAGATCTTGAATCGACAACACGACTTCTTGTGGTTCTAATGGTTTCTTTGGTGTTTTAAAAGAAACCGAACGCCCTACCATCATGTCGGCTAACTCTTGTGAGGTCACCTTTTTGACATCGACCGTACCAATTTTTTGTCCACGACGAATCACGGTACACCGATCAGCAACCGACTTGATTTCATCCAATTTATGGGTAATCAAAATAATCGACTTTCCTTCTTTGACTAGCCCTTTCATAATCACGATTAATTCTTCAATTTCTTGTGGTGTCAATACCGCTGTTGGTTCATCAAAAATTAAAATATCCGCGCCTCGATACAAAGTCTTGAGAATTTCTACCCGTTGTTGCATTCCTACTGAGATATCTTGAATTTTAGCATCTGGATTTACTGATAAACCATATTGTTCAGAAAGTGAAACAATCTCTTTACGAGCTTTCTTTTGATCTAGTTTCCCAAATTTGCTGGGTTCACTTCCTAAAATAATATTCTCTGTGACTGTAAAAGCATCCACCAGCATAAAGTGTTGATGGACCATGCCAATTCCTAATTGGTTGGCCTTGGTCGGACTAGTAATTTGCACCGCTTTTCCATTGATTAAAATGTCGCCTGAACTAGGTTCCAATAATCCTGATAACACATTCATCAACGTTGACTTTCCCGCTCCGTTTTCACCCAAAAGCGCATGGATCTCTCCTTTTTTAATTTGAAGGTCAATATCTTTATTTGCATGAAACGTTCCAAAAGTCTTCGTAATTTTACGCATTTCAATGACGATATTTTTCTCTGCCACACAACTCACATCCTTTTTTGAGGCTAGTCAGAGACAGCCTTATTCATTTTACTATTAGTGACTATTTGGTAATGAAAAAACATTCTGAAAAGACTACTGAGAGTTTTTCCCCCATCAGAATTTCTTACTTTTAAGAAACTCTGATGGAAAAAAACGAGAAACGATTATCACCTTGCCTTTTACAAGGCGATAATCGAACCTATTTAACTTACGGTTTTTCTGGTACATCGATTTTACCATCGATGATATCTTGTTTTACTTGTTTAACAGCTTCCTTGGCATCTTCTGATAGTTGTCCGTCTGTAAGATCTACAGAACCTTCTTTCAATCCATAATCGACATGGTCACCGCCAGGGAATTCACCATCTGCTGATTTTTGTGCCAAATCTTGTACGACTGTCCCAACACCTTTAAGTGTAGAGGTTAAAGTAAAGTTTTCTTCTTGACCATCTTTGTTATATTTTCCTTCATCTGCTTGGTCACGATCTACTCCGATGACCCAAACTTTTTCATCACCAGATTCATTACGCGCTTTTGCTTCTTGGAAGACACCATTTCCTGTACCACCAGAAGCGTGATAAATGATATCAGCACCTTGAGAATACATTCCTTGAGCAATAGAACGACCTTTGTCTGGCGCACTAAAGTCTCCGGCGTATTGATTCAACACTTCTACTTCTTTATCTAATTCTTTTGCACCTGCTTCAACACCGGCTAAGAAACCAGCTTCAAAACGACCAATAACTTCGCCCTCAACACCACCGATAAAGCCAACTTTATTTGTTTCTGTTGAATAAGAAGCAGCGATTCCGGCTAAATAGGCAGCTTCATGGTCTTTGAAAGTTGCCGAAACTATATTATCACCATCTGCAGCATCATCGATAATAACAAAGTTTGTATCAGGATTAGAGGCAGCTTGTTGTGCGATAGCTGGTTGTAGTTTATAACCAATTCCAAAAATAGTTCCAAATCCAGCATTTAATGCTTGGTCAATGTTAGGAATATAATCTGATTCATTGGATGATTGGAAATAATTAAACCCATCTGATCCTTTTTCAACATTATTTTCCTCGCCCCATGCTTGTAAACCTTCCCAAGCGGATTGGTTAAAGGAACGATCATCAATACCACCTGTGTCTGTGATTAAAGCGGCTGTTTTTTCAACGCTTCCTGTCGCTGCTCCGTCATCTGTTGCTGAAGAACCGGTGCTATCGGTTCCTCCACCATTTCCCCCACAAGCACCAAGTAAAAGTACACTTGCCAAGGCAACAGTGCTAAACCCGAATAATTTTGCTTTCTTCATTTCTGTAAAGCCCCCTAAAATAGTTTTTTATTTTCAACAGTCTAGGACTGAATGAATCGTAAATTATAGATCTTTCTTTGTAAATGAATAAGGTAATAATTCTTCTACCGTTGTTTCTTTTAACACACCGTGATCTCCGATGAGAGTCACTGGCATATCCGGTTCAAAAAATTCAACCATTACTTGTCGACAAGCACCACATGGCGAGATTGGTTCCGGTGTGTGTCCGGCAATGACCAGATGTTTAAATTCCCGTTCGCCTTCAGAGACAGCTTTAAAAATTGCTGTACGTTCGGCACAGTTAGTCAATCCGTATGATGCATTTTCAATGTTGATTCCTTGATAAAGCTTTCCTTCTTTTGTCACCAAACAAGCTCCTACTGGAAAATGTGAATAAGGCACATAGGCTTTCTCCAAGGCTTGTATGGCAATTTCTATCCATTCGTTTTCTGTTTGTGTCATTTTCCTACCTCTTAATACCCTTTGCCAGTTTCGCCACTGACGATTGCAATACTAGCGCTCGTTCCTAAACGAGACGCACCTGCTTCAACTAGCGCCACGGCCTCTTGTTCACTATGAATACCACCTGAAGCTTTGACACCCATTTCGTTTCCGACTGTTTCACGCATCAAAGTAACGTCTTCTACTTTTGCGCCACCTGTTGAAAAACCAGTTGAAGTCTTTACGAAATCAGCTCCAGCGGCTTTTGCTAACTGACAAGCTTTCACAATTTCTTCATTGGTTAATAAAGCCGTCTCAATGATTACTTTTACTAACGCCCTATCTTTAGCCGTTTTGACAACAGCTTCAATATCTGCTTGCACCTCTTCAAACATCTTTGATTTCATGTAACCAATATTTATTACCATATCGACTTCATCAGCCCCGTTTTCAATAGCTTCTTTTGCTTCAAAGGCTTTGACAGCTGTGGTATTGGCACCTAAGGGAAACCCAATCACGGTACAAATAGCAATGGGTTCGCCCGTTAACTCTTCTTTTGCTAATTTCACCCAAGTCGGATTGATACAAACCGAATAAAAATGATGGACTTTTGCTTCTTGAATGATTCGTAATACTTCTTCTTTTGGTGTTTCTGCTTTTAATATCGTATGATCAATCAAACGATTCAATTCCATTTTTGCATCCCTCTATTCTGTAATGATTTTATGGATTAACACTGGCTCTTTCGCTGTTTCTCCAATAGTTATATTTTCATACAATAATTCTTTTACTTCTTCTATTGCTTTTGTATTACTGTAGATGGACACCAGCGAATCGCCTTCTTGCACCGAATCGCCCACCTTTTTCCTTAACTTCAAGCCAACAGCATGATCAATTGCATCCTCTTTGGTTTGACGTCCAGCGCCTAACATCATTGCTGCAACACCAATTTCATTAGCCACAATTTTTGTCACAACTCCTGCTTTTTTAGCAGGTAATTCAACAGTGTATTTTGCCGAAAGTAATTGATCCGGATGATCAATTACAGTGGTGTCGCCCCCTTGATTTTGGACCATTTCTTTGAATTTATCTAAGGCTGCCCCTGTCTGTAAAGCTTCTTCTAATTTTGAGCGAGCCTCATCCAAATCATCCGCTTGTTTGGCTAAAACAACCATTTGACTTCCTAAGGCATAACACATTTCTAAAAGATCTGCAGGTCCTCTTCCTTGCAAGGTTTCGATGGCCTCGATGACTTCTAGACTATTTCCGATCGCTTCACCTAAAGGCTGACTCATATCAGATATGACAGCCATGGTTTGACGGTTGGCTAGTTTCCCAATACGCACCATCGTCTGAGCCAAACGAATGGCATCCTCAATATTTTTCATAAAAGCACCATCGCCAGTTGTCACATCTAAAACAATGCCATCTGCTCCTGCCGCTATTTTTTTACTCATAATAGAACTTGCAATCAAAGGAATTGAATCAACTGTTGCCGTCACATCACGTAGCGCATATAATTTTTTATCAGCTGGCGCTAAATTTCCCGATTGGCCAATGACAGCTACTTTGCTTTCATTCACAATACGGATAAAATCTTCTTCTGATAGTTCGATTTTAAAACCGGGAATTGCCTCTAATTTATCCAAAGTCCCACCGGTATAGCCTAACCCACGACCCGACATCTTAGCTACTGGAACACCTACACTTGCTACAAGAGGGGCCAGTACCAAGGTTGTTGTATCGCCAACGCCACCTGTCGAATGTTTGTCAACTTTGATGCCTTCAATAGAGGATAAATCAATTTGTTCACCTGACTGAACCATAGCCATTGTTAAGGCTACAATTTCTTCATCAGTCATATCCTCATAAAAAATAGCCATTAATAACGCGCTCATTTGATAATCTGGGATTTGATCCGCCGTATAGTTCTTAATAATGTATGAAATTTCCTCTTTTGTTAAGGAATTTCCGTTTCTTTTCTTTTCAATCAAATCCACCATTCGCATAGCTTAAACCCTCACTTCCTCTACCATTTTTCATTATACAATACTTTTCTTTAAGGTAAAACACTTTAGTAAAACGTTTTACCTAACAGATGAGACCTTTGAAACCCTTTTCAAATACAGGATACAATATGGCGAAGAACTTGTCAATCATAAGCTAAAAGATTTTTTTATTTATGATTGTTCACCTGTTAAGTCCTTCACGCTTTCACGAAAAATTAATTTTGTTTCAAAAATTTTGTTCGGAATTCGTCTATTTGGAAATTCAATGGCATCGACCAAAAATTTCGCAGCAGTAAACCCAATATCAAAAATAGGTTGCTTAACCGTTGTCAATGGTGGAGTAATGTATCGAGAAAGAACAAGATCATCAAACCCAATTACCGAAATATCTTCTGGAACTTTTCTTCCTTGTTCGTAAATCGCTTTATAGCATCCGATTGCCATAGCATCGTTGCTACAAAAAATTGCCGTCACTTCACGATGACTCAATAGTTTTTTTGCTGCCTGATACCCCCCTTCAATTGTCAATTCGCCTTCTTCGACATATTTCCCTTTATAAGTGATTTTAGAATCCTTTAAGGCGTGACGATAACCATTCAAACGTTCTTCTAACTGATAATAGCCTGTTTTTTCTTTTAACAAACCAATATTTTTATGTCCTTTTTCGACAAAATAAGTAATTGCTCGATAAGCACCCTCGTATTCTTTGACCAACATGCGACCAAAATCACGTTGATTGATTCCTCGATCAATTAAAATCAAAGGATGGTCACGGTAGAATTCACTCGTTACTGCATATTTTTCTGGCATTTGGTTGGGTGTTGCTAATAAAATACCATCAACTGAGCGATGTGACAATTCTTGTAACGATTGGATTTCTTTTTCTAAATCCTGCCGGGAGTTACAAAGAATCAACATATAGCCCAAAGGATTGATATAACTTTCAACACCTTCGACTAATTTAGAGAAGAAGAAATCTGTTACATCTGGAACAATCATACCAATCGTTTTGGAACGTCTGGTAATTAAGTTCGAAGCAAAAAAATCCGGCTTATACTGATATTCTTCCACAATATCCAATACTTTCTTTCGTGTCTCAGCACTAAAACGACTGCCTTTATTATTTAAAATTTGTGAGACAGTCGTCACTGATACACCAGCCATGTCAGCAATTTGACGAATGGTTACTTTCATGGTCATCCCTTCCTTTTTCCAGGTATCACTCTTTTTCTTTTCTGCTTTGTATAATGTAATAACCTTTATCTTTTTTAATAATTTCCGCATTTCCAAACGTTTCATTCATTTTCTTTTTAGCACTGGCAGCCCCTTGCTTTTTCTGTAAAACAACCGTTAACGTACCTTCTATTTTTAAAAAATCATAGGCTTCAGTTAAAATTTGATGAACCACATTTTTCCCAGCACGAACCGGGGGATTACTTACAATTGCCGCATAGGTGTTTTGATGAACAGCTTCATACACATTTGATAAATGAATATCAACTGTTGAAACTTGGTTCTTTTCGGCATTTTTTTTGGCCAAATCAATTGCTCGCTCATTGACATCAACCATTTCCAAATGACGCTTACTACTTGAAGCAATTGCTAAGCCAATGGCGCCATAGCCACAACCAACATCTAAAATGGGGCCTTCTGGCAATTGTGTCCAATCAAAGGCCTCAATCAATACACGTGATCCGTAATCAACAGTTTTCCTTGAAAAAACCCCGCTATCGGTCAAAAAATGAAAGGTTTTCCCTTTTAATTCAAATGACCATTCTTCAAATTCATGACGAGCATTTGGAGACGGGCTATAATAATGATCACTCATTTTTTTCATCCTCTCTTCATACTGTAATCATACTGGATTTTTTTCACTTGTAAATAGAAAGTTAAGAAACAAGCAACATTGAAAAAGGAAACGATCATTTTAAAAGTTTTGGTAGTTTTTTATGAAAAAATACAAAGTTTTTCACTTTTTTTATTTGTCAGCTTTCTTTTTATGGTAAACTAGTTGCGTGTTTAGCAATCTGTTGCTATCGATTTGATTTTGTTAATAAAGGAGCATCAGTGAATGGAAGATAACGCCAACTACTATCGAATTCCTCGTTCGGAGTGGCAAAGTTTTTATACGCGCAGTCATATGCCTTTAACACAAGAGGAATTAGATAATATCAAAAGTTTGAATGACCGAATTTCAATGCAAGATGTGGAGGATATTTACATTCCGCTTTGTCATTTGATCCATTTGTATATGAAAGAATACGAATCGTTGACCTTAAGCAAAGGCCTTTTTTTGCATCGTTATATCAAAGTCCCTCCCTTTGTGATTGGGATTGCTGGAAGTGTGGCTGTTGGCAAAAGCACAACAGCACGTCTTGTCCAAACGATGTTAGCTCGTTTGTTTCCTCGCCAAAAGGTCCAAATGATCACAACAGATGGTTTTTTATATCCAAATCAAGAATTAGAAAAACAGGGAATTATGGATCGCAAAGGCTTTCCAGAAAGCTATGATATGGAGCATTTGATCGAATTTCTGACCAAAATAAAGGCAGGAGAAAAAAACGTACAGATTCCTGTGTATTCTCATGAAGTTTATGATATCATCGAAAATGAATATGAAACCATCGATCAACCGGACATTTTGATTGTAGAAGGGATCAATGTTTTGCAATTACCCGCCAATCAACAAATATATGTCAGTGATTTTTTTGATTTTTCCTTATTCGTTGATGCTGATCCACGTCTGATTGAACACTGGTATCTCGAACGTTTTGAGTCTTTATTAGATACCGCTTTTCAAGATCCAACGAATTATTATTATCAATACGCCATTGGCAATCGAAGAGATGCTCTTCAAATGGCTAAAAATGTCTGGAAAGATGTCAATTTAAAAAATTTAGAAGAATATATCTTGCCAACACGCAGTCGAGCTGATATTGTTCTTCATAAAACAACGCACCATTTAATTGATAAGATGTATTTAAAGAAATACTGATTGTTTATTAATTGAAAAGGAGAATGTATGGTGACAAACACAGGGAACATAAAAGATGTCGAAAAAATTATCGTCTTAGACTATGGTAGTCAGTACAACCAATTGATTACACGCCGTATTCGTGAATATGGTGTTTTTTCAGAATTATTGAGTCACAAAATTTCTGCAGCTGAAATCAAGGCAATGGCACCAAAAGGAATTATTTTATCTGGTGGACCTAATAGTGTCTATGATCCAGATTCTTTTGGTATTGATGAAGAAATCTTAGACTTAGGGATTCCAATTTTGGGGATTTGCTATGGCATGCAACTTGTCACCCATCGTTTGGGTGGAAAAGTGGAAACTGCCAATCACCGTGAATATGGCAAAGCTCAAATCAACTTAGGAGAACAAGAAGCTCCCCTATTTAGTGACACACCACTTAATCAAACCGTTTGGATGAGTCATGGCGATTTAGTAACTCAATC